>Ga0209541_10015275_pt1 | contig 11488 bp, 6 predicted proteins | sample RifCSPlowO2_01_FD_184027 | JGI IMG/M metagenome (GOLD analysis project Ga0209541, IMG submission 184027) | Groundwater microbial communities from Rifle, Colorado - Rifle CSP2_plank lowO2_0.1 (SPAdes) (version 2) | ecosystem: Environmental > Aquatic > Deep subsurface > Groundwater | place: Rifle...
CGAAATATTCTCGACTGCTGCCTCCCGTAGGAGTTAGGGCCGTGTCTCAGTCCCTTACGTTGGGGAACGCGCTCTCACGCCCCCTAGCCGTCATCGCCTTGGTAGGCCGTTACCCTACCAACTAGCTGATAGCCCGCAGGCCTCTCCTCTTCCGGCATACTTGCGTATACCTTTACCCCTCGATTGCTCTCGGGGAACCATCAGATATTAGCTCTTCTTTCGAAGAGTTATTTCTGTGAAGAGGGCAAGTTCCTACGTGTTACTAACTCGTTCGCCGCTCCCCGCGCCGCTCCTTGCGGAGCTATGCGGGTCGCTCGACTTGCATGCCTTATCCACGCCGCCAGCGTTCATCCTGAACTAGGATCAAATTCTCTGATAAAAAATAGATAGTGACAACTTTAAAGAATCAAAATTTATTTGGTGGATTTTAATTTTTAAATAACTACTATAAATAGTATATATCAAGTAAATATCTTGAGTCAAGAATAATTAAAACCACATTATATCACATAGCTCATGTCATATTCTTATCATAAGGTATCATAAGGTGCCCCGAGGTCACTTGTGATACCAAACTATATTTTTATCCTCACTTTTTATCCTCACTTTTTATATCCGGTTCCGACCGGGATTAAACGGCCCAAGATAACATTTTCTTTAAGTCCTGATAATTTGTCGGATTTTCCTTCAACGGCCGCGTTAATCAAAACTTTAGCCGTTTCCTGAAAAGAGGCCGCCGAAAGCCAGCTCTTGGTTGTTAAAGCCACTTTTGTAATCCCCATTAAAAGCTGAATGGCAATCGCCGTCTTCCCGCCTATTTTTTTGACTCTGTTATTTTCTTCGGCAAAAGCGGCTTTTTCAACAATGTCGCCGGGAGTAAAATCGGTGTCGCCCGCTTCCTTAATCCGAACTCTTCCGAACATCTGGCGAATAATTACTTCAATGTGTTTGGCGTTTATGTCAGAACCGTTGGTGGCGTAAACTTTCTGAACTTCATTTAAAATATAGCTGGCAACAGCTTGCGTTCCGGAAACGGAGAATAACTCTTTCAGATCCAGATTGCCTTCAGACAATTGTTGTCCTTTCACCGCTAAATCGCCCTTCTTCACCCATAAAGAATTGCCGCCCGGCATGCTGTATTCAATGGCTTCCGCGCCTTTTTCGGTTGGGACAATCTTGATTATCTTCTGCTTGCCGCCATCAACTATATCAATAATCTTACCGTCAACCTCTGAAATCACGGCTTTGCTTTTAGGGGTCCGCGCCTCAAAAACTTCCTGTACTCGCGGCAAACCCTCGGTAATATCAGACACTGAAGCCACGCCGCCGGTATGAAAAGTTCTCATAGTTAATTGAGTTCCGGGCTCGCCAATGGCCTGAGCGGCGACAATGCCAACGGCAACCCCAACTTCCACCGGTTCATCATTCCCCAAATCATAACCGTAGCATCTCCGGCAAATCCCGAATTTCGTCTTGCAGGTAATTGGCGAACGCACAACCGCTTCCGGAATTTCTTCTTTATCAATGCGAATACCGGCCCTTCTGCCCACGATGTCGCCGGTTTTAACTATTACTTCGCCCTTGGCGCTTTTTATGTCCTTTGCCGCGGTGCGGCCAAAGATTCTGGCTCCGAGTCCAACGCCAAATTCGTCCCCGTCTTTTTTCCTAATAACAAACCCCGCGCTTTCGCCGCAGTCGGCTTCAGTGACAACCACATCTTGGCTAACATCAACCAAACGCCGCGTCAAATAACCGGCCGAGGCAGTCCGAAGCGCGGTGTCGGCCGAACCTTTACGGGCGCCGTGAGTTGAAATGAAGTACTCCAAAACATTGAATCCTTCTTTGAACGAGGAAATAATCGGCAGGTCTATAATATCGCCGGCCGGATTCTGAACCAAGCCCTTAAGACCGACCATCTGAGTTATTTGTTTCCAAGAGCCGCGCGCCTTTGAGTCAATAATGGTAAAAACCGGATTGTTATGATCAAACGAAGGCGGCACCAGTTGCTCAATTTTGTCAATGGCGCCTTTCCAAATTTCTATAACCCGATCTCTTTTCTCTTCGGCCGTTAAAAGACCTCTTTCATAATACTTTTCCACGCCATCAATTTGTTTTTCGGCCTCTTCTATAATTTGTTTTTTTTCATGCGGCATCTTTAAATCATCCATACCCCAGGAAATACCGGATTTGGTCGCGTATTCAAAACCGATATTTTTGATTCCGTCTAAAATTTTTGCCGTTTTATCGGCGCCGCAGACGGCAAAAATTTTTCCAATCATATTCCTTACGTCTTTAGATCTCAGCGCTTCGTTTATAAATTCAAAATCTTCCGGCAACGTCTGATTCAATAAAATACGGCCAACCGATGTCTCCACTAACTTGTTAGAAATGTTGGAAACTCGGTTTCCAACATTTCTAACAACGCCGCGAACTTCCGTTTTCTGAATTCGCGCTTTTATTTTCGCCTGTAAATTGATTTCGCCAAATTGATACGCCAAAACAGCATCCTGTTCGTTCGCAAAAACCCGGCCTTCGCCTTTGAGACCGTCTTTAATACTGGAAAGATAATAAACCCCCAAAACACTGTCTTGACTGGGCACGACAATTGATTCGCCGGTTGCCGGCTTAAGCAAGTTTTTAGCTGAAAGCATAATTTCTCTTGCTTCTTTCTGGGCCTCCTCTGATAGAGGCAGATGAACCGCCATCTGGTCGCCGTCAAAATCGGCGTTGAAAGCGGCGCAAACCATTGGATGAATCCTGATGGCCAGGCCCTCAACAAGAATCGGCTTAAATGCCTGAATGCCCAGCCGGTGGAGCGTTGGGGCGCGATTGAGCAAAACATATTTATTCTGAATCACCTCCTCCAAAATCGCCCAAACCTCATTAACGCCCTCTTCAATAAGACGATTGGCACCTTTAATATTGTAGGCAAGTTCCCGTTTAATAATTTTATTAATCACAAAAGGCTTGAATAGTTCCAGGGCCATTTGTTTCGGCAAACCGCATTCATCAAGTTTCAAATTAGGGCCGACAACAATAACCGAACGGCCGGAATAATCAACTCTCTTGCCCAAAAGATTCTGTCGGAATCTGCCTTGCTTGCCTTTAAGCATATCGGCCAGCGAGCGAAGCGGCCTTTTTTGCGAAGCCAAAGCCGCCGTTTGGTTTTGGGCGCGGCGAGCCGAATTATCAATAAGCGCGTCAACCGCTTCCTGAAGCATTCTCTTTTCATTCCTGACAATTACTTCCGGCGCGCTGAACTCCAGCAGTTTTTTAAGACGGTTGTTGCGGTTGATAACCCGGCGATATAAATCGTTTAAATCCGAAGTGGCAAAACGACCGCCATCAAGAGACACCATTGGCCGCAGATCCGGAGGCAGAACCGGAAGAATTGAAAGAAACATCCACTCCGGCCTCATACCGGCTTTAAGAAAACTTTGGGTCAACTTCAATCTCTTTAAAACTTTTTTTCGCGTTGACAATGGCGCGGTTTTTTCTTCTTCCGAAAGCTTGGCAGCCAGCTCCGCCAAATTAATTTCTTCAAGCAGTTTTTTCACCGTTTCACTGCCGATTCCGGCTTCAAAAATACTGCCGTATTTTAACGACAAATCATAGAACTCGGATTCTCCCAAAATCTGATACTTATGTAAATTCTTAAGTTCCTCCCTTGCTTTGTCTCTGGCTTTGTTTAACGCTGCCGCTTCGGCATTGGATTTTCCGATAATTTTTGCCTTTTGTTTATACTCTTTGCTGATTTCCTGAAGCGCTTCTCCTCTGGCTTTCTCGTCAACTGACGTCACAATATAAGCGGCGTAATAAACCACTCTCTCCAAGGCGTTTGACGGCGCGTCAAGCATTAAGCTGATCTTGGAAGGTATGCTCCGTAAAAACCAAATGTGGGCAACCGGAACCGCCAATTTTATATGGCCCATTCTTTCGCGCCTGACAACGGCCCGCGTCACTTCAACGCCGCACTTGTCGCAAACAACTCCCTTATAACGAATCCGGCGGTATTTGCCGCAATAACATTCCCAATCTTTGGTCGGCCCGAAAATTCGTTCGTCAAAAAGGCCGTCTTTTTCCGGTTTTTGGGTCCGGTAATTGATAGTTTCCGGTTTGGTAATCTCGCCGCGGGAATTCTTCAAAATATCGTCGGGCGAAGCAATGCTTAATTTTATAGCGTCAAATGTGTTCATAATTTTTTTCAAAATTTTCCTACCAATTACGAATGATTCCGAATTACGAATGTTTTATTTTGATTTAATTCGTAATTCGTAGGATTAAGTACGAATTCTCACTTTCTTAACCTCTTTCTTCTCGCCTTCTTTTCTCGATTCCGCCACCGGCGCAAAAGGTTTCTCTACTAATTCCACATTAAGTCCGAGTGATTTTAATTCGTTTACCAAAACATTGAAGGAAGCGGGGATATTCGGCTTTTTGATTTCTTCGCCGCGAATAATGGCGTCAAAAGCCGCCGCCCGACCAATGACATCGTCGGATTTAATGGTTATCATCTCCTGAAGAGTGTGGGCCGCGCCGTAGCCTTCAAGCGCCCAAACTTCCATTTCGCCAAATCTCTGGCCGCCGAACTGGGCTTTGCCCCCCAATGGCTGCTGGGTAATCAATGAATAAGGTCCGACCGACCGCATGTGAATTTTATCTTCCACCAAATGATTAAGCTTCATCATATAAATTACGCCGACAGTGACCCTGTCGTTAAACGGCTCGCCGGTCTGGCCGTCATATAGCTTTACTTTGCCGTCCTCGGGCAAACCGGCTTTTATAAGTTCGGCTTTAATATCTTCTTCGGAAGCGCCATCAAGCGCCGGCGTTATTGCCATGTAACCGAGCTTGTCAGCCGCCCAACCCAAATGGGTTTCTAAAATCTGGCCGATATTCATTCTTGAAGCCACGCCTAATGGATTTAAAATAATGTCAACCGGCGCGCCGTCAGAAAGATACGGCATATCCTCTTCGGCCACGATTTTTGAAATTACGCCTTTATTGCCATGGCGGCCGGCCAGTTTATCGCCGGCTTGAACTTTTCTAAGCTGAGCCACTTCAACCTGAATCTTTTTAAGAACCCCGGGTTCAAGCTTGTCGCCTTTATCGCGGGAAAAAATCTTAATGCCGATAACGCGGCCCCTTTTGCCATGGGACAATAAGAGCGACGTATCCTTGACGTCGCGGGCTTTCTCGCCAAAAATTGCCTGAAGCAATCTTTCCTCGGAAGTCAGATCAACTTCGCCTTTGGGAGAAATTTTGCCGACTAAAATATCGCCGCTGGCCACTTCGGCGCCGATTCTGACAATACCCTCCTCGTCAAGATTTTTCAGTTTTTCTTCGGAAACGTTGGGGATGTCGGGAGTGGTGATTTCCGGACCGAGCTTGGTGTCGCGGACGTCAATTGAATAATCTTCTATATGGATTGAAGTGAAGCGATCGTCTTTAACCAGCCGTTCAGAAATCACTATCGCGTCTTCAAAATTGTCGCCGCCCCAGGAAAGAAAAGCGACAAACAGGTTCTGACCGAGCGCCAAATTGCCGTTTTGAGTGGCGACGCCATCGGCCAACGCCTGGCCTCTTTTCACCTTGTCGCCTTTTTCAACCAGCGGCTGCTGACTCATTGACGTGTATTGATTAGACCGTAAAAAATTATTCAGTTTATAAACTTTAGTATCGTCTTTTTGATTTTTGATTTTTGATTTTTGATCTTGAATGATGATATGTTCCGCGTCAACGGCAATAACAACGCCGGGCTCAAGAGCTGTGATTACCTGCCCGGAATCCATTGCCGCCCTCTCTTCTATCCCGGTGCCAACCAAAGGCGCTTGCGGCTTAACGCAAGAAACGGCCTGACGTTGCATATTGGAACCCATCAGTGCCCGCGTGGCGTCGTCATGTTCTAAAAATGGAATTAAGCTGGTGGCAACGGAAAAAATTTGCTGGGGGACGACATCAATATATTGGACTTCCTCGCGCTTAACCATCCGGGGCTTACCCGAAACTCTGGCTTCAACTACCGACTCCGTAATTTTATTATCCTTATCATACCTGGTGCCTCCATGGGCGATTACGAATTTTTCCTCGTCAGAAGCGTTAAGCCATTCAATTTCGCCGGTGATTCGGGAATTTTTAATCTTTGCGTAAGGCGTCTCAATAAAACCCAATTCATTAACCCGGGCGTAAGAAGCTAAATGAACCACTAAGCCGATGTTCGGCCCTTCGGGCGTTTCAATCGGGCAAATACGGCCATAATGAGAAGTGTGGACATCGCGGACCTCAAAACCGGCTCTCTCCCGTGTTAAACCTCCGGGACCCATAGCCGAAATCCGGCGCTTGTGCTCAAGTTCGGCCAAAGGATTAACCTGGTCCATAAATTGGGCCATTTGGGAAAAAGTGAAAAATTCCTTAACTGCCGCCATAAGAGGCCGGGCGTTGATAAGCTGAGCCGGCATCAACATATTAATATCATAGGTGCTCATCCGATCGCGGATAATACGCTCCATCCTCGCCAGGCCGACCCGAATTTTTGTTTGCAAAAGTTCTCCCAAAGAACGCACTCTCCGATTGCCTAAATGATCAATATCGTCGGGAATGGCGTCTTCAGTATTATTTAAGCGAATAATTTCCGAAACAATGCCGGCCAAATCATCAAAACCTAAAAGCCTCTCTTCTTTAGTGTAATCATAATTTTGATTTTTGATTTTTGATTTTTGATTTTCCAATCTCTGATTCATTTTAAACCGGCCGACTTTTGCCAAATCATAACGATCGGTCCTGAAAAATATGCCCTCCACCAATTGCTTGGCAGTTTCGGCTGTGGCCGGATCGCCCGGCCTCAAGTGCTTATAAATTTCAACAAAACTTTCGGCGGCATTTTTTGAAGGATCTTTTTTTAAAGTGGCTTCTATATATTTAATATCGCCCGTGTCTATATCCCTAAAAAGTTTCAAAAGGTCTTCATTTTTATCATATATGTTTGTGATTTTGGATTTGGGACTTGTTTGTGATTTGAAATTTGTGATTTGGGATTTGTGAGAAGCGAAAGCTCTCAACAATGCCGTCACCGGCGTTTTTCTTTTCCGGTCAATTTTAACGCTGATCACCCCATCAGAATCGGTCTCAAATTCAAGCCAGGCGCCGCGGTTGGGTATAACTTTAGCGCCAAAAAGTTTTCGATTTCTATACAATAATGCCGTAAAGAAAACGCCGGGCGAGCGGATTAACTGACTGATCACCACTCTCTCCACGCCGTTGACGATAAAAGTCCCCCGATCGGTCATCAAAGGAAAATCTCCCAAATAAATTTCCTGTTCCTTGGATTTTTTGGTTTTTTTATTAACCAGCTCCAACCTTACCCGCAACGGCGCTTCATAAGAAAAACCGTTTTGCTTGGCTTTAAGTTCGTCAAATTTCGACTCGTCAAAATAATAGTCATGAAAATATAAATCAAGTTCCTTCCCGGTGTAATCGGAAACCGGCGATATTTCTTCAAATAATTCTTTAAGCCCGTCTTTCAAAAACCATTTGTAAGAATCAAGCTGCATCGCCACAAAATTCGGCATATCAACCCATTTTATTTTTTGTTTTGCAAAATTCTTTGCTTCTTTAAACATAACTTTATCATCAACCAATAACGAATCTTGTTGCGAATATACTAATTTGATTTTTATTATTCGTAATTCGTTTATTCGTAATGGATTTGTTATTCACTGATGGTTATAAACACACGAAAAACCCCGCCTCGCCTCGGGTTTTATTTTTCACTTTAAGGTTTTATAAAAATGAGATATTCAATTTTGTGAAAAAGAAAGTCCTAAAATAATAGCCCTGATTACTCTTTCTGTCAATATGCCTGTATCGTGAAATTCCAACCTGACCTTATTAAAAAACTTTAATTTAATTCTACTCTTTCTAATAAATCTGTCAACCGCACCCAAAAACTCCTCGGCTTTGTCAATAATGTATTTATCAACAATCTTGCCGTGATGGAATTCTGCAATTAGTTTTTTGTCTTGCTGAGAAATAATTATTCGCACAAAATTTTCAATTTTCAAATCTCAATTTTCATTAAATTTACAATTTTATTAATTTTCAAACATTGGAACTTGAGTCATTGAAAATTGTAAATTATTTATTCCTCAATGGTTTCACCGGAATAGTTGCTCCTTCCTGAACCGGAGCTTCGCTTCGCGACTGCGGCGCCGGCGCCGGCGGAGCAATGCCAAACAGCGCGGGTTTTTTAGCTTTTAGGTTCGCGAGTATTTGTTTCACTTCATTATTGTCCGGATTAAACTCGGCAATTTTCCGGAACTGTTCTATCGCTCTTGCTTTAGCCGCCGCAACTTCAGCGAAAGCGGCTCCGATTGATTCCCTGTCATATATCAAACCCAGGAAGTACCGGGCGTTAGAGTAATTCGGCGAAAGCTGAACCGTTTTTTCAAAAACCAGCTTTGATTCGTTAAACTGGCTATTCTTGTAATAAAGAAAACCGAGCTGAAACAGGGCGCCGACATTTTGGTTATTCAAGATCACCAATTCTTCGGCTTTTTTTACGGCATCGGTTAATTTTCCCTGCCGATCAAAAACCTGAACCAGTAAAAAGCGGGCCGGCGCGTAATCATTTTTAAGTCCTATGGACTTTTCAAGATTGGAGGCGGCCTTGTCCAAATATCCATTTATTTCCTCATTTGAAGCTTTTTGATTAACCGCCAAATCGGCTTGGGCGATTTCAACTCGGGCCAGCGCCAGATAATTTGAAGGGTTTTGCGGGTCCAAAGCCGCGGCGCCGCTGTAAGAGAAAAGCGCGAAATTCGCGGCATCGGCTATAAACGGAATCAAATTCTCATAAATACTGCCCAGCAAAACGCTGTTGACAGGATTTTGGGGGTTCAAGTTTTGGGCCTCGCGCGCCGCCGAAATGGCGTTGGTGCTGATATTTTGAAACCGGGCTCTTAAAGTTTCCTGCGGCAAATCTTTTTGCGCCAGCAAATCATTTAACTGAAAAAAGACGGCTTGCGACAAACTCTGAAAATACCGCTCGTCGTTCCGCCAAAACCGAACAGCCGAGGTATAATCCGCTTTTGAAAAATAAATCTCGGCGATATAACGATTGGCTTCAAAATAAATTCCGATAACCGCGCCAACCATCAATCCGACAATCAAAAGCGAAAAAAGAAATGTTTTTGGCGGCGAGGTGAAAATCCGGATTTCCTTTAACGCGACACTATTGATTCTAAGAATCCTTCCTCCGCCTTCGGCGGATTCCTCGATTCTTAGAATCAATAGTGATGCCAAAAATATTCCCATGCCCCAAAAAGCAAAAGCCATAACCGTGAAATTGGCAACATAAAGAAACCACATTATAAACAGGAAAGAGACCGCGACAAATATGGCTTGCGAAACGGAAGCAATTCTAACTTTAATGCCCGTCCAAATAAAAGCGGCCATAAAAAACAAAATTGCTAAAACACCTAAAATCCCGACCGTTCCGACCCAAGTGGCTAAGGCCGAAGCGCCGGAATTAAACACGGTAGACCAAAAAATCGATTGATTTATTCCGGCCGGCTTATAAAGATTAAAAATGTAACCGAAGGTATTGGGCCCGGAACCCAAAAGATAACGGCCGGCGCCGAAATTTTCGCGCGCGATATCAAGCGTCGCGCGAAAAGTCGGAGAAACTTCAACCGGCGCTTGAATAAATTTTGAGAAAGGCGACGGAATAAAAAGAAAAAACAGAGAAATCAAGAGAATAATTGAAGGCAGCCAGACTTTTTGGAAATAGGCAAGTTGAAGGCCTTGATTGATTCCCGGAACAGAGTCCCTGATTCCAGGAACCGAGGAATTCGCCCCGCCTTGGAGGGGCGAAGGGATGGTTCCTGGAATCGAAGGAATTGACGGAATTGACGAAATTGAATTTTGCAACCCCGCCGAAAGAAAACTAATCATAAACACCATCGCCAATGCGAGCCCGACCCAAATCGCCCAAAAATCAATAACAACCAAATTAAACAGCAAAATTGCAACTAGAATTCCCAAAAATTTTTTCAGGATTCCGTTATTGATTCCGAGAAGAATCCTCCCTCCGCCTTCGGCGGGTTCCTCGATTCTCGGAATCGATGCGAAAAGTCTAGCGGCAAGTATCAGCCCAAAAGCCAGAAACACGCCTATATCGTTAACCGAACCAACAGGATTAAAAGCGGCATTTTTGCTAAATTCAAAAGGCAAAATAAATATTTTCATGAGCTGCAACAGTTCAAAAATCCCCAAAAGCGAAAGTGACGCCAGGAATGCCAAAAGAGAAATGACAATGTCCCGCCGGTCAAAACTCATGACAATGGAAAGCGTCAGAAAGACGAATAAAAGCATTGAGAAAAAACTGTCCGGCGTTGCCCAAGAACCAATCAAACTTCCCGATTGATTAACCGAAAAAAATGCCGCCGCTCCCCAAACTAAAACTAAAACAACAAGCGCCGCCGCGATCCAATGTCCCGGATAGCGCATCCGGCCTTCAATTAAAATCCGGCCGAGGAGCGCGAAGAAAGCGACCAGAATCAGAACAAAAATCAAAAATTCCTTATGGACGGCAACAGGCAGGTTGGTAAAAGGCAGAAAGAAAACCGGCGCCAGAGCCGCCAGAACAATCAGCGCCCAGCGGCTGATGGCGGCCCAATAAAAAAGCGTTTTTGGCAAGCCGACGCGAACCGTCACCTCCCGAATTTTGAGACGGGCATCCGTAAATTTTTCTTTCTCCTCAATTTTTCTAATGTTTATGTCCATGTCCGTGTTTTTTTAATTAATTTTTAATTTCTAATTTCTAATTTCTAATCAATTTTGAATTTTTAATTTTAAAAACTTCACTTTGAAGATGAAATAATTTTGCCAAAAATTAATGTAAGTTCTTAAACTTCTTTCCAATGTCTTTGGGCTTTTTCTTTTAATTCGGGGCTTGCGACCGCAATCATTCTTAACCAATGTTTTGTTTCTTGCGCTTCTTTTTTGCAGATAAAAATCTTATTCCGAAAATCCTTTTTAGAACTGGCGGCATTAGCTTCCATATAGTTAGCGCCAATGCTAGTGCCGGAACGAATTAACTGGCTGATAATCGGTCTATTAATAGTATCTTGCGCCGTTTCTCGGCAAAAGATAATAATATTTTCCCCAAATTTTGCGGTTCTTTCCTCTAAATTATATTTGTTTAAAAATTCAGCCATTCTAATTTGATTCAAAATTCAAAATTTAAAATTTAAAATTAAGTTTAAGGCATAGTTGTCGCTGTCGTTATGCTTGTTTCGGGAATTATAACAGGTTCCGTTGCCGTAACAACTATTTCAGTCGCCGGAGCAATTTCAGGACTAGATGTTGCTGTCAAAGCCGACGAGACACTCGGAGTTGAAGTCGCTGTTTGCGTTATCGGCGTAGTGGTGGTCGCGGTTTCCGTACTGATTCCAGGAATCGAGGAGGTGGCAACCGGATTTGATTGATT
>Ga0209541_10015278_pt1 | contig 11486 bp, 12 predicted proteins | sample RifCSPlowO2_01_FD_184027 | JGI IMG/M metagenome (GOLD analysis project Ga0209541, IMG submission 184027) | Groundwater microbial communities from Rifle, Colorado - Rifle CSP2_plank lowO2_0.1 (SPAdes) (version 2) | ecosystem: Environmental > Aquatic > Deep subsurface > Groundwater | place...
CTTTTTTAATAAACCTTTTACAAAAAATAAATAGAATGAATATTAATAAAAATATTTATTGTAAAAGGTTTATTAAAAAAGAAATAAAATTTTTTGCGAGTGGCTTCGCCACTACTTCAATACCCCAGCAGCACAACCACACCTAAAGTCGCCAAGATAGCCGCAAACCAAGAAAAGCCTGTCATCGCCAGAGCCATACAAAAACGGAACTCTTTTTTCTGGAGAGCTAATTTCAGTAGGATTAACTTTCAATAAAGGTTTATAATTTCTTCCAGAATCTTTGGCTGTTTTTGCTAATGCTTCTGCTCCCTCTACTCCCCCAGCTAAAGCAATTGGCACACCATTAGCTTCATCCCATTGGTCTTTATACCAAGTATTATAAGGCAAAAATATCCTAGTATCTTTAATCAAAATATTTCCATCTGAAACCTTCCAGCCAGATAAATCTTCAGGAATATCTATCTGTTTTTCTATGCCTTCTCCTGCTAAATCAGGATCAATAAGCATTCCACCTTCTAAATCCCCAAACTCTTTTCTTTTAGGAATAACTGTCAATACCGCTGGAAATCTTAAATAATTATAAGAAGGAAATCTTATTCTTTCTTGGTCAGCCCATTCATTTTTTCTATAAACAAGAGCACCATGAGCATATGCAACAATCTTTTTTCCTTGGGCAGTTTCTACTTTTTCATCAGCAGAAAGTTCTTGAAACACTTCTTTATGTGTTCCTGTTGCTGGAGGAATTTTATATTTTATAGTATTTACATCTATAAATAATTCTGCGACATCTGCTTCCTTAGTCGGATATGTTATTTGCATGCTCTTCTTAGGGAAAATAGGAATTTATAAATCTTTCTATTTGTTACTACTATTAAAATGTAATATTAATAAATCGGGAATCTCAAAATAGCGCCTATTCCACCAAGATTTTTTAGTTGAATACCTTCTTGTGTTTCTATTGAAACTACTTCTGTTTTTGCTCCTTTAGATTCTGCTATTTCTTCCAGCTCTTCTATATTTTCCAGGGATTCTGAGGCAATTAAGGTTTCAACAGCCCCAATTTCTAAGGCATTTTTTGTTTCTTTTAATCCGTAAGTTACTTTCTCGGGTTCTTTTGCTAGTTTTGTAAAAAATTTGTTTAGAAGTTCTTTTTCTTTTATTATTGATGTTTCTGCTAACAAATCCTGGGATTTTTCAACTAATTCGTTTAAACCAAATTCATCTGTGTAAGTTAAATCCTTCAATCCAAGAACTTTATCTTTAATCTCTGCAGTTAGATAATCACCTTCGTAGAATTCTTGCTTTGTTGAACCAGGACCGCCTATTAATATTCCCTTAATTTCCTTTTTTCCAAAGAATTCCTTTTTTGCATCTTCTGCAATTCTTTTGTAAAATACTTGAGCTGCTTCTTCTCTTAAACGGGCAAAACGAGCTGCTGAATTATGAACAATTATGCCATTTGCTATAAAATTATGATTTTTAACTGAAATATCAATCATTTGTGTTGGCTTGTTTTCTATTTCTATTTTTGAGATTTTAGAAGGAGTAATTTGTGAATCTTTATAAGTAAATAAATAATCGTTGGTTGTTAATTTTTCGGCTGGTTTTTCTTTATTATTTGTAAAAAATAAATGATCTTTGGAACACTCATTTTCAAAACCATTTTCTGTTATAATTTTAATTATTTGGTCTTTTTTAACTGTCCATCTGTCTATACATTTAGAAAATATGAATTTTTTATTTTTAAAATCATAAGATTTAAGAAAATCTCCTTTTTTAATATTTTTAATTTGGGTTTGGCTTTTATTTATCTCTACTAAAGTTTCTGGATTTTCACATTGTCCACCTGTTTTGTATTTTCCTGGGACTCCTGAAGTTAGCTTTGACAATTGAGTTACTGAATTCCCCCTTAATAATCCTACATTAGCTTCTCTTTTATCCAAGACAATTAATCCGTAGCTTTCATGATGCTCTAATTGAGATTTTAATAAATCCAAAACAAAGGTTTGGTCGCATCTGTATAAGCGGGTATTTAATGGAATTGGCGGCTCAATTGAAAATACTTTCAAATCTTTTTTACCTTCTTTTGCTGCTAAATTTCCTGAGAAAACAGCTAAGCCATTAGGAGGGGTTTGTTTGTATAATCTTAAATGCCTAATCATTCTTTCTAATGCATCAATAACATTGGTTCGAGTGACTTTGGATTTTATGTTAGAGGCAGTTCCTTGCTCCTCTTTTAAATGCTGAATAATCTTATTTAATTCATAATATTGAGGAATGTAAACAGAGATTAATTCTGTATGGGGAGCTCTAATTGAGTCTAAGGCTTTAATGAATTTCTTTAATTTGTATGTTTTTTTAGAGTCTAATTCTTCCATCTTTATTCTTTAAATTTCTTCAAAACAACAATCTTTACTAAATTTTATATCAACTTCTCCTTCTTTCTTCTGGTTTTAGGTTCTCATAATCAATTTTCATTTTTTAATCTTCCTAATTAAAATAAAAGAAAATTGGTTTATAAATATTTGTTTATAACTCACTAAATTTTTTAGTAGGCAAATATTTTTCTATTAATTCTTTAAATTCTTCATCTGGAACCTTTCCACTTTTAGTTAATCTAATAGAATCAGAATCTTCATGATGAGTAGAACTTTCTAGGATTAAAGAAGCCTCTAAGCCTGTAAAGCTATGGATATCACCAGGATTTATTTCAATAAAATCTCCTACTTGCATTAATCTGTAATCTTCATTAAATTTCATTAAAACGGTTCCTCTTAGAATTTTAAATGTTTCTTTTTTTATATTATGATAATGGTAACTACATCTATATCCATCAGCAAGCTCTAAAATTTTGGAGCAATAAGATTCATTATTTACAAGCCAGATTTCTTTACCCCAATCTTTATCTACAACTTTTTCTGCTGTTTCTTCTATTGTTTCTAAATCAATTTCTATCATTTTGAGTATTAGATTGTATTATTTGCGCTGCTTCAAGAAGATTTTCAGCTATATAATTTGGTTTAACAAAAAAATGTTTGTCTTGACCTGCTTTCCCTGTTTTTACTAAAATAATTTTACAACATGCTCTTATTCCCATTTCAATATCATCTGTTTTATCTCCAATAACCCAACTTTTTGGTAAATCTATATCAAAATCTTGAGCAGCTTGTTCTAACATTCCTATTTTTGGTTTTCTACAATTACAATTTACTTTATATTTACCAATTGCTTTTTCTTGGTGATGTGGACAAAAATAATCTCTATCAATTTTGACATCATATTTCTCTAATTGTAAATACATATGTTGCATAAATTTAAAATAATCGTCTTCTGTGTAATATCCACGACCAATTCCAGACTGGCCTGTAACTATTATTAATTTATAATAAGAATTCTGTAATAATTGTAATCCTTGTATTGCTCCTTTCTCAAATTGGTGAATTTTATGTGTAAATCCTGTATCTACATTTATTGTACCATCCCTATCTAAAAAAACTGCCTTATCCATAAAAGTTTAAACAATCTAAATATTTTTAAGGATTATTGTATTAGAAAGTAATGTTTAATTCTTTATCAAAATTAATTTCTTTTGCTGAAGTAACTGATTTTAAATCTGATAAGAAAGAGGAATTTTTGTATTTAAATGGGAGAGTTAAAGTAATCTCTTCTTTTAAGGGCTTATGATTTGAGGTTTTAAACTGCCTAACTTTTGAGATTATATTAATAAATTCATCCCCTTCTTTTTCTAGTTTTAAATTTGTTAATTTAGAATCATATTTGGGAAAATTAGCGAGATGAATACTTTTAGTTTTTTCATATTTTTTAAAATAAGCTTGATAAATCTCTTCTGTTATAAATGGCATTATTGGAGCAAATAATTTTATAATTGTTAATAATGAAAAATAAAGAGTAAATTGTGCTGATTTTTTTTCTTGGGTATTCTTAGGCTCATATAAACGCTTTTTGATAATCTCTAGATAATTATCGCAGAATGTATGCCAGAAAAAGTTTTCTGTTTCTGATTTTACTTTTGAGTATTCATAATTTTCAAAAGATTCTATAGAATTTTTAACTAAATTATTTAATTTTGATAAAAGCCATAAATCAAAAGAGTTTAATTTAACTTTCTTAGGCTTGTAAGTTTTTAGATGCTGCTGAGAAAAATTAAAGGCATTCCAGAGTTTTATAACTGTTTTTTTACCTGAAACTAATTCCTTTTCTTGAAAAGGCAAATCTTCTCCTAATTTTGATGATGCTGCTAAAAATCTTAATGCATCTGCACAGTATTTTTGTATCATGTCTTGCGGCTCAACTATATTGCCGCGAGATTTAGCCATCTTTTTACCATGAGGATCTAAAATCCAACCAGATATCATAACATCTTTCCAGGGATTTTTTTTGTAATGTAATTGTGATTTAACCATTGTATTAAACTGCCAGAACGAAATTATGTCATGAGCTGATGGACGCAGAGACATTGGAAATAATCTTTTTTCTAAATTTTTAGGAAATAATTGGATTGCTAATTGTGGTGTTAATGATGAAGTAGCCCAGGTATCTAAAACATCTTTTTCTGGAATAAATTTATTAGAACCACATTTTGGGCATTTTCTAATTGGAGGTGGGCTAATTAGAGGATCAACTGGGAGCTGTTTTATGTCTGCTAAAATCTCTTGGTTGCATTTTTCACAATACCAAACTGGAAATGGTATGCCAAAGAATCTTTGACGAGATATACACCAATCCCATTGCAGGCCTTTAATCCAGTTTTCCAAGCGATTATACATGTGCTCTGGATACCAATTAAGTTGTTTTCCATTTTTTAGGAACTGCTCTTTTAAATCCAAATATCTGATAAACCATTGCTTTGTTTCTAAAATTTCTATTTCTGTTCCACATCTTTCATGAACATTAACTGTATGAGAAATTTGTTTTTGATTTACTAATAAATTATTTGTTTTTAAATCCTCAATAATCTTTTTTCTTGCTTCTTTAATTGTTAAACCTTCATATTTTCCTGCTATTTTTGTCATTTTTCCATCTTTTGTTATTGCAATTTTTAAGGGAAGTTTATGAGATTTATACCATTCTGCATCAGTTTGATCTCCAAAACTACAGCACATCACAATTCCAGTGCCCTTTTCCATGTCTACTTTATCATCTTCTAAGATAGGAACAGAAAAATCAAATAAAGGAACTGTTGCAGTTTTTCCAATTAAATTTTTATATCTATTATCTGATGGATGAGCAAAGATAGCAATGCATGCTGGAAGCAATTCTGGACGAGTTGTTGAGATAATCAAATCTTTTCCATCTACCTTGAATATTAAATCATTAAAATATGATGTGAATTCTTTATCTTCTAACTCGACCTGGGCGATTGCTGTCTGACATTCTGGGCACCAGATAACAGGGGCTTCTTTTCTGTATTCTCTTCCAAGATTATATAATTCTATAAAGGATTTTTGTGAGAGCTTTCTGCAATGTGCATCAATTGTTGAATAAAATATACTATAATCACAACTTAAACCAATTGCTTTAAAGTCTTGGATGTATTTTTGTCTTATAGGAATTAGTGTTTTTAGGCATAAATTGATGAATTCTTGCCGATTCATCTTACTTGCTTTTACATTTTTTTCTTTTTCTATTAAGCGTTCTGTTGCCAAGCCGTTATCATCTGTTCCAAATGGGTAAAATAGAGAGAAATTATTCATTCTTTTATATCTAGCAATGAAATCCATTTGCGAGTATGAAAAGGCATGACCGAGATGCATGTTACCAGAAACTGTTGGTGGTGGAGTATCTATAGAGAATATTTTCTTAGATTTTGGGTTGAATTTGTAGATTTTATTTTTCTCCCAAAATTTCTGAAGTTTCTTTTCAGTTTCTTGAGGATTATATTGCTTTGGTAATCGCATGAAAGTTTTAGATTTAAATGATTATATATAATTTTCGTTAGTTTTAAAAAGGTTTTAAGTCTAAAGGATAATATGGGTTGAGCATACGTAGGGTTTTCAAAGATTACTTTGAAACTATTTAGTGTAGCTCAGCCTGAAAGGGCTAGTTAAGTCTTTGGCTAAGGAGAGCACATGTAGTAAATTAAACTACAGCTCAAATGGCTGAAGACCATGGTGAAAGGTTAAAGATATCCTTGCCTTCCAGAATCGGGGGTTCAAATCCCCCCACTCCCATTTTTAATAAAATTCTTTTACCCCTACCTTTTTATAAAAAACAAAATATTTAAATATAAGTAGGGGTAAATAGTATATATGGCAATAATAAGGAAGAAAACAATAAATAAAAAAAATTATTTTTATTTAGAACATTCTTTTAAAATAGATGGAAAAGTAAAAAAAAGAGAGATTTATCTAGGGAAAGAAATTCCAAAAAACATTGAAGAAATAAAGTCAGATTTTTTGAATAATCTCTATAAAGATAAATGGTTTAAGAAACTAGATGAAATAAAGAAAAATTTCTCAAAAGAATTCAGGAATATGCCTTCTTTAGCAAAAGAGAGATTTATTGATAATTTTATGGTTAAGTTTACATATAATTCTAATAGGATTGAGGGCAGTAAAATCAGTTTCAAAGAGTGTGCTAAATTATTAGAACAAGGCATTTCACCAAGAAATAAACCTTTAAGAGACATAAAAGAGACAGAAGCACATAAAAGAGTATTTTATAATATGCTGAGCTATAAAAAAGATTTAAATTTAGATATTATACTTTATTGGCATAACTTATTGTTCCAGGAATCAGAATCAGAAATAGCAGGCAAAATAAGAAGGCATAATGTAGCAGTGAGCGGAAGCAAAGCAGAATTTCCATTTCCTGCTGAATTAAATATATTACTTAATGAATTTATAAAATGGTATAATAAAAACAAAGCAAATTTGCATCCTGTAGAATTGGCTGCTTTGGTTCATCTAAAATTTGTATCAATACATCCTTTTACAGACGGCAATGGCAGAATAAGCAGAATTTTGATGAATTTTATCTTGAATAAAAATAAATTTTCTATGCTAAACATATTTTATAATAATAGAGATGCTTATTATACAGCCCTTGAGAGGTCGCAAATAAAGAAAATTGAATATATATTTATTCAGCATATTATAAAAAGGTATTTGAAAGATTATAAGGATTACATTTAGACCCTTATATTTTTGAGCATAGAAACATTTTTATATTAGATTTAGTTTAAAATAGTAAATAAGAGGTGCTAATCATGAATAAAAAGGGTGCAATTGAATTTTCTATAACAACCATTATAATTATAATTATTGGTATTTCTATTTTGGCTTTAGCCTTACCTTGGGTCGCAAGAATGATGCAACAAACAAGCCAATTAACAGATACTGCTTTTGAGCAGGCTAAAACACAACTAGCAGGGGAATTAAGTGCTGCTAATCCAGTTGTTGTTGCTCCAAGCAGTTTAAGTTTAGCTGCTAATGAACAAACAACAGTTTCTGTAGGATGTTTTAATAGTGCTACTGCTCACGTAGCAACATTAACTGGTGTAGAAACAAAAGCGGGTCTTAGTACAGCAATCGCATCTGCAGGTTCTGATAAGATTACAGTAGATACAAATGGAAAATATTTTTGGGGTATAGTAATTAAAGCAGCAGCTAATGTTGATAGTACAACAGCTCCTGTAGTTATGTCCTTAAATGTTGATTGCAGTGGTAAACCAGTAACAAAACCTTTAATGATTACTTTCAGATAAATAATTTTTTATACTTTCTTTTTTTTAATTTTTTTAAAATGAGAATTGAAAATATTATAATTAATGATAAGGTATATTATATTAAGATTTATCTTGAAAACAGAAATAATTCCAGGGCTTCTATAGGAAAAAAAGGAGTAAATATTCGAATACCCAGATTTCTAAATAGAGAAGAGCAATTTAGAGAGATATTAAAATTTAAAGGATGGGCCATAAATAAAATAAAAGAGAATCCTATTCAAGAGAATAAATTAAAAGATTATAATAATGAAGATATTCTAAAATTAAATAATGATGAGTATAAATTAAATATAAATTTTAAAGATAAAAATAGCAGTTCTGCAAGAGTTAGTGGAAATAATATTATTTTAAATATATCTTCAAGTTTATCAGAAGAAGAAAAGAAAGAACATATTTCTACATTAATTAGCAGGGTTGTTGCAAAGCAAAAATTAGATTATATTAAAGAGAAAATAGAGAAATTAAATAAGGATTATTTTAATGTAGATATTAAAAATGTTTTTTTAAAATATAATAAATCTAATTGGGGGAGCTGTTCTAGCAAAGGAAATATAAATATATCAACAAGAGTATTATTTGCTCCTGAGGAGATTTTGGATTATATTTGTGTCCATGAGTTAGCTCATTTAAAAGAGCATAATCATTCCAGCAAATTTTGGGATGTGGTTAAAGAAGCAATGCCAGATTATAAAGAAAAAGAGAAATGGCTGAAAGAGAATAGAGATAAATGCTATTTCTAAAACAGAAGATTTTTAAATAGGTTATAACATTGTTATAACATGATAAGGCAGACTATAAAGGTGGGTAATAGTGCAGGTGTTTTATTGCCTAGAAAATATTTGGGGAATTTAGTAGAGATAACTATAAAAAGTTTAAATAAAGAAGAAATCAAGGAACAAATTTTAGATATTGCTAAACCTTATTTAAGGTATATAATAGGAATATATCTTGTTGGAAGTTATGCAAGGAACGAAAATGAAGCAGATTCGGATATAGATATTGTTATAATTACAACTAAGCAAATAAATATTAAGGAAGTAAAAAATTATCATATAATTTGTTTAGAATATAATAACTTAATAAAAGAATTAGAAGAAAATATAATAAGTATTTATCCTATGTTAATGGAGGCTGAGGTCATTTTAAATGAAAATTTGTTAAAAAACTTGTTAAAAAAATCTGTAACTAAAAAAAATTTAAAGTGGCATTTAAAGACAAGTAAAAGTGCATTAAGGATAATAAAAAAGGCATTAGAAACAGGAGAAAAAGAGTTAATTGTTAATAATGCTATTATTTATTCGCTTATATTAAGATTAAGAGAAATTTATCTTGTAGATTGCATTCTTAAAAAGAAAATTGGAAGTATTAAAGGTTTAATTAAATATAGTGAAAATTTAAAAATTATTAAAAAATTATATAAAGCTTATAAAGAAGCCAGAGATAAAAATAAAATAATTACAAAAATTAATGCTGAAGAAGTAAGGGAAGGTTATGAATTTGTAAAAGATAGATTAGAAAAACAAGAGGTTAGAATAAATGAGCTTAAAGAAAAGAAGAAAACAATTAGATAAGAAGGTTGATGGATTGAATAAACAGATTAAGAGGCATGAAAATTTAGTTAGAACTAAAAGAGGAAGGTTAGATACAACAAGGGATTATTGGTTAAAAGAGATAGATAAATTTGAAGAAGAAAAAGGTATGGCTAAAGAAAAATTAAAGAGATTAAGAAAATGAAATTAAATGAATTTACTAAAAAGGAAATTAAATTGTATGATAGATTGTTGTATGTAAAGGCAGACACCAAAAGATTAAAATTAATTGAGTATGATAAAGGAAAGAGAAAAATTCTATTGAATAAGGAGAGAGAAGTAAGAAAGACAAATGCTGGTGGAATGGCTAAGAAGAAGTATAGAAGACATTATGAAAGTTTGATTAAAAATACCAAAAACTGGCATCAGAGTGAGTTTTCTAAGGTTAATTTGAAAGCAAATTATGAGAAGATAAAATTTGATATTTTAAAGGAAGAACAATTAGAGTATTTTAAAGAATGGCTGAATAAAAAAAATCTTAATAGAGAATGGTATGAAAAGTTCAGATGGTTTAAGGTAAATGAAAATTTAGTTATTGGCGGGAAATCAAAAGAGACTAATGAAGAGTTATTAAAAAGATATTTACAAGAAAATGATATTGTATTACATACAGAAGTTGCTGGAAGCCCTTTTTTTATTATTAAAGATGAAAATGTTTTAAAAGAGGCTGCTGTTGCTACTGCCTATTATAGCCAGGATTGGAGAGATAATAAAAGGGATGTTAAAGTGATGTACTGTTATGGGAGACAGATTAAAAAGAAACAAGGAATGCCCATTGGAACTTTTTGTGTTGAAGGTGAAAGAAAAATAATAATTGTTAAGAAAGAAGAGATTGAGAGATTTGAGGTTTAAGAATTTCTTATATTTACGTGCATAAATTTAATTTTATTAATCTTCCTTAAAATACTTTTTATCAAAGCAATCATCGCACATTCCATCATGCCAATCTTTATTATGAGCTGATATTTTTTTATTGCATTTTTTGCAGTTAAAGTTCATATCTTCATCGTGCTTTTTATGAAATGTTTTCATTTTTTCTTCAGATTCTTTAGGATTTAATGTCTCTGAAAAAAAGCCTTTTTCCCAAATTTCATCTCTATAATCTGCAAATTTCTCGCTATCTAAAATATTAAGAGCCTCTTCTGTAACTGGAAATTTAATATTAGTTTCTTTTCCTTCATTTTTCATGACTCTAATTTCTTCTTTAGTATTACCAAATTTTTTTCCTAAGCGATCATAAAAATTATCAAATTTCTTCTTTTCTTCTTTATTAAAAAGATGAAAAAAATTACAAATCCAATTTAGATAACATTTAGTATCTCCAGTTATTTTTCGATTATCAATTGACCAAAGGATATATCCTAATACCAAAAACAATTCATGCCTTGTTATTTTTCTTTTTGCGTTTTGAAGCGTAAAACTAATCACTCCCATTAACTCTTTTTCAAAAATAGGCTTAAAAAAATTTATATCTTTATTCCAATTTGTCCTTACATTTATAATCGCTTTTTTAACATCTACATCTTCTAATTTAGGATTATCATAATAATAATAGTATGCTATAAAAGACTCTATTGGTCCAAGAAATTGTATATATTCAACTTCTCTTTGATATATGCTTTTTATCTTTTTAACTTCTTCTGTATCTTCTAAAAAAAGTTTATTGAGAGGAATAAATTTCAATTCTTCTGTATAATTTAATTTCTTCATTTTATTCCCCATAATTTCTTTGGTTCTTTTTTAAATTCATTTATTTTATTAACATCAAAATATTCAGGGTCGTAGTCTTCTCCAAGCCATCCCTTAATTTGCTCTTTGTATTTGGGATGTTTTTTATTTAATCTGATTTCCATTAATTCGTAATAGCCTGGAATGCTTCCACAGTCTTCTGGTGGGCATGCTCTTTCGCCTGCTATACAATTTGGATATTCTTGTAATTCGTTTTTATCAAGTATTTTTTCTATAATAAGTGTGTGCTCCCAACCGTCACCAAAATCATAACGGTAACTAAATTTAATTCCTTCTTTATTTATCAATTTATTTATCGGGGTTTTTACATTAAATTGATTTTTGTTTTTTTCTTCGGCTTTTAATTTTTTAAGAATTTTATTTGCTTTATTTATATTTAATAATGATGTACTTTTGGATAA
>Ga0209541_10015279_pt1 | contig 11485 bp, 14 predicted proteins | sample RifCSPlowO2_01_FD_184027 | JGI IMG/M metagenome (GOLD analysis project Ga0209541, IMG submission 184027) | Groundwater microbial communities from Rifle, Colorado - Rifle CSP2_plank lowO2_0.1 (SPAdes) (version 2) | ecosystem: Environmental > Aquatic > Deep subsurface > Groundwater | place...
TTATCCATTAAATAACTCGTATAAAAACTTAGCAAATCAAAATCTCACTTTTACATGTAATGTTACTGGCAATAATTATTTGGTGAATGTAACTTTTTATTTATGGAATTCAAGTTCTATAATTTATAATGAAACAATCAATATAACCGGAACAAACAATCAAACTAATTTTAGTTATAATTTTTCAGTTGAAAACACTTATTTATGGGATTGTATTGCATACAACAACCAAAACTTTTCAAACTCTAATCTAAACTATACTCTTACCTATGATATTACAAACCCAATAATATCTTCAGTTTCTAGTTCAGTTAGTACAACAACATCAACAATAACCTGGACAACAAACGAAAATGCAAATTCTTCTGTTAATTATGGAACATCAATAAGTTTAGGTAGCATAAACAGCTCCTCAACCCTAACTACGAGTCATTCAATTTCATTGTCTAGTTTGTCAAGTTCAACAACCTATTACTATAATGTTACAAGCTGTGATAGTTCTGGAAATTGTGTTACAAATAGTAGTTACAGTTTTACAACTTCTTCAGGAGGAGGGAATAATGGAGGGGGCGGGGGCGGGGGTGGAGGAGCTTCAATAAGTTCTGCTAAAACATATGAACCGACAATTGAAGAAATATCCTCTCCAGTAGGCTATACTCAAACCTTAAGTAAAGATGATAAGATTAAATTTACTTTTTTTGATGAAAAATCTGAGCAACACTCTTTAATTGTAAATAATGTTACAAATAATTCTGTTAGTTTGACAATCCAAAGTGAAGTAATAAAACTAACTCTAGGAATCGGGCAGAGCGCCAAATTAAATTTAACAGATGAGAATTATTATAATTTTTATGTAAAATTAAATTCTATTGCAAAGAATAAGGCAGATATTACTATACAAACAATCCATGAACAAATTCCAAAACCAAGTATAACTGGTAATGTTGTTAAAGAAAGCGAAGAAGATAAAATTAAAAATGAAATACCCCAAACAAAACAAATAAATATAGGAGGATATGCAAAAGATTTCTTAATAGTAATACTTATAATTACTGTTTTAGTTATATTATTTAGTAAAAAGAATATGATAAGAGAAAAAGAAATAAGAGAGTATAAAGAAAAATTTGAAAAATATATTAAACCAAAAAAATGAAACCATTAAAATCAAGTCATAAGGAAAAGAGAAGGTACCTTTTAATTAAAGGTAAAGATGCAGATAAAGAGGATATAGACAATGCTATTTTGGAATTTATAGGGGCTTTAGGATATGCAGAAGCATCTCCTATGATTATTAAGTCTGGAAAAAAAAATGTTGTTTTAGCAATAAATGTTAAATCCTTAAATAAAATAAGAACAAGTTTTATGATGAGCAATAAGGATTTGAATATTGTTAAGGTAAGCGGGACAATTAAGGGGTTGGGATGAATTTAAATACAAATAATTGTTATTTTAAAAATGGTGAAAAGCAAATTAGCAATTTTTAGTTTTGTGTGTATTTTAGTATTTATTTTAATGATTATTACAAATTTTATAATGGATGTATATTAATCCACAAAACTCTCTTCAAGATTTTCAGACTAATTTTCAAACTATTGCTGGTATTTCTGGTCTTTTTTTAGTGCCTCTCTCTATAATTACTTCAATAATTAGTTTGTCTTATATCAAAAAAAACAATTTAGATGGAAAAAATTATGCAATAAGTTCATTGGTACTTTCTTTATTAATAATAATCAGTTTATTTGTTTTTCTTTTATATGCATTTTCAAATATGGGCAGATTATCTTAGTTTATTTTTAGCAATTCTTTAAGAGGCAAAAACCACAAACTTTAAAAATCCCAAATTCTTGTATTTTTTGTAAAGAGATTATGTGTCTCAATCCAAGGAAGAAATTCTTTGATTATTTTCTTTGGCAAGAGACAAAAAGTATTAAATAATATACAAAAACAAAAATTAACATGGAAATACCAGATATGCAGCATCAGATGATGGGATATGACAGAAGCGCTACTATGTTTTCTCCTGACGGGCATATACTTCAAGTAGAATATGCAGAAAAAACAGTAAGGCTTGGAAGTGCCTCAATTGGAATGCTTTGCAAAGATGGTGTTGTGATAATTGCTGACAAAGGATTTAAAGATGAATTAATAATCCAGAAATCCGCTGAAAAAATATATGAAATTGATGAGCACATAATGGCAAGTGCTGCTGGAATTTTATCAGATGCAAGAATATTAGTTAATCAGACAAGATTAATTGCACAGCAGCACAGAGTTACTTATGACAGCCCTATCGATGTTGAGTCTGTTATAAGAGAAATTTCAGATATACAGCAACAGTTTACTCAATATCCTGGAGCAAGGCCTTTTGGAGTTGCTTTAATGATAGCAGGAAAAAGCGGAGAGGAATTCAAGCTGTATACAAGCGATATAACTGGAAATTATTTTGAGTACAAGGCAATTGCAATAGGAGAAAATGATGAAAAAATAAAGGAAGATTTAAGGAAAAGATATAAAAAAGAAAATTCAATAGAAGATAATATTAAATTAGGATTTGATATTTTCAAAAAAGTTCTTGGAAGCAAGTTTGATGCTAACAGATTTAGCGTGGCTTATATTAATAAGGATGGAAAATTAAAAAGATTAACAGAAGAGGATTTAAAGAAATATAAATAAGATGGGAGATAATTACAGAGAGAGATTTGAAAAATTAGAAGCTAATCCTACTCCGAGAAATCTTAAAGAAAGAATTTCATTATTAACTAAATTAACTGGTGTTGTTAATATTAGTTATAGAAGGCCTGTTGAATTGCAAACGGTTTATTCTGATTTAAACGATATTTACAGAAGATTAAGAGGAACCGCATAAGATGGGAGACACAGTAGCAAGATTAAGAGTAGGGAGTTTGATTTTTGAGACAATGGTTGATTTAGATAATGCCTTGAAATTCAAAAGAGGTATGCCTGTTAATATTAAGGATATTACAAGAGACAATCTTGTCTGGAAAGATATAAAAAAGGGATTAAAGGCTGGAAGCGAAGATTTAAAAAAATCTTTTGGGACAGACAATTTTGAAGAAGTTGTTGGAAAAATTGTCAAGAAAGGAGAGATTGAAGTTACACAAGAGCATAGAGATGCTGAAACAGAAAGAAGAAAAAAACAGATAGTTGATTTCTTGATTAAAAATGCTGTTGATGCAAGAACAAACCGCCCTTTTACACCAGACATGATTGAAAACGCATTAGACCAATCAGGGGCCAAGATTGAAAATAGGGCTATTGAAGGACAAATAAATGATATTTTAGAAAAATTAAGAAAAATTCTTCCTCTTAAAATTGAAACAAAAAAACTTTCAATTAAAATACCTGCAGAACATACAGGAAGAGTTTACGGAATAATTCAGGAATATAAAGAAAAAGAAAATTGGCTGAATGATGGAAGCTTAGAAGTAGTATTAAATCTTCCAATAGGCTTACAATCAGACTTTTATGATAAACTAAATTCAATAACTCATGGTTCAGCAATAACTAAAGAGTTGAAAGAATAAGGAGATAAATAAATTAAATGTATCAGTAATGTTTAAAAACGATATAAACTATGCCTATAAATATTAAGCTTAATCTGCTCAAACAAAGAGTAAATCGTTTTTCAGATTACCAATATAAAATATTATAAAAATGACAGAAACAAAAGAAAGAAGAAGATTAGTTATTCCTGGAGAGATAATTGCATCTGGAGAGGATTATCTTCCTGGAGATTTTACTAGAAAAGAAGGAAAGAACATAATTGCCCAAAGATATGGTTTATTAGAAGGAGATAGGGTAATAAAAATTATTCCGGTTTCCGGAGTTTATGAACCGAGAAGAGGAAACACTGTAATAGGCAGAGTATCTGACATAACTTTTAACGGATGGATTGTTGAAATCGGAGGACCTTACGGAGCATTCTTGTCTTTGATGGAATGTCCAAGATTTATTAATAAGAATGATATAGCAGAATTTGCAAATATTGGAGATGTGTTTAGCGCCAAGATTTTTTCTGTTAAAAGAAACAGCATCGACTTAACTTTAAAATCAAGAGGTTTAGGAAAATTAGAAGGAGGAAGAATAATCAAAATAAATCCTCATAAAGTTCCAAGAGTAATCGGAAAAGAAGGGAGTATGATTAATTTAATTAAAAATGAAACACAAACAGAGATAAATGTCGGACAAAATGGTTATATTTGGATTAAAGGAGATTTAGCAGGAGAAGAAAAAGCTGAAAAAGCAATTGAGTTAGTAGCTAAAGAGGCTAATTCAGAAGGATTAACAGAAAAAATAGAAAAATTTTTAGGGGCAAAAATTAAAAAAATAAATCCTGAAGAAGTTGAACAAGAGGAAGGAGAAGAATAAAATGGCATACACAAAAAGATTAGATGGGAGAAAGTTTGATGAACTTAGACCAATAAAAGCAGAAATTGGAATTATTCCTAATGCAGATGGAAGTGCAATGTTTGCATTCGGTGAGACTGTTGCAATTGCTGCAGTTTATGGACCAAAACCATTACATCCTCAGCATATGCAAGATCCTGAAAAAGGGATAATAAGATGTAATTATAATATGTTGCCTTTTTCAGTTACTGAAAGAGCAAAACCAGGACCTTCAAGAAGAAGCAAAGAAATATCAATGATAACTGAAAATGCATTATCCGGAGTTGTTGATTTGAAGAGATTTCCTGGAACTGTAATTGATATTGAAATTATGATATTGCAAGCAAATGCAAGTACAAGATGTGCTGGAATAAACGCAGCCGCAATGGCATTAGCTCACGCAGGAGTTGTTATGAGGGAAATGGTTTCAAGTGTTTCAATAGGAAAAATCGATGATAAAATTGCAACTGATATAACAAAAGATGAAGAAGATTATGAAGAAGGAGAAGGAGCAACAGATATTCCTTTTACAATAACTTCTAATAGCGAGGCAATTACTCATTTACAGTTAGATGGAAAAATTCAAACAGAGAGATTAAGAGAAGCTTATGATGCTGCTTTAAAAGCAAGCAAGAAAATTTTAGATTATCAGACAAGAGCATTGAAAGGAGAAAAAATTGACGAGAATAAATAAAAACTCACAATAAAAACACTGATACGCTATGGGAGAGAAGCCAAAGCGAATAAGTTAAACATTAGTGATAAAATATTACCAAAAAATAAAAATGGACATACCAAACATTAACAAAAATAGAATTGCAGAAATTTTAGAAAAAGGCAAGAGATTAGATGGCAGAAAACTTTTAGATTATAGAGATATTGATATTGAAACTAATATTTCTATTAATGCTGAAGGAACTGCAAGAGTAAGAATCGGAAAAACAGAAGTCATTGCAGGAGTTAAAATGGATGTTCAAGAACCTTATACAGATCATCCTGATGAAGGAACTTTAATAACAGGTATGGAATTTAGCCCTATTTGTGGTAGTAGGTATGAATCAGGACCTCCAAAAATAGATGCAATTGAAGTGGCAAGGGTAGTTGATAGGGGGATTAGGGAAAGTAAATTTATTGATTTCAAAAAATTATGTATTAAAGAAGGAGAAAAAGTCTGGAGTGTTTTAATTGATATTTATGCTATAAATGATGATGGAAATGTCTTGGATGCGAGTGCATTGGCATCTGTCGCTGCATTAAGGGTTGCAAGAATGCCTGAATACGATGAAAAAACAGAAAAAGTAAAGTTCGGAGAATTTACAAAAGATTCTATTCCATTAACAGAGAATATACCCTTTACAATGACTTTCCATAAGATTAAAGGAAACTTGTTTGCTGATCCTAATAGAGATGAAGAAGACACAAGCGAAGGAAGAGTAACATTAGCAATAACAAAACCTAAAAAAGAATATATTATTAATGCAATGCAGAAAGGAGATGTTGCATTAATTTCAATTGATGAATTAGAACAAATTGTTAAGGAAAGCGAGAAGCTTTATGATAAAATCTTCCCTGAAATTGACAAGAAAATAGAAAAATTAACGAAAAAGTAAAAAGCAAAGCTTTAAAATACATAAAAATACTTTATTAATAACCTTAAACTCACAATAAAATAAAACTGTTTAGTGGGGATTTAGCAACCAAAGCTTAATCTGCTGATACCCATATTAAAATTGTTTAATAAATTATAAAATACTAAAACATGACAGACCTGATAGAAAAATTTAAGGACAAATTCACAAAATATGAAATTGCAAGGATTTTGGGAGCCAGAAGCCTTCAATTGGCAATGGATGCTCCTGTTTTATTAAAATTAACTAAAGAAGAGGAAGAGGCATTAAACTATGATAGTTTAAAAATTGCTGAAAAAGAGTTTGATTCAGAAGTTCTTCCTATTACTGTTAGAAGACCATTACCTAAAAGATCTGAGAAAACTATTAAAAAATTAAATGAGGAAGAAATCCAAGAAAAAATAGAGAAAAAGATTGAAAAGGAAAAAATTGAAGCTAAAAGAGAAGAAAGTGGCGAAAAGGTTGAAGAATCAGATGAAAAGGAAATTCAGGAAGAAGGAGAAATTATGGAGATGGCAAAACCTGAAGATGAAGCTGAAGAAGAAAATGTAGAAGGCGAAGAAGAAGGATAGTTATATTTCTATTAACAAAGTTTTTAAAGTGCATTAATTCTTTCATTTTATGGATGTAGAAAAACTTGGAATAAAAGTTTCTAAAGATTTAAAGCATAGAGATTTGCTTAAAGAGTGCTATAATTACTCAAAGAATAGCAATCATTCTTCAACACATAATGCAGCCCTTCTTACTAATGATGGTAAAATTATTTTAAAAGGAGTAAATATTCTTCCTCCTGGTGTAAAAGAAAAAAAAGAGTGTTTTGAAGGAGATAATAAGCACCTTTATCCTAATCATGCAGAAAGAGATGTAATTTATAAGGCTGCAAAAAAAGGAATTCCTACTGATGGGCTTACAATGATAATGCCTTGGTTGCCATGCATTCCCTGTGCAAATGCAGTAATTAGTTCTGGTATAAAAAAACTTATTGTTCATAAACAAATGGTAGAAAGAACAAGAGAAGGATGGCAAGAAGAGCTTAAAAATGCTGTTCAGATAACGGAAGAAGCTGGAATTGACATTATAGCTTATGATGGAAAAGTCGGAGCAAAAGCATATATGCATAGCCAGGAGTGGGATGCTTAATCTTATTTCTAAAATCAATAATATCTAAATTTAGTTTGTTTAACAATCATAAACTTAATCAACTCATCTGCAAAGATTAAATCGTTTAATAAATTACCAGTCAGTATAAACATTTTTATATTCTAAAATCATGTTTTATCTATGATAATAAAAAAGGTGATTGCAAAAGCTGTAAGGGATTCCAGGGGAGAAAAAACAATACTTATTATTGTAAAAACTAGCAGAAAATTCAAAACAAGTGCTCCTGAAGGAAAATCAACTGGAAAATATGAAGCTAAGCCTTATTCTAAAAACTTAACTTCTGATATCTCTTATGTTAATGAACTTGATGTTAATAATCTCAATAAAATAATCAAAAAACACAAAGTTAAAACAATTGCCCAAGCATTTTTAATATTGCAAGATATTGAAAAAATAATTAAAAACAAAATAGGCGCAAATTCTCTTTTTGCTCTTGAAGCAAGCTTATTGAAAGCTCTTGCCTATGAAAATAAAAAAGAATTATGGGAATTTTTAGGAGGGAAAAAAGAGAACACAAAAAAAATAAGGCCTGTTGGCAATGCAATTGGGGGAGGATTGCATGGAGAAGGAATTAAGAAAAAAGAACCTGATTTCCAAGAATTTTTATTTATCCCAAATGGAAAGAATTTTTCAGAAAATGTTGAAATAAATGAAATTGCTCATAAATTTGCTGGAAAAATATTAAAATCCTGGACAAAAAATGATGAGGGTGCTTGGCTAACTGGAAAAACAAATGAAGAAGTTCTAATGGTTTTAGATAAAATAAGACAGATTATTAAAAATGAATATAAAAAAGAAATTGATATTGGAGTTGATATTGCAAGTTCTAGTTTTTATAAAAATGGAAATTATTATTATAAAAATCCTGAAGTTGATTTAAATAAGAAACATCAAATCCTATACATTAATGAATTAATTAGAAGATACAAATTATTTTATGTTGAAGATCCATTTGATGAAAATGATTTTAATGGATCTAAAGAATTATTAAAGGAAATAGAAAAATCTAAAAATAAAGAAACAAAAAATTGCCTAATTGTTGGAGATGATCTTACTACTACTAATCCTGAAAGACTTAAAAAAGCTATAAAAACAAAAAGTATTAATGCGGTTATTGTTAAACCAAATCAAATTGGTTCTTTATTAAAAGCAAAAGAAGTTATTGAAATAGCTAGAAAGTGCAAGATTAAAACAATTATGAGCCACAGAAGTGGAGAGACTAAAGACAGTACAATTGCAGACCTTGCAATTGCTTGGAATTGTGATTTTATTAAAACGGGAATTTATGGGAAAGTCAGAACTAGAAAATTAAGGAGAATAATTGAGATTGAGAATGGAAAATGAAGAAATAAAATGGATCCCTAACATGACTGTTGGAAATTCTAAAATTGACAAACAGCATCAAAGACTTCTAAATCAAATGAACGGGCTGATAAAAGATATTTCTATTGGTAAAGATTTAAAGATTGTCTTGAATATTTTATCTTTTTTAGACAAAGATGTTAAAGAGCATTTAAGCTATGAAGAAGATTACATGAAAAAGATAAAATATCCGGAGCTAGAAAATCATAAAAAAATCCATGAAGGTTTTGTTTTAGTTTATAATGATTATAAAAAAGAATTTTACTTGCTTACAAAGAAAAAGGGGATCTCTTCCGAAGAATCAAAAAAATTAAAAGAGAAAACAAGAGTTCTTGCAAACTGGTGGATTAATCATATCAGTACCGATGATAAAAGATATGCTGAATTTGCTTCTTCTAAAAAAAATTAATTTAATTACCCTCTAAAGGTCCTGTAAATTCTTCTAATTTTGCTTTGAAAGGAATTTTTTTTGCCTTGCAATATTCTCTTGCAAGAATAAATAATATACAACCAATTGATTTTGTTGCCTTGTTATTGCAAGGAATTAATTTTGTAACATGAGCTGTAAAATTATTTGTATCACACAATCCAAGAACTGGTTTTTTTAATCTATTTGTATCAAGCATAGCATTTCTGTCCATCCAAGGATCACAGATTATTGTTAATTCTGCCTCAAAAAAATTCTCTAGTATTAAATTAGTTGTAACTCCGGGGGGATATTTTTTAGTAAATGTTCTTACTCTTGTAACTTCTCCAAATTTTTCAGCAGCTTGCCAGCCAGCTTCTCTTCTGCAAATTAAATAAACTTGTTCAGGATTATAATCTATTAAGAATTTAATTGCTTCTCTTAATTTTTCATCAATAGCAACAGTGTTTATAACAGCTAATCCATCTGCTCTTCTTTTGTAAACAAATTTTCTCATATGTGGAGTTATTACTTTTGTTCCAAGATGAACTGCGCATTTGATATATTCTTCAAGAGGAATTAATGTTTCTCCTTCTTTTTGTTTTTTAATTTCTTTTGCTTCTTTTTCAACTTCTTCTTTTGTTATTTTCTCAGAAGCTTCTTGTATTTCTTTATCTAAATCACTATTATTTCCTGCTTGTTCTTCTTTGAATCCTTTAGTTTCTTCTGAGCCTATTAATCTATGTTTTAGTTCTTCTGCTAAACTTTTCATTCCTTCTTTTAATTCTTTATTAGAATCTTTCTTATCTTGCTTAACTTCCTTCTTTATATCTTTTAATTTTTCTTTAGCCATAGATGTTTCTACAAAATTTGATTTATAAAGGTTTCTGAAACCTTTATTGAGGAATAGCTTATTTTTTTACTGAAAATATGATGGACTATTTTTTATATGGGGCAATTGTTCATTAGCTTGATGTGAGATTGCCATAGCTTATTTCGCTTTTTTATTATTAGTAATAAATGGGTAGGTTCAAACCAATTTGAACCTAAAAAAACATTTATAAAGTATGATCTATAATATATATTATGGATAAAACAATATCGGCTTTGATATTAAGTGTATTAATTGGCTCTATGATTTTTGGAATGGTAAATGCTGCTCAAAATCAGAGCAATCAAGAAAAGAATATAACTTGCCCACAATATGTGTCTCCTGCACCAGATTGGTGTGTGAATGGAACAGAGGTTGCAGGGACAATAAATAAAGATGGATGTCAAGGTCCTCCAAAATGTATAAAGAATGATGGAACAACAGTTACGATTAACAAAACAAGAATAGATAAAGAAAATATAACTTTTATTCCATGGCAAAAAAGAAATGAATCAGAATGCCCTGTTGGATGCAAATGCGTTGGTGCTATTGTTTCATGCACAACTGCAGATGGAAAAACCATGACAATTGAAGCAGGAAGATCTGGGAATATTATAACTATTACTGTCGAGGGAAAAGAAGCAGATACTAATCTTACATTAGAAACAGAAGCAGAGGATAATAACAAGACAAAATTAAAAGCAGATTTATCAAATGGAGAAAAATCTGAAATAAAAATCATGCCTGATACAGCTTCGGAAACAGCAATTGCAAAGCTTGGAGATTTAGGATTTACAATTGAATTAAAAGAAGTTGGAAAAGGGGATGATACTCAAGTTGTTTATGAATTAACAGGAAATAAAGAAGGAAAGTTTTTAGGAATATTTAAAATAATGGCTTCTGAAAAAGTTCAGGTAGATGCTGAAACTGGTGAAGTGAAAAAAGTTATAAAACCTTGGTGGAGTTTTTTAGCTAGCGGGATTTAATTTTTCTTTTAAATTATTATCAATTTCATGTATATTTTCTAATTAATTTTTAATACAAGCATATATATACTTGAGATGCTTTTTATAATTCTGATTTATTTCGCAAAGAATTTAGGTTTTCCGAATATACTTTGTAAGATTTATTTTGCAAATTTTAACGAAACCTTTAAATACCCTTTCCGTCATAGATTTTTATAAAATGTTAATTAAAACATTAACTAGAATGATTACCTTAAATATCCTTAATACGTTAAGGTAGGATGTAGTAGAGTAATCATAGTTTTGGTCAAATTCTAAAGCAAGAAATTAGGAGTTATTTTTGATGTTTGATAATTGCGGTAATTATCAATTTATTCATAATCATTTAAATCCAGTTTATCCTGCTGGCGGATGCGGCTATTTGGCTTATAATTAGACATGCAAGTCTGTCGAAAGACGGCGAACTGCTCAGTAACACGTAGCTAACTTACCCTTAGGTCAGGGATATCCTCGGGAAACTGAGGTTAATACCTGATAGAAAATGTTTTCTGGAACGAGATATTTTTCAAACTCGAGCCTAAGGAGAGGGCTGCGGCTGATTAGCTAGTTGTTGGTGTAATGGACTAACAAGGCAATGATCAGTAAGGGCTCTTAGCGGAGAAGCCCTGAGAAGGAATCTGAGACA
>Ga0209541_10015281_pt1 | contig 11484 bp, 10 predicted proteins | sample RifCSPlowO2_01_FD_184027 | JGI IMG/M metagenome (GOLD analysis project Ga0209541, IMG submission 184027) | Groundwater microbial communities from Rifle, Colorado - Rifle CSP2_plank lowO2_0.1 (SPAdes) (version 2) | ecosystem: Environmental > Aquatic > Deep subsurface > Groundwater | place...
CATTTTTTAATAATACTCCTGCCACCACTGCTTTTGATTTTTCATTCAGTAAGAAATTCTAAAGATTTGAAAATTGTAATTGGTATGTACATAGAAAAACTTTATACCCGGTTTTTAATATGGAAATATGCAATAAAAAATAAAGAGTTTTTGATTTAAGATTTCAAAACTTTCTCTATCGTTTTTTTAACCTCTCCAATATCAATGCTGTTCATATCCGCATTTTTTGCATAAATAATTTTTGAATTTTTACCAAGCGGGGTGACTTTATTCATCCCATACAAGAAAAGATTATGCAATTCTATTAATTTTGCTCCGGAAACCCATGCAATATGCATTGGTCCGCCGTCTTGGGTTATTATTAAAGAGCTTTTTTTAAATAGCAAATACATTAATCTCAAATTAAAGTCAAGGGCAATTCTGCACCTCTTATTTTCTCCGGACAATCTTTTTAATCCATCAATGTCTTTTTTAACTCCAAGCAGAATAATGTCATAGTTATATTTCTTAAACCATTGTATCAAGTTTTTCCAATTTTCCAAGGGCCATTGTTTGCATTTTAGCCCAGCATAAGGGCATATGCAAACATATTTTTTCAGTTTATTTTTTTTGATAAAAAAATCAAAGTTTTTTTGATCCTCTTTATCAGTTATTATCTCTGGTTTTTCATTTTTCGCATTTATTTCCAAGCCTTCATTAATTATTTTTAAGTTATCTTTAAGGGCGTGAGTATCGGGGTTTATTTTTACAGGATCAGTCAACAGCGATGAAACTATTGGATGCAAATCAATCCTGCCTATTCTTTTTTTTATTCCCGGAAGATACAATAAAAAGAAAGAGTTCATTACGCTCCCCCTTAAATCAATTCCGGCATCAAAATTAATTTTTTTTATTTTTTTTGACATTTTTAAAAAATTCCAAAATGTTTTTAGGTTGTATTCCGCCTTTTCAAGTTCAATAATTTCGTCTATATTTTTGTTTTTTTCTATAAGCGGGCGGTTTAATTTTGAAGCAATCAGAAAAATTTTTGAATCCGGAATTTTTTTCTTAATTTCTCTGAAAATTGCACTGGATAAAATTAAGTCTCCAATATGGTCATTTCTTATAATCAGAATTTTTTTTGGATGGTTCATTTTCATATAAATTTTCCTTTAATTCTTGCAGCTAAAGCATATACTAAAAAAAAGTATAATGAAATAAATCTTCCAATGAAGTCTGTAATTGTCCACCAGAAAGAATTTAATATCTCGCTGGATTTTATGCTGAAAAAAATCCAAAAAGTTAGGAGGTATATGGCTGGAATGTATACTCTAACTAATGCGAGCGGTAAAAAAATGCAGGGAATGAAATATCTGAAAGCAAAATATTTTTTGAGCTTGAAAATTTTCATGACAAGGCCCCTTCCCTGCCATTTTCTCTGCCTGAGGTAATCCTTGAATGTTTTAGGGTCTATATGGTATACTAAAGCGCCAGTTTCTTTGATATCATAGCCTAATCTGCGGAAGTCTTCAAAAAGAACATCATCCTCGACATAAAACAAGTCCTCCCTGTATTTTATTTTTTCAAAAATTTTTTTTTTGATAATCATCGCTGCACAAAGGTTGTATTTTCTGTATGCGTGCCATCCCCTTTGAAATATTGTTTCCGGTTTCGTGGATAAAATGCGGAATGCTCCGCCGTTAAAATCCTTTTTTTCGGCTGTTGAAAAAAGTTTTTCTAAAAAATTTTTTTCAAGAGTTTGATCAGCATCCAAAAAAATTAAAAATTTTCCGTTTGCTTTTTCCGCCCCTCTGTTTCTTGCAAAAGCCGCCGAGTGCCCTGTTTTAAAATCTATCACCCTTGCACCCATTTTTTTCGCTATTTCACCAGTTTTGTCAGTTGAACCGTCATTTACAACAATTATCTCGTAATCTTCTTTATTTTTTTGTTTTTTAATAGAATCTATGCATGGGCCTATAACATTTTCTTCGTTATGGGCTGGTACGACAAAACTAAAAATTAAATTTTTCATTATACTTCTCTAAATACTTTTCTCTGAAAATCATTGGGTTCTTTATTTTTTTTCCGGCGATTGGAATTATTTCCCCGGTATTGAATATTTTAGGATATGGCTTGTCTATTCCGTCGCAAATGCGGTAATATCTGCATCTTTTGCATTGTCTTGGTTTTACATACATCTTTTTTGTAACAACATGCGCTACAAGATCATCAAAGTCCCTTACATAGAATGGATTAACCTGGATAATGTATTTGAAATTTTTTATAAATTTTTTCAGCAGATTGGATTTAATCATGCTACTTGACGATACTCTTCCCATCTTGTGCTGTGTCATTGTCGTAAACCATTCATCAGCATCATACTTGTTATGAAGGCAGTTGCAAATATGCCTTTCATAACCTTTCATAAAACAATAAGGAATATATCTGATAGTTATCTTAAGGACTTTTGGCGATAATATGTCTATTGCTTTTTTTATATGGGGGGAAATCTCAGTATATCTTGGGGAGAGTTCTTTGGCCATGCTAAATGCTATATCCCACGGATTAAACTTAATGAAGTTTACAGCATCCGGCTCATATTTTAATATGTGCTTCGCAAATTTATCCAAAACCTTATAGTTTTCTTTTGTGACGGTTATATTTATTCTTACTTTCAGCCCTAATTTTTTTGCATTTTTTATAGCCTGATTTATTTTATTAAAACTCCCAGGAACTCTTGTCAGGGAATCATGCGTCTTTGAGTTATAGCCCTCTAAGGAGAAAAGTATATCATTCAATCCGCTATCCACAATTTTTTTTGCATAATCTATGTTTGACATTCTTAACCCATTTGTAATCACGCATATGTCCCTGAATTCTAACTTTTTTGCATAGGAGACGAGTTCGGGAAAATCTTTCATAATTGTAGATTCTCCGCCGGAAAAATCAATATCCAGCGCTCCGGATTTTCTTGCAATCCTCATCTGCTCTTTTAGTTCTTCAGTAGTTGGCTCCTTGCATTTTATATTTGCGCTGTCTCCATAATAGCAAAATTTGCATTTGAGATTGCATGCGTGATTTGTATGCAATTTTATCCTCCTTGTTCTATTAATCATAATTGAGGATTATTTTGTGTTTTTATAAATTTTTTTATACCTGTTTAAAACCTTTTTTTGCAAATCATCTTTATAAAGGGTGTTTCCCCCAAAATTGTAATGAAGATTCTGGAACTTACAAATTTCTCTGCAGGAATCTGCGGCGTTTGGCAGAGAGTAAAACAAGAATCAGAGCTTCTTTCAAAAAAAGGGCATAATGTAATGATTTTTTCTTCAAACGCAATAAAAGGTTCAGATGAAATATCCGCGAAAGAGGATAAATTAGGAAAAATAAGAATTAGGCGATTTCCCTTTAAAAAATTAGGCGGAGAGAGTTTTATGATATGGAATTTTGAAAAAGAAGCCCTGGATTTCAGACCGGATGTAATAATAGCACATGGATATCGTCAGTTGCATACAACAAAAGCGTTTAAGATAGCCAGGAAAATCAAATCAAAAGTTTTTTTGGTTACTCATGCCCCCTTTGTCGAAGGCAATTTTACGAGAACCCTTTTTGCAAAATTGGCGGTTATTTTTTATGACAGGTTTATCGGGCCAAAAATAATTAATAAATTTGATAAAGTAATTGTCATAACAAAATGGGAGATTCCATATATAAAAAAATTAGGCGCCAAAGATAAGAAAATAGTTTATATTCCAAACGGAATTCCCGAGGAATTTTTCAATTATAAAAAATCAAAAGAAGAAGAAAAAATCCTTTTTTTTGGAAGAATATCGCCAATAAAAAATCTTGAGGTTCTTATAGAAGCTCTTTATTTGATTAAAAATAAAAAAATAATTCTTGAAGTTGTCGGTCCGGCGGAAGAAGAGTATTTAAGATTATTGAAAAAACTTGTTAATGAGGAAAAATTGGAGAAAAGAGTTTTTTTTTCAGGGCCTATTTATGATTTAAAGGAAAAAATAAAAAAAATAGATTCTGCCAAAATTTTTGTTTTGCCTTCAAAAAGAGAAGGAATGCCCCAGGCATTAATAGAATCTATGTCTAGAGAAAAAATTGTAATTGCCAGCAAAAATCTCGGAACAAGAGACTTAATTGAAGATGGAAAAAACGGTTTGTTATTTGAGAGGGGTGATTCAAAAGATCTGGCTCGGAAAATAAATTATATTCTTGAAAATGGCAAATCCACCAATGATGAAATCAGAGAAAATGCAGAAAAATCAGTCGAAAATTTTTCATGGAAAAAAATCATTTTAGATTTGGAAAGGTTATTTTAAACATCAAGAATTCTTTTAAATCATCGGATTTTTTATTTTTTGTGAAAAATTTAATTGTAAAATTAGGTGCATTAGGAGATGTTGTAAGGACTACGGTTCTTCTTGGAGAATTAGGGGGGGATATTCATTGGTTGAGCAGAAAAAATGCGCAGGACTTGCTTGGCTCAGAAAAAATTTCTGAAAAATATTTTTTCGAAGATAGCGGGGATATTGAGAGATTAAAAGATTGTGAATTTGATTTGATAATAAATCTGGAAGAAGAAAGGGAAACTTTGGATATTTTAAAAAAAATCAAGAAAAAAAGATTAATTGGAACATACTTAAATGAAAAAAATGAAATTGATTACACCCAAGAAAGCTCCTATTGGTTTGACATGTCTCTTGTAAGTAAATTTGGTAAAGAGAAAGCAGACAAGCTTAAATATGCGAACAAAAAATCTGTTCCAGAAATTCTTATCAACATGCTTGGGAAGGACTTTAATTTGCAGGAATATGACCTGGGAGTTGAAGGCAAGGATTCAGCAGGAAAAGTAGGGTTGGTAGATTGTTTTGTAAGTGTTTGGCCGAATAAGCAATGGCAGGGGTACATGAATCTCTATAATAAATTAAAAGAGGATTCTTATGATGTTTATTTTTTGGGTATGCGACCAACATTAAAAGAGCATATAGACGACATCAATGATTGTGAGTTAATAGTTTGCGGGGACACCCTTGGCATGCATATAGCTTTGGCTTTAAGAAAAAAAATTATAGCATTATTTAACTGCACGCCACCCCAGGAAGTTGAAGATTACGGACGGATTAAAAAAATTGTTAGCCCGCTTTGCAATAAATACCTATATAAGAGGGAATTTAGCGAGGAAGCTGTTTGTGCTGTGAAAGTTGGTGAGGTATACACTCAAATAAAAGAATTTTTAAAAAAGTAATTTTTTATTTTTTAATGATTTCAATAATAATAACCTCTTTTAAAGAATCAAAAACTATAGGGAGGGCTATAGAATCTTTTATTTTGCAAAACATTAAAGAAAATTTTGAAATGTATGTAGTTTCTCCAGATAATGAGACAATAAATATTGCAAAAAAATATAAAAAGAAACACAAACAAATTAAAATTTTTAAGGATCCAGGCAAAGGAAAATTATATGCGCTGAATTTAATACTCCCAAAATTGAAGGGGCGAATAATAATCTTAAGCGACGGCGATGTTTATGTTTCTAAGAATTCGGCTGATGAAATTTTGAGGTTTTTTAAAAATGCGAAGATAGGATGCGTCAGCGGAAGGCCTGTCCCTATCGAAGGGAAAAAAACAAAATATGGGTATTGGGCTAATTTTTTATTTGAAGCAGCGCACAAATTAAGGAAAGAATCTTCTGAAAAAAATAATTTTATTGAATGTTCAGGTTACTTATTTGCATTTAGGGCAGATAATAAATTAAAAATACCTCTTGATACTGCAGAAGATGCCATGATACCCTATTATTTTTTTGAGAATGGGTATAAGATAGGTTATGCTGAAAATGCAAAAGTGTATGTAAAAAATGCTGATAACTGGAATGACTGGATTAAGCAAAAAGTAAGAACTGCAAAAGCTCATGAAACACTAAATAAATATGTTGATACAAAAACAACTTCAAGGCTAAAATCATTTAAGAAAGAAGCATTAGGTGGCATAAAACCCATTTTTTATTATCCAAAAAACTTTAACGAGCGAATTTGGACCTTGGAATTATGTTTTGCCCGCCTTTATATGTGGTTAAAAGTAATTTTTTTAGTTAAATTCAAGAGAATAGGAAGTGTTGACAACTGGGAAAGAATAGAATCGGCGAGATAAATTTAATTTTCTTCTTCAACTATTTCTTCAAGTTTGACACCATATAATTCTTCATCTTTTTGCGCTCTATGCATTCTGTACATGTTTTCCAATTCTTTGTCAATATTATTTTCTTTGGGGTAGGAAGTTGCAAGGGAAGATAAGATTCTTTCAAGAACCCCCGAATGATAAAGTCTCGGAGTCTCTATCGATATCGCAAAAAACTTTTGGAAAAATTCAAGCCATCTTTTTTCTTTTTGATCCATAGAAAGTATTGTTTTGTTATAAAATGTTTCAAATCCAAAGAGATCTATTAATTCGTTTAATCCTTTAACAGGCAATGCCCCGGTTTCTTTTGCGATTTCTAAAGCAGTAGTTCCGGGAAATGGCTGAAATATGGAAGCTGATGCGAAAGTCGGTTTAACAGCAATGTTTAACTCCAAGGTTTTATACATTTGTTCTTTTGTTTCACTGGGAGCCCCTAAAATATTTTGCGTCATCATTTTTATGCCGTATTTTCTCAAATATTCTGCTCCACGAAGAATCTGTTCTGTGCTCATATTTCTCCTATGAATCTCATTCCTGACATAATCATCCCCGGATTCTATCGCTACATGCACACTATTGCACCCAGCTTTTGCAAGCGCTTTTGCTATTCTTTCGTCTTTGGATATAATATCAAATCTAACATGTGCGTGGAATGGCAGTCCAACTTCCTTGGAATAAATTTCTGCAAATTCTTCAGCATCTTCTAATTTATAAGTCGGGCCAAAAACATCATCCTGGAAATAAACTAATTTAACAGGCCATTTAGATTTAACCCGCTTTATTTCTTCCACTACAGATTCATGAACTCTTCTTCTTACAACTTTTCCTTTGCCTTTATTTTCCTTATTTTGTATATGGACAAAACAATAAGTGCATTTAAATGCGCACCCCCTCGTATGCATAAAATGAAATATCGGCCCCTTGGAATAAATTTCCTGTGTGTATAACAGCTCCCTGTCAGGAAATGGTACATCATTTAATTCATTTCCTTCAAGAAGATTCCTCGTAGCATTAACAAATCTTTTTCTTTCAGGATCATAGCCGCTTTCTTCTTTATATTTGGGGTCATTTATATCCAAAATTTTTTTTATTTTTTTCACTTCAGTATTATAAAGATTTTGATTTTCTTTGACCCACAGGTTTGGAATGTTTCCAACATCTGCACCTTTTTCAAGTGCATTGCAAAATTCTAAAAAAGGATATTCCCCTTCGTAACGGCAAATAGCGTCGTAACCTCTTTCTATTAATTCCGGAGTAAATGTTGCAGCAGGCCCGCCGAGAAAAGATATTAAACTTGGAAACCTCGCCTTCACTCTTTTATTTAATTCAATAGCATACTGATGGCTTCCGAAAATAATACTTTGGGCAAATATGTCTGGTTTATAATCATTAATCTTTTCTGCAATTTTCTCAGTAGCATAATTTATATCTTTTGGGGTTAATACTAGTTTGGATTTATGGCCCCCTCGCGCTATAGAACTGGCTACGTATCCAATTCCCAAAGGCTCTATTGGGTGGTGCTTGTGAGCGTATAAAACTTTCATTTTCTCGATTAATTTTTTTAATAAAAATTACCTTTTATAATTGATATATAGTTTAAAATATATTTTCAAACAAATTAATAATTTAACTATCGTTAATATTAAAGCACTTATTTAAATAAATAATTAAATACTTATTTTTTCTGTTACTATAATGGAAGTTCTTGAAAAATCAGAGAGGGTAATTGAAAAACGGATGGATAAATTAAAGGAAAAAGCGCTTAATTATTTGAAAAATCCTTATAATTTTATTCTTGTTTGCATCCTGCTCTTTGCATTCTTTATTCGTTTATACTATTTTATTCTAACTTATAATCAGTCTCTTTGGTGGGATGAAGCGGTTTATGGGAGTTTAGCGAGAAATTTTATTTCTCATAAATGGGATGGGACTCAGGCAATAAACGGTGAGCTTTTAATAAGGCCCCTGTTAATTCCTTTTTTATGGTCTTTTTTAATTAGGTTTGGATTTCCTGAATCAGGCGTAAGATTTATATTAGAATTTATTCCATCATTTTTTTCTGTATTATTTGTTTATTTGATAGGGAGAGAGGTTTTTGACAAAAAAACGGCGCTGATATCAGCATTTATCTTTTCTGCATTATGGATACATCTTTTCTACACATTGAGGCTTTTAACAGACATTCCGTCGCTGATGTTTTTATTTTCAAGCATTTTCTTCTTTATAAAATCATATAAATCAGATTTCAATTACAAATTATTTTTATTTTCGCTAATTTTACTTTCTTTTAGCACATTAATGAGATACCCCCAGGGAATTGCATTTGGTGTATACTTTTTTATACTGGTTTTAGGAAATATAAAAGAATTTAGAAATCCAAGAATATACTTTTATGCTGTTTTGGGGGTATTGCCATTGCTTTTATTCTTCCTGATGAATTATTTAACATATGGCAATGTTTTCCCGGCACTTTTAGGGGGAAGTTATATTAATGAAGGGAAACCAATAACTTCAAATCCCCTGGCGTTTAATCTTTTGTCTTTTATTCCATATTATCTTAAAACAATTTTTTTTATATTTTTTCTGGCTGGATTGCTTCTTGTTTTATTAAATATTTTTTTGGGCTATGATTTATTAAGAAAAAATAAAAAAATTTTAAACCAATTATTAATGGTTCTTCTTTTTATAGCATTTTATTCTTTTTTTATTTTTTATCTCCGTGCTGGAGAAGACAGGTACCTTTTTCCAGTATCTATCTCTTTATCTTTATTTACCGGTTTTGCATTTTCAAATTTTCATGAAATAATCAAGAAACGAACCCAAATCTTTGCAGGAATATTGCTCATTTTAATTTTATTTTTAGGAGCTTATTCACAAATAACTTTTGCTGACGATATGATAAACTCAAGAAAAACTACTTTTTTGCAGATAAGGGAGGGGTTTGAATGGATGAAAGGAAATACTCCCCCTGAGGGGGTTGTTACAGGATCTGGAATTGAGCCTTATGCAATTTATTATGCAGAAAAAAAAATTTTAGCACTTCCGTTAAATGAGAATGAGAGCCAAAAAATCTCAGAAGCCGACTATTTGATTATACATGCTTTTAGCCCTCAGCAAAACTATCTCGACAAATATATGCAGGAGAATCAGGATAAATGGGGCATCTTAAATGTTTTTTTCTTTGATAAAGAGCAGAAACAACCTGCATTTGTTATATACAGGAATTTTGCCAAGTAATGACTGCTTAGAACAAGAGATTCTTTTCTATGTCCTTAAAAAATGGCAATTTTTTGTCTTTTTCCGAGATTATTGGATTTTCTATCCCATATTTTTTTAACTTCCAGTTAATATTTAAATCGCCATCATTCCAAATAACTCCGCGCTCCGAAACCTTGTTATAAAAATTGGTGCATTTATACGCATATAGTGTATTATTTTTTAAGGCAAGATAGCCATTTGCAAATCCCTCTGGAATCCATAAAATTTTTTTATTTGAATCACTTAGTATTATGGAAAAATATTCTCCATATTTTTCAGATTTTTTCCTAAGGTCTACATTGATGTTTAAAACTTCTCCGATAACAACTCTTATTAATTTTCCTTGGGCAAATGGGGGATTTTGAAAATGAAGCCCCCTTAATACACCCTTTTTTGAACATGCTTGATTATCTTGCACAAAATTTACAGGCAAACCCATTTTTTCAAATTGCTTCCCATTGTACGATTCAAAAAAATATCCCCTTTCATCTTCAAAACATTCAGGAGTTATTATTACTAAATTATCGAAATCTGTTTTTTCTATTTCCATTTAAATAATTTTTAAGTTTGGAACAGGAATTATATACTTCCCGCCAAATTCTCTGTAATTCCTGGTTTTTTCCATTATTTCATCAACAAAATTCCATGCTAATAGTAGAAGGTAATCTGATCTTTTTTTCATGAGCTCTCTTCCATTAATGATTGGTATATGAACTCCTGGAGTAATTTTGCCTTGTTTTTCCGGGGTATCATCAAATATACAATCAATAATATTATTCCCAATTCCACAATAATTTAAAAGTGTATTACCTTTTGCAGATGCCCCGAAAGCAGAAATTTTTTTTCCAGCACTTTTTAATTCAAGGAGTTTTGAAACAAGGTCCTTTTTAAGTTTTTTAACACTTTCATTAAGATTCATGTAAACATCGGTTTCATACAATCCCGCTTCTTTTTCTTCATTAATTATTTTCTGAGTTGAACCATCTGAACTATTCTCTTTACCTTCATGTTCTATGTATAATCTTATACACCCTCCATGAATTTCAAACCTTTTTGTTTTTGCTATTCTCATATGATGCTCTTTCATTAATTTATTTAAGGGCTTTACGAGAAGATAAGATAAATGTTCATGATATACTGTGTCAAATTCTATTTTTTCTATTAGGTTGTAAAGATGTGGCGCCTCTATAATAAAATATCCGTCCTTAGATAAGAGAATTTTTACTCCGTCCACAAAAGAGTGAACATCATCAACATGAGCAAAAACATTAAAAGCAGTTACAATTTTTGCTGGGCCATATTTTTCCAAAATTTCTTTTGCTAAATCTTTTTCCCAGAATCTCGGGAGAGTTTCAATTCCAGATTTGTTGGCTATTTCTGCAAGATTAACTGCAGGATCTACGCCAAGCACTTTGTTGCCTTTCTCCTTGAAAGGCCTTAATAAACATCCGTCATTGCTTGCTATATCTAATACTAAATCTCCTCTATCAACAATACCAGAATTTAATTCATCTGACAGCATTTCACAGTGATGTTTAAAAGTGTTTGATATAGAAGACCTATAAACATAATTCCTAAACAATATTTCAGGATTAACAACAATACTTAATTGAGAAAAAGAACAATCTTCGCAAAACATCATTTCTAAGGGATATTTTTTTTCATTGAAAGCCTCATTTTCTTTGATTAATCTGTTGGCAAGTGGCATATTCCCCAAGTCCAGATAATTTATCAGGTTTTTTTTGCTACATATCCTGCAATTTTTAACCTTCCTATAATCGCTCATTTTTTAATTTCTAAACCCCTTCATTTTATTTTATGAAAAGTATTAATAAATATTTATATCATCTATTTATTTATAATGATTAGCCTAAATTTCTGCTGATTTTTGTTTTTTAAACACGATAACATTAAAAAATGAAAAAAGATAGCTTAGAGTAATTATCCACACTAAAATCGGATGTATCGTCCAAAATATTCTTTTTTCCCGAATCATCATTTTAACACCCCTTATTGACTCTGGAAAAAATAAAAGATTAAATATAACCGTTTTAATAA
>Ga0209541_10015283_pt1 | contig 11483 bp, 11 predicted proteins | sample RifCSPlowO2_01_FD_184027 | JGI IMG/M metagenome (GOLD analysis project Ga0209541, IMG submission 184027) | Groundwater microbial communities from Rifle, Colorado - Rifle CSP2_plank lowO2_0.1 (SPAdes) (version 2) | ecosystem: Environmental > Aquatic > Deep subsurface > Groundwater | place...
TGGGTTTGAGGATTCGACTTTTTACCGCGATGGACATAAGCTGGGGGGTGTTATCTCCCATGAGAATTATGTATTCCTTTACCTTACTCCCAGCGAGAAGAAGCAGTTGGAGAGGCTAAATGTAAAACTGAGTAAAGTATCGGACTAAGGAATTATCTTCTGCTCACAAACTCATTACCATGAATAAAAAAACGCCAGCTCCAGCAACCCCGGCAATGTAGTCCTCAGGTTATTCTTCGAGCAGCCACTTCCAGACTGGCTTAACCCGTATCTTTTTTCTACCGAAGGTGATCTCTTCTTCCTGAGTTCTAGTCAGAAGCAACCCCTCATGGAGCTTGAACTTTTTCATAGCTTCAGTTAATCCGGCAATCTCCCGGCCACGATTTTCTTCGTTCAAGGCATCGCAAACCTGTACGGTCTGAATGACCTCCCTATTTTTCACCACGAGGAAATCGCATTCTCTCTCTCCAGAATAATAAAATACCTCATCTGCCTTATTCAGGCAATTAAAAACTAAGTTTTCAAGAAGCCAGCCTTGGTCTTTAGTCATTTTTTTAGAAAGGACACTTATAAACCCGTTGTCTAAGACATAAAACTTTTTATCGTTTATTATCTGTTTTTTAAGAGAGTAGTCAAATTTGTTTATGGTTTTGGCAAAATAAGTCTCTTCCAAATAAGCTATAAATTTTTTAAAGGTGTTAACACTATTTATGGCAATGAACTTCTTAAGGGAGTTATAACTGAATTTATTAGCGAAATTATTGATGAGGTAGGAATACAACTGCTTGAGGACCACTACATTGTTTACTCTATACCTTACGGCTATATCTTTAAGGACAGTATCTTCATAGGCTCTGGTTAACAGCTCCGGATCATTATACAGCAGATATTCCGGCATCCCCCCTTTCACCAAGTACTCTTCAAAATATTTTTCTAGTTCTATTTTTGTCTCGGTTTTGTAAACTGCCTCGGGGTCTATCTTAACCTCTTTTAATTTCAAATATTCCTGAAAAGAGAAAGGCCGGACCACAATATCTACATGCCTTCCGGTAAGTTTTGTACCGATCTCCTTGCTTAACAGCGTTGCGCTAGAGCCAGTGATAATAAATTTAAATCCTTCTTCATATAATCTTCTTACAAAAGTCTCAAAATTGGGAACATTTTGAATCTCATCAAGAAAAAAAGTTTTCTTTTTCCCATAGAGGCCTACTAATCTTTCATAAAGCCGGTTAAACTCATTTGCCGGAAAATTGAACAACCGTTCATCTTCGAAATTGAGATAATAAAAGTCCTCGTCATGATAGTGCTTTTTTATCAACTGCCTTAATACGGTAGACTTGCCGCTCCTTCTTAATCCCGTCAAGACCACCACCTGCGGAAGCTTTAGTTTGGATGCTACTTCCTGTAAGACAGCTCTCTCTATCCCATACTTCTTGTTTAAGATGGTTTCTCTTTGGGTGACCAGTATTTCTTTTATCTCCGTTTCCGAGAGCATACCACCGTTAAAAGTATGTTCATTTATAAATGTTTGCATCCATATTGCACAATATTGTTACTTTTTGTTAAATACAGTTGAACAAAATTGCGGACTGGGTGCAGCAGACTGTTGCAAAGGGAGATATTGACGATATCTTATAGCGAGTTTCCATTGAAATCGAACATTTATACTGCCAAATGCGAGCTATATCTCAAAAATCCTGTTCGACTCTCAAGGATTTTTGTTATATCTTCGGCTTACATACTCATTATCAGAGATATAAAAACGCCAGGGCAGCTCCTGGGCATCTTTAATGCCGATTCTGCTGGAAGAAGAGATTTTTTTAACGGGATAATTATCGTCATAGACTTTGACATCTCTGCCCAATTTCAATCCATTCATAGTCCGGTCAATCCCTAAAGCCTGGCACAGCTTTCCAGGGCCGGAACAGAGCTCAGTTGCCTGAGCATTTTTCCGCCTTTGTTTTAAGGCTTTGATTTTGTTCAAAGGTTCGACTGCCCGGATCAAAACAGCGCCAGGGTTATCTTTTTCAGTCGTAAAATTGATGCAGTGGTACATCCCGTAAATCAAATAGATGTAAACATGGCCATAAGTATCGTACATCAAAGCGCTCCGCTCAGTTCTCTTAAAAGCATGGGAAGCCGGATCGGTCCCATAAGCTTCGGTCTCGACAATCCTGGCCGTGAAGCCGTTAACTGAGATGATTTTGCCCAACAGATCCCGGGCTACTTTGACAGTATCACGCCCAAAGAATGATTGAGGTAATTGTTTCATTAAGAGTATAAAAGAAGCGCTATTAAAAAAGATTTTGTTTAAATCTGGTTCATATCGATGATAATACAATCGCTGATTTCTGGACGATCTTTTTCTCTACCTGTAGAAGGTACTGGTTCTGGAACAATCCAATAGGGCATTTCCGGAACATCCGCAGTAGGCTGTATCTCAGGTATCTGAGGCCTTTGTTCTTTCCTCAATCGTTCCAGCTCATCAGGCCAGCCTAAAGGCATTATGCGATAGTAACCATTCATAAGTGATGGCTAATTTGTTAAAGTTTATAAATTTTACGACTGATTTTTGAAAAAGAATGAAAAAGAGCAAAAGGTAAGATTAGGTGGCTCATTCTTTCCAGATTATTTGGCAGCCGCCGTCAAGGCATTTAATTTCACCCTGGCCGCAGTCAAGAGTGCCAGGAACACATTCCATCGTGCACAGCATTCCAGAGCAATCAGGATCATTGGCCTCGTTGACAGTGCCAGCAGCATGGCAGCAAGCATCGGGAACACAGTCGCGGTCCGTCGAGCAGACTTTATTTTCCGGCACCGAACAAGAAACTAAAAACAATATCAACACTATTAAAATTATCTTTCTCATTTTATTCTAAACCTCTTTTTTTCCTGCAAAAGCAGATGACGCCCTCAGCATTCGACTCCCATAAACTCATCTTTAAATGCGCGGTGCAGGCTTATCTCTCCACGCAAGTTCTGGGCTAATAATTTTTTGGCTTCCTCTGGAGAATAATTGCCCAGCAGCCAGGCCAATTTAAGGAAAGCAGTTTCCGGCAGCATATCTTCACAAAAGATGCAGCCGATCTCTGATAACCGCCTTAAGTTAGTGTACACATAAGGATGCACCGCCCCGTACAAGCATTGAGAAGTGATGGCCACGATTCCTCCGTTGGCGATAAATTGTTTCAGATGCTCATAATTTTTTAAATTGTCCTGACCGAGATTAGTGGGGGCATGGCCTAAGCCCGTGCCTTCAATGACAAAGGCATTATAGTTCTTAGTAAAAAATTCGAACAGTTTAGGGTCCATCTGTGGATGAGTTCTCAGCAAGCCCACTTGGTCGGAGAATTTATATTTGAGCACTATTTGGTTATCCGCAGATCTTTTTGAATAATTTTCTGTTAGAAAGTTGATCTTTCTTTTTTCATAATCAACCAGGGCAATAGGTTCAGCATTGACGGCCTGGAAAGCGTCCCTTCTGCTGGTGTGCATCTTCCTGGTTTTGGTTCCGGGCAAGATAGCACAAAGATTATCATTAGCGGAAGCGTGCATGCAGATGGCTATCCCGCAGAAGTCGGTCTGGGCTATAAATTCGGCCGCGCAGACCAGATTCATGCCCCCGTCAGAACTGCCCCGGTCGGTGCTGCGCTGCGAGCCAACTAATAATACCGGAAGATTAATTTTTTCGAACATAAAAGATAAAGCAGCGGCTGTGTATCCCAAAGTATCGGTACCGTGCCCGATGATGATGCCTTTTACTTTTTTTTCAGCCCATTTTTTTATCGCCTGGGCCATCTTTTGGTAATCAGAAAAGACCATGTCTTCTGACATCATGTTGGCAATAAGTTCCGTCTCGATATTGGCGATCTGGATTAATTCCGGAAATAATTCTAGTGTATCCTCGGCCGTGAATTTAGCGGTTACGGCTCCGGTAGAATAATCAACCTTGCTGGCGATAGTTCCGCCAGTATGCAAAATGACGATAGTAGGAAGAGCTTTATTTTTAAAAATCTCTGCTTTTGGCTTGATGATGGGTTTTTTTTCTTCGAGAACTTCGATATTGACTATATCTTTCTTTTCAAAGCCAAGATTATAGCCGTTATTCAGTTTGATGATAAAAGTATTTTTATCCGGAGTAGGCATGAGCAGGCCTTCTTCGGTTCCTGTGGCAGTGCTGATCCTGACTTTATCTCCTGGGGTAGGCATAATCTAAGTGAAATTTTGTTTATTTAAATAAGTTATCGTATTTAATTGGAACCTATCCGCTCAAGTTACAGAGTATTTATATTATAATCTAATTTTTTAAAGAAAATAGAGCTGACGGGGAGTGAAGAATGGACGTAGGCAAATCAATAATCTATTATGAGGATACTGGAGGATTTCCAGGCTGTTTTCTGACTTGGAACGAGCTGCAGGAAGAGCCGAAGTTGTCGCCGGACATCTTCACTCATGGATTGCATTATGGCCGGGGAGCGTTTGAAGGCATCCGGGCAGTATGGGGAAGAAATCCGGAAGGACTGCAGATCATCAATCTTAGAGAACATACCTCCAGATTAGCCCAATCGGCCCGCTATTTAAGATTGATGAACATTAATCCGGCTGAAGTTGAAGATAGCATTATAGGATTAATCATGCAAAATGCAAAGAATGATTATTTTGACCCGCGAGAAGGATGTTATGTCCGCCCATTAGTTTACAGCGATAAAGTAATCACCGCCAAGGGAGAGAGAAGGCCGGGGCTAGGAGTTTATTCTCAGGAGCATCGAAAAGTTTTAGCCATCGGCCTGTTTCCCTGGGGAGCATACTTAGAAAGAAATCCGCGCGTGCGAGTATATGAAGATGGAATTGCTTCTCCGCTAAGAAAAGTTAAGGCTACCGCCAATTACGGATTTGGAGGATTGGCTAAAGATACGGCGAAAATGGAAGGTTATGATGAAGCTTTGATCACCGACGTTTCTCCAGAACGGAAGGTTTTAGAAGGCGGCGGAGAAAATGTTTTTGAATTTAGCAAGGTTAGGAACGGAGTAAGAATAAGAACCCCCTCGACTGAGCAAGATATCCTGCCAGGAACCAAAAGAGCGGTTTTCATCGAGATGTTAAGAAACCATGGGCTAACCATAGATGAATGCGCTTTTCCGCTGGCAGAATTTTTAGAAGCTGAGGCAGCAATTTTTACCGGGACGGCTACCGGAGTAGTGGCGATAGGCGAGGTTTACGACCCCGTAACTGGAACCAGAAGATTTTTTGATTCAGACTTGAAATTAAAACCAGGATTAAGGCTGGATGAGGTTGTGGCTGAATACGACCGCTTGATTCACGGCGAAGAAGTTCATCCGGGAAATAGGGATCTGCAAGCCAGAATAAGAAGGTTGGTGCAGCTTTAATTTTGTTGGCATTCTTTACTTTAATTTTCATTTTTTGACTACACTAATTACACAATCTATTTAAAAGAAAGATAAAAATATGTCCTAAAAAGAGTCAGAGGTAAGAAAAATGGATCATGATTACAAAGTTAAAGACCTGAGCTTGGCGGAATGGGGCCGGAAAGAGATCATCATCGCTGAAAAAGAGATGCCTGGGCTGATGGCTCTGCGCGAAAAGTATGAACAAAAGAAGCCGCTGCAAGGAGCCAGAATCACCGGCTCTCTGCACATGACCATCCAGACTGCTGTTTTGATTGAAACATTAGTCAAGTTAGGGGCTGCAGTTAGATGGGCTTCCTGCAACATTTTTTCTACTCAGGATCATGCGGCTGCCGCGATAGCTGCTGCTGGTGTATCGGTATTTGCCTGGAAAGGAGAGTCATTGAAAGACTATTGGTGGTGCACGAAGAAAGCCTTGGATTTTGGAAATAATCTTGGGCCTACTTTGATTGTTGATGACGGTGGAGATGCTACTTTAATGATCCATAAAGGCGTAGAGGTTGAGAAAAATCCAGCCTTGTTAGAACAGGATTATTCTCAGGAAGGGGAAGACTTCCGGGAGCTGATGAAAATATTGAAAGAGATCCATACTAAGAGTCCCCGACTATGGATTAACGTAGCTAAAGAAGTTAAAGGCGTTTCTGAAGAGACAACTACAGGAGTGCATCGGCTTTATCAGATGCTGGACCAGCACAAATTATTATTTCCGGCAATCAATGTCAATGATTCAGTCACCAAATCCAAATTTGACAATCTGTATGGCTGCCGGGAATCTTTAGTGGATGGGATCAAACGCGCTACTGATGTGATGCTGGCCGGCAAAGTTGCGGTAATTGCTGGTTATGGTGACGTTGGCAAAGGAAGTGTACAGTCGTTGAAAGGGTTTGGCTGCCGGATTATCGTGACTGAAATTGACCCTATCAATGCCCTGCAAGCAGCCATGGAAGGGTATGAAGTCAAGAAGATGGATAATGCTGTTAAGGAAGGAGACATTTTTGTCACGACTACCGGAAATACAGACATTATTGTTGACCGGCATTTTCTGGCGATGAAAGATCAGGCGATAGTCTGCAACATCGGCCATTTTGACAATGAGATTGACATGGATTGGTTGAATCATAAGTCTGGAGCTGTGAGGGAGAATATCAAGCCGCAGTATGATAAGTACATCTTTCCAGACGGAAAAGAGATTTATATTTTAGCTGAAGGCAGATTGATAAATTTGGGCTGTGCTACTGGCCATCCGTCGTTTGTAATGTCAAACAGTTTTACTAATCAAGTTTTGGCGCAGATGGAGCTATGGACGAAGAATTACAAGCTGGGAGTTTATGTACTGCCGAAAAAATTAGATGAGGAAGTAGCTAGATTACATCTGAAGAAGATTGGTGTAGAGCTTGACGTGCTTTCGGATAAACAGGCTGCTTATTTAGGAATTCATAAAGAAGGGCCGTATAAAGCTGAGCATTATAGGTATTGAGATTTTTTATTTTTTTGCTTTTTTTTCTTAATAATAATTAGGGATTTGTTTTGCTGAGAAATAACAAAAGTTTATTAATAGAGTCATAAATGTAGTGTTAGCTGAAACTGGGATTAAAAGATGATTTGGCAATTTTTTGAAGTGATACTGCATCTGGATAAGTACTTACAAACGCTAGTCAATGAATATTCAACCATCACTTACGCCATTTTATTCCTGATTATATTCTTGGAGACTGGACTGGTGATTGCGCCATTCCTCCCTGGAGATAGTTTGCTGTTTGTGGCCGGAGCGCTGGCGGCAGTAGGCTCGTTCAGAATTGAAGTGCTGCTGATGGTGATATTCATAGCAGCTGTTCTGGGTGATACTTTGAATTATCACGTCGGCAAAATTATCGGGCCGAAGATATTCAAGAAAGAATCATCATTATTTTTCCGTAAAGATTATTTATTACGGGCGCAGGAATTTTATGTCAAATACGGCAAAAAGACGATCGTCCTGGCCAGGTTCATTCCTATTATCAGAACCTTTGCCCCATTTGTAGCCGGAATTGGCACGATGCCCTATCGAATTTTTTTGACTTATAACGTTCTGGGGGCGGTGCTCTGGAGCAGCTTCTTTCTGTTCGGCGGATTTTTATTTGGAAATATCGTCTGGGTGAAGGAGCATTTTGGGTTGATGGTGATAATCATCATCCTGATTTCATTAGTTCCCTTAGTGAAAGAGATGGTGGCTCATTTTTGGAGAAAAAAGAAGTCTGAGCATGAACAGAAAATTGAGAACTGAATGTTTACTACACTTAGACTTAAACATTACAAAATAATCATAATCCAGATAGAATTTTACTAACTTGCTTATCAAATTCTCGGCTATGTTTTTCAAACTCTTTCATAGCCCGATCAGCTTCTTTCTTATTCCTCATCAGAAAATCTATAAACTCTTTTTTACTCATCTTTTAGACCTCTTTTTTTACTGAAGGGATTATTAGTATTTAAAACTGTGACAAATAATTATCCAATAATTCTTTATGCTTATCATTTATTTCTTTAGCGGAAGATTCTAAAGAAAATTTCTTCAATTGAAGTTCTTTCACTTCGTCTTCTAAAACTTTTATTCTTGATTCCATTAAAAGTTTATGTAAAGCAAAAGTCGTTAAAACTATAACGGCAAACATAGAGATGATATATCCTAAATCTTCAAGACTATTAGAATTAAAAGTGTACCAAATTAAAATGATAAAAATGCGGCGACGCATTTTTAGCATGCCGAAAATGTCGCCCTAAAGGGCGGGATTTTAAACCCGCGATATTTTTGTGCATAAATTGTTCAACTGCATATACTCCGATAAAAAAATACCTCAAAGACAGTCCGATTGTAAAAAGCAAACTGGCGGAGATTTTTCCAACATCTAGCTGATTCTTCAAAAATGCATCCCTGCCAAGAAACCATAACTCTTTTTTAATTAAGAACTTTATAAAAATAATTATTTTTAAAACTAAATAAAAGAAACTATTGATTTTACTTTATCACCTAAATCTTTTTAAAAACGGCTGGTTCTGAAGGCATCATGGAAAAGACCCTGGAAAAGCCTAACGATGTGATCGGGCTAGGAAATGCCTTGATGGACTTGTTAGTCGAAGTGGATGACCATCATCTGGTAGAGCTGAATCTGAAGAAGGGAGAATTTCACCTGGTGGATGAGGAAAAAGCACGGCAGCTTCTGCACCAGATCAAGCAGGCAGAGCTAAAGATTGAAGCTGTTCCCGGCGGGAGCGCGGCCAATACTTTGAAGGGGATAGCCTTGCTGGGCGGGAAAGCGATCCTCTGCGGGAAAGTCGGCCGGGATGAGCATGGTGAAATATATGAACAGCAGATGAACAGCCAGGGAGTCATTTCCCGAATCAATAAGCATCATAAAACTACCGGCCAGGCCATTACATTCATCACTCCGGATACGGAAAGGACTTTCTCGGTGCATCTAGGAGCGGCGTTAGAGTTGTATCCGGAAGACATTCTGGAAGAAGACATTGCTGAAAGCAAAATTTTACATTTGGAAGGATACCAATTGGAAGGGCCGACCAAAGAAACTGTCCTGCAGGCGATTAAGCTGGCTAAAAAGAACCAGACCTTAATCTCGATTGATTTAGCTGATCCGGGGGTAGTAAGAAGGAACAAAGAGCTTTTTAATAAAGTATTGAATGAGGTGGATATAGTTTTTGTCAATGAGAAAGAAGCCCGGGAGTTTACCGGCCTGGAAGAGGAAGAAGCTGCTAGAGAGTTAGCCAAAAAAGTCAAGATTGCCATTGTCAAAGTAGGCGAGAAAGGCTCGTTCATCTGCTGCGGCCAGAAGATTAAAAAAATAGGGATAGTCAAAGCAAAAGCTATCGACACTACGGGAGCAGGAGACAGTTATGCGGCGGGCTTTCTTTATGGCTATTGCCGGGATTGGAGTTTAGAAGATGCTGGAAAGTTAGGCGCTTTACTGGCAGCTAAAGTGGTAGAACAGAAAGGAGTAGGGATGAAAGGGCTGGATGGTAAATCATTAAAAAAAGAAATAATGGGGGAAAAGAAAATGGTCAAAATCGGCATCATTGGCGGCTCGGGACTGGATAATCCTGAAATTTTACAGGAAGCTCACGATATTGAAGTTGATACTAAGTATGGTCGGCCTTCTTCGTCATTAAAAACAGGCAAGATTAATGGTGTTGAAGTGGTGTTATTAGCCCGGCATGGCAGACATCATACTATACCGCCGACGCAGGTTAATTTTCGAGCCAATATCCAGGCTTTGAAAGAAGCTGGCTGCACGCACATTTTAGCAACAACGGCCTGCGGTTCATTAAAGAAGGAAATCGGCCGGGGAGATTTTGTAATTCTAGACCAGTTCATTGATTTTACTAGACATAGAAAAATAACTTTCCATGAAGAATTTCCTAACGGAAAGATTGTCCATACGACGATGGCTACTCCGTTCAATGAACAATTAAGAAAAGTGTTAGTGGAAAGTTGCCGGGAATTAGGACTAAGGCATCATCAACGGGGGACAGTTGTCACCATAGAAGGCCCAAGATTTTCTACCAAAGCCGAGAGCAAAATGTTCAGCTTATGGGGAGCGGATGTAATCAATATGTCTATTGCTCCGGAAGCTGCTTTAGCAAATGAAGCGGGGATCCATTATGCGGCCGTAGCGATGAGTACAGATTATGACTGCTTGTTTGACGATGTTCCGCCGGTAAAATGGGAAGAAGTGCTGAAAGTATTTGGAAATAATGTTGATAAAGTTGTGAATCTGTTGATTACGACCATTCCAAAAATAGAAAACATAGCTGGGTTTTCAGCGATGAATAATGTAGTTAAAGAAAGTGAAGATGAGAAAAAAGAGTTTGATTTGAAAAGCGTAATCAGGACTGTTCCTAATTGGCCCAAGCCAGGAATAATGTTTCGGGACATTACCACTTTACTGCAAGAGCCGAAAGCGTTTAGTTATGTAGTGGAGAAGTTTAAAGAGGAATATAAATGGAAGAATATTGATAAGATTGCTGGGATTGAATCGAGAGGATTTATTTTTGGCGCGGTGCTGGCTAAGGAATTAGGGTTGCCATTTGTATTGATACGTAAGAAAGGCAAGCTGCCGGCGGAAACAGTTTCACAAGAATATGCGCTGGAATACGGAACGGACAAGATTGAGATGCATAAAGATGCGATTAATGCTGGTGAGAGAGTTTTGATTGTGGATGATTTATTAGCCACAGGAGGGACTTTATTGGCAGCCTGTAAATTAGTAGAAAAATTGCAAGGAAAAGTAGCGGGAGCTACCGTAGTGATTGATCTTCCGGAATTAGGCGGGATGAAGAAATTAGCTGGTTATGATGTGTTCAAGCTGGTTGATTTTGAAGGAGAATGAAATTTAATTTCTTAAAAATATTAAGGAAATCCAGTAAGAATAAAACAATGAATTGATTATATTTTAATTCTTATTTCTAGATTATTAAACCGAGAAAGTAAGAGTATAGATTAGCGCTTTAATTTATAATTCTAGTTAATTTCTAATCCTAGCTATTGCCGCCAGAATCTCAGCTTTAGTCGCATCAACAGTATTCTTCAGCTTGTTTTCTTCGATCCTGATAATCTGGGGAGCAATAGTCTTAGGAACAGCAATCATCTTTACTTCCTCTTTCTTCTCTTCTTTAATCTTCCAGGTCTGGTCTTTAATTTTTTTGGCTACGTCGCCCAGATTATATTTTGGATCTTTAGGCTTCCAGACCAGATCCTGAAGATTATCGCCGGCTGTCCTGGGCAGGATATGGAGGCAAAGCTGGCCTTGAGGATTATCATCGGCCGTTCCGGATTGGACCAGAATATTGGTGCCTTGGGCTTTTAACCCTTCAAACAAGGCCACAGCAGCAGCAGAAGCGACGGAAAACAGATGAGCAGAACTTTCGGCAGAAAGCCGGGCAATTTCTTTTTCTTCTTCTTTACTGTAAATTTCCAGATGCCCGGCCACAACAGCGCGGTTAGGAAGAACTACCAAACATTGGCCATCTTCGTATAATAAAGTTGAATTTTCGTAAACCGACCGC
>Ga0209541_10015287_pt1 | contig 11482 bp, 7 predicted proteins | sample RifCSPlowO2_01_FD_184027 | JGI IMG/M metagenome (GOLD analysis project Ga0209541, IMG submission 184027) | Groundwater microbial communities from Rifle, Colorado - Rifle CSP2_plank lowO2_0.1 (SPAdes) (version 2) | ecosystem: Environmental > Aquatic > Deep subsurface > Groundwater | place: Rifle...
CTGGAACAGTACAGTCAATTATTTCTGACCCCTTTGTTTCTCCTCCATTTATATCTAGTGCAGAAATTCTAAAGTAGTGAATACCACCTGGTTGAAGATCACCGCCCAATGTCACACTTGAATTTATAGATACATCTGCTGGAAGTATTATCGGTGTTCGCATTTGTGTAGCAAAATTTCCACGAGCTGTGTCACCATGGTCCTCTCCGAGTGTTAAGTCCTGCGTTGGGGCATTTAAGGGTTCTCCTGTTGTTCCTCCTACACGTATCCCAACCATTTTATTATCAGTGTTGTAAATATAAACACCACCTGTTGCCTGAGTCCAATAACCGTCATCGCCTGTTCCACCACCAAGAGATGCTTGTTGCCAAACTCCAGCAGTTAAGCTTGATAAACCAGGACTCGCTGTTCCCGTCGTGATTTTTATAAGATTTGTTAGAGGATCAACTGCTCCTGCTATACACCCGAGACCGGTTCCAATAAGTTGATATGTTTTATAAGTGGTTCCATTAACATTTGCGCCACCAACAAGAGTTGCATCTTTCACCCACACGAGCATTCCTTCTTGGCGACGCTCACACGTGACAGAAAGCATTGATGACAAAGATGTGACTTGCATAAATCCTCCTTTTATTTCATTAGAAAAAGCAGTTGGGAGTTGAGTTGATGCAACAAGTGGCACACCAAAAGTAACATCTGCTTTTGCTTTATTTACAAAAAGGAAAAAGGAAGTGAAAACAAAAACCATCCCCAAAGCAAAAATCATTGAGTGAGTTGTTGTTTCTTTATTTTTTTTAATATTGTTTTTGATCAATTTCATTTTTTTATATTATAACAAATATATTTCTACTGTGCTCCAAAAATATTTACAGAAGCAGTTACCGGAAGCCTGGATCTATAAACTTTATAGCTAATATTATTTCCTGTTCCAGAAATGCAATCATTTTGTACATCTATTGTTCCAATGGTTGTACTCCAGAAAGGATTAGTGCCAGTTGGTCCACTGTCAGGCAAAGCCATGTCACAAGGGTCTATGGCAAAAGACAAACATCCTTTTGGTGCTGTTCCGGCCGTAAATGCAGAAGTTTCTGGAACTAAATAATAAAGATAGCTTCCTGTTGGAATAGGGCTAGTTAATGCTCCTGTTGTTCTCGCAAAAACAGTACTATCTAAGATAGTTGTTAAATTGCTTAAAGCGGACTTATTAGCTATTGAGGCGCTGATAGAAGATCCTATATAACTTACATTTTGCCATGTTGCCTTAGCTGTTGCCGTCACGTCTGCAGGACCACCAGTGGGTGGAGGTGTTGTAGCATTATATGTACCATGCAAGGTGACAAAAGTATAAGTACCATTAACGTCTTGACTATATGATCCTGTGCTAATTTTCCTCTGCTGGACTCCATTGTAATATGGTTGGTCTATTCCAAGAGAACCTCCAGCAGAATTAAGTAAATCTACACCTGTTGCAACTGTAGCCCAAAAATTATTTGGGGCAATTGAAGCAGATGTTCCTCCAGCATCAACTATGTCATGAGTTGCAGCAGTTTGTCCTCCCGAAGCGTCAAAATCTAGAAGTGCAGTAGTAGCTGGAACTGCGCAACCAGCATTAAATAATCCTAGCGAATAACTTATGTTGCCACCTATTCTAACAGTTGGCGGAACATAATTCGCACCACATCTACCTATTTCACCAGTATCTTGTTTGTAACAAACATCTCCACCTATTGAAGTACCACCATAAATTGTTACACCAGTCCCACTAGTTGGGTCTGCAATACTACCCAAAATAAGTGGGGACTTAGTTCCATTCAAGTTTATATTTTTAATAGGACTTGTAAGATCATCTGTTATAGAATAATCCCAAAGCGAATCCCCTCCTCCGCCAGCAGTCGGAACCCATCCGCAATGCTGGTCTGGATTAGCTGAATCACTATCGTCATTAGAAGGCGCAGTGGCTGGATTAGCATCGTCATCTACGCTATCGTCTAAAATAGTAGTAAAAGTATCATCGTTTGCAGAAGGAGTTGATGTGTTATTGTCATCATCAAAAGAATCGGCAATCAGTGGCGTACATGAATATATTAATGTATTTCCAGGATTAACATTTGTTACAGCCATACTGACAAGCCCGTGATAAGGTCCGCCATTTTCGGATATTTTAAATATCTTATCTGTTTTGTCAAAATAAAGAGAACCACTTGGATTTTGAGTAGCCGTCCCCGCCAAAGAAAGAGGTGGTTGTGCGCTTCCCCACATGAAAACAGAGCTGGCATCTGGGTTCAAAGGATCAGATGAACCAAAAATCGCCGACTTGATAACTCCTAAATAATTTGTGAGTGTCGCGCCGATATCACCTGTAACAGTAACACCCGCGTCCTGTTGCACTTCCAATTTTGGATAAAAAGTTCCACCACTTGGATTAGGTGTCTGTGTTGGAATACCTTCACCGATAACAGTATTGCCATCTTGTGTAAGCAATATTTTTCTTTTTACTGGACTTCCATTATTTAAAAATTCCAAATCGCCTTTATTTGTTCTCAAAGAATATTTTGACGTACCAGCAATACAAGTGATTGTTGCCTGTTTAAATATTTGACTAAAATAAACTCCGGGGGCAAAAGGTGTTAATAAATTTGGAGCGGTTGATCTAATTGTAATAACATCAGTGCGAACTATTCCGCCACTGCTAGCAGGACACGTATATAAACCGAGAGTGTCTATTCCTCCGGCATCAGGATAAGCCCCATTTCCAACTAAATTAAAAGTACCCGGAAAACTATCTGCAACTGGAGCTACACCAGTATCATCAACACATGTAGCTGGAACAGTAGAAGTATCACCACCCGCGCCACAATCAGTCCAGCTATCAGCTTGCGTTGCTGTATCATCAGCCGGAGATTCTAAAATAATTTCAGAACCAGGACCAGGGGCAACATTCGTTCCCTTTGCTTTCAGGAGTCCCAAATTTCCCAAAACTGAAAGTCTATATGGTGGCAAAAATGGATTATTTGCTCCAGTTGTTGTAGCTGTAAATTCTCCTGCATCTCCCACACCAACATTGTTTGTAACAGGATTATTAAAAAGATTATTTGTATTTTCCCAAGCGCCAGCGCCACTATCAAGCGCCTGATTAAATCTTAATGTCTCGCCTTGTCTAGCTGATGCACCAGACGCATTGATCGTAGTGATTGTTCCACTACCACCTGCAAATTTCTGCCAAACTTTTCCATCTGCGCCAGGTACTAATGAAGTAGAAACACCATTTATGTTTGTTGTGCCGACATATCCCGGTAAATCATTCGGGCTACCTAATGTACAACCTATTCCACCTGTGCCAGTTGTATCAATAAGTTGAAATGTTTGCGAGCCTGATCCACCAGTACCCGGCCCAAAAGGTGTCGCGTCTTTTACCCACACGAGCATTCCTTCCTGTCGGCGCTGACAAAAAATACTAAACATGGAATTTAGCGTTGCTACAGTATGAAATCCACCTCTTATGTCTTCAGAAAAAACAGCTGGTGCTGGAGTTGAAGAATAAAGTCCTGTTCCGAAAGTAACATCTGCCTCGGCAACATCTAATCGCACTATCATTGAAAAAACAAGTAAAAGCACAAAAAACAAAACCTTGTTGTGGTCTATTAATTTCTTTTGAATTTTTGTTGTTTTGTTTTTCATTTTATAAAATATTTTATTCTAAAAATTATAACGCTGCACCAAATGTACCAGAACCAGAGGTTGTTTGCGGTAAGGCTGTCCTATAAACCTTATAATTTATTAGTCTACCCGGTCCGCCACCTAGACAACTTGCACTAACTTGAATTGTTGTGGTAAACACATTTGTTCCATTGTTATTCCAAAAAGGAAATGGTACACCAGGCTGACTTGTGCCAATAGCTTGATTACAAGTTGTAACATCTCCCGTGAGGCATCCTCTAGTTATTGGGCCAAACGTTGTAGGGACAAGATAGTAAAGATAATTATTTGCTGGCACTGAAAATGATCCTCCATTTACATTACCCACCCCACGAACAGCATTTGCAACACCAGTCTCAGGCACTGGTGCTCCTCCTGAAAGATCCGCTAATCCACTAATTGTTGGGTTCGGTGAATATCCTATATACCTTGTATCAAGTGTCCAACTTGCAGTCAAACTAGACACAGCCGTTCCACTAAATGTTTGGCCATTGTTGTTATAAGCTGGATTAATTAAAGTATATGTATAAGGAGCAGAAGCAGACACTAAAGTAATTGGACCGGTATTAATATTTGGTGCAGTTGCTGTTGTTGTATAATCAGAATCTGGAACATAAGTTTTGCCCAAAGGAGGAAAAGGTTGAGGGCTATAAGACAAAGGAAGTAAAGAAAGAATTCCTCCACTAAGAGGGGTCGTACTGTTAGGGGCTAAGGTTATAGATGTTATGTGAGATTGATTAGTGGGACCAAAAGTAAAGTTACAAGCATATGATGGGGCTAGTGGACAACCGGCAGGAAGAACAACGCTTAAGTTTGGTTTTGGTGCACCTGAACAACTTGCCGTAACAGTTGGCACAGTATATGTATACGTCGGCAAAACGGTTGTACATTTGGCAATTTTTCCAGTTGCTGTGTCAACGCAAATATCATAGCCACCAGCAGCAGGGTTTAGGTCAGTAGAAAGCCTTTTTACTGTTCCACCTGGAGTCAAAGTCGTTGGTGAAGTTGATTTTACGCTTCCCACCACTGCAGCATCTCCAGTAGTTAATGTATCTTCCACCAGAACATCACCCCTAAAAGCTCCTGCAATGTTGCTTAAAGAATCTTTTTCGCAAATATCATCTGTAATATCCATAATATCCATAGTATTCCATGAACAATAAAGGACAGCTTCGCAATCAACTGATGTTAAGTTAGTGCCACAATCAAGTGAGGCAATAGATGTACTATCGCTGACAACCGTAAGTTTTGGTATTGACACTCCGTCTGAGACTAAATTTGAAAAATAATTTTTCCATTTTAACCATAAATTTGAGTTATCTGTTATTCCGTCAGTCGCATCTGGATTTCCCACCCCAACTTTTAATCCATCGTTAAAAATATTCGCGTCATTTACCCATGCTGATATGTCTACATCATAATACAATGTTTCTCCTTCATTTACATTTGTGGCTGGCACTCCACCTTGTGTGTCGTCAATAATAACTTCTTCCCAGTTATTTCCGATACCATTGATTCCTGAGGGTCCATCTGTGGAAACAATATAAGGATCAGCGTCATCATAAGTTATAGGCAAACCTGTAACGCTTTGAGAATGGGGCAAATTACCAGCAGCTATTGAGCCAGTTCTTGTGTCAAAAATAACATTTTTACAACCCAAAGCTTCATAGCCAGTACCTGGAGGTGTAAAATCTTCATACCATTGGTAGTTATTATTTTGCCCATCATCATAAAGTGCTGGCGGAAAACTAGGACTATCATTTCCACTCTTTATTAACCTAAATGTTCTGCTTCCTCCCGTAGAATAAGGTGCAGTGTCTTTTACCCATACCATCATTCCTATCTTTCTAACACGACAAGGGAGGGTTATCATTTCATTCAAAGTGAGCACGCTCTTATATCCTCCTTCCAGGTTACGTTCAAGAGCAATCGGATTAATTGCGGCTGTAGAATTTGGGTGAAATGGTTGTGTTATAGACGAACCTGCTGGTGGAATAGGTATTGATGGCGGAGCACTTGCAACTATATCAGCAGAAGCAAGTTTTGTGTTTCCAAATAGAAATAAAGCCAAAAAAATTATTATGAACAAATTTTTTATTGGAATTATTTTTTTAATATTTTTTTTCATTGCATATATCATACCATATTGAGTATTTTTATAATTTTATTTTATATCAAAGTGATCGGTGGTACTATCAAGCGTCTCTTGTCCTGTTTGATAAACATAATATGTGCTAAATAAATTATTTGCACCCGAAGAATTATAAAATTCATTTTTAAAAGTAGTTATTTGATATAACCATGTGTTATTTCCCCCAACACCATTATATTGATTTCTAGAGGGGCCACAGCCGTTTACACCAGAAGCTCCACACGCTTTATAGCCACCATTATCTCCACCAAGAGTTCCATCTTGAGTAATTATATATAAATAACCACTTGTGTTACTGGGAATACTATCATTTTTTAATGAAACAAGATTAATTGTACTATCTGAACTAACAGAAGCCCCTAATGCTGACTTGTGAAATTTTCCTATAAACGGACTGCCTTCTAGGGCCAAAATATTTTCATCAGTAAAATTACTTTGAGCAAGATTAGCGGTTTTTGAAGCAATATAATAATAACCTTTCCATCCCCAATCAAAGTTTATGGTTTTACCGTTGTTAACACAATTATTTGCTGTTGGGCTAGCAATGTCTTTAATTCCACTTATAGTAAAAGATGTTTTTACATTTTGCTTAATCTCAACGCTATTACTTGGTATTGTTTCAGTATTAACGCTAGACCCAGGAGTAATATTTGTCAAAAGAGTTGTCAAAGAATACGGCGAGGCAAACGTTCCGCCTTTTTCAATTTTACCATTTGTGCCACCAGAAATCTGTGAGGCGCTTGGATCTAGGTTATAAGCAAATTTATTATTCGGAGGATCATTTGGAGCTCCAGCGGTCACCGTCCATGTCATCTTTTTATCAATAAGTGCGGTGTCTAGATTAAATTCTTTTATAGTTCCGCCCGTTAAATTACAAGTTGGGGGATAAGTGCTTGGTTGTACTGGTGCACTTCCACAAAGCATAATTTTTCCAAGCGGTCCTCCACATAAATTATAGCCATAACCACTACCTGCTGCATTTCCAACATAAATATCTGGGGCCGTAAAAGTTGTTGCGAGCAGTTCACCGTTTTTTGTTTGAATACTAGTTCCCACATTCACAGGCGCTTCCACATTTACGCTTGTTAGATTTGGTGGCGGAGGTGTTGTTGGAGATACCCACCCTTGTGGTGTCGCATAAATATATCCAACACCAACCAAAGCCACAAGGGCCAAAGCGGTAGAAACTATTGGAAGTATTTTTGATAACTTAATCATAATAATCTCTAATGGGTCGCTAATTTTTAATCTCACGAATATTCACTAATAAATTTATATTCATTGAAAATTTAGTGAAAATTGTAAATTGATAATTGAACATTGGCTTTTGAACTAAGCATCATCTTTTTTCAAGTACCAAAACTCTCTCTTTCAGTATACCAAAATCTTCGTTTTTCACTCTATTCATAGCCAAATCATCAACTCTATTTTCAAGACCAGTAAATCTATAATTCATATATTCCTTAAGATCACTAAGACCACCTTTTATTCCTTTAATTTCATTGTTTTGACCATTTATTTCTTTATGCACCTCAGCAAAACCGCTTGCGGTTGATATCGCCAACTTTTCTATCTCTTGGTGAACGCTTTTAAATTCCTTGTCTATGCCTTCAAACTTCTTGTCAATATTTTCAAAACCACCAGCAACCATTTGCGCCAACTCACCAATTGTTATTTCTTTTTTTACTTGATCTTGCATTATTATAATTTCTAATTTATTTTATCTTATTATTATATCCGTGGAAGTCGGTGTTGTTGTCGGAGCATTCAAAAGATTGTCAATATTTATATCACTAGGATCGGGCAAATTGGGCACATCTAACCCGCTTCCAACCCTTGATGTATTTGAATTAGTAGTTACGCAATCAATATAAACCATGGTCGCCAAGTTTTGTTGTCTGGCGTAGCGTGCCATTGCCCTTTTGTCTTTCGGATCTGGCCTATTTTGACTTGCATTTGCTAATATCGGCGCGCAACCATCTGTGTTTTTATCCGCGCTTGTCAGGTCACTTGTCCCCCCCCCGCCAGTAAATAAATTACCAAAAAAATTCAGGATTCCGCTCAAAATACCTCCCTCGCTGTCTCCGCTCGTAGAATCTGGAATATTTGCAAGTTGCGCGCTCTGATTTTGTCCTCCAATTTTAGGAAAAAAACTTGTTCCATCTTCTGTTGAGGCACTTGCAAAAGAAGCAAGAATAAAAAGGGTCACAATAGAACTAATCACTAAAGTTTTTATATGTGGTTGCATCAAATATCTTTTTCCTTTTATATTATAAATGATTTAAAAATATTCTCCAACAATTTCTAAATTAAAGTCCAAAAAAGTTTAGAATATTATCAAAAACAGTTGGATTATCTTGTGGTATAACTCCCGTATCGGCAGATGGTGTAATATCTGTATCTTCTGGCGTGGAAGAAGCATCTGGAGTAACAGTTGTAATTTCTTGATTATTTATTTCTGTCGTCACTGGTGCTGGTATTGGTGCCGGTAAAGGCTTTATTTTCCCTATTTTTATACAATCTTGCTCTTGAGCACCCGCCAATAGTCTCATAAATTTCTGATTTTTTGTTTCATTGTTATTTATTGTGCGAGCATTAGTTGCCACCTTATCACAATCCACTATTGCTGGAATTTTTGTTATAACTTTTTTGTCGGTAGTTTTTTCATCAAGAGATTTTGCATCTAAACCAATAACAACACCATTTACAGTTCCTGATGTTCCACCTGTGCTTGACGAGGTAGGCGTTGATGAAAAAAGATTTGCAAACCAAGACCAAAAACTTACACCCGAACCTGTTGTGGATACGCTCGTGCTAACAATATTAGTTATATTTGTTGTTGTTGAAGAAGTGGTAGTTGCTGTAGTAGATGTAGCATTGGAAAAATTAGTAAAAGGAGTAGAAGTAGCAAGTGTTGTGCTTGTTGCAGTAGATGTACCAATCTGCGCAAATAAAACAGAAGGGGTAAAAATAATTGTTAGAACAACTAAGATTATAAAAATTTTAGGTTTTTTAAACATTTGTATTAATTTTAATTTTACAGCATAAAACAAGTGATGTCCACCAAAACCATATGTTAATTACTTCATCAGACGATTTAGACGTCCGACGTCTAAATCGTCTGGTTTAAAACTCTTCAAATTTTGGCTTTTTCTTTGCTCCTCCTGTTGTTTTCCAACCAGTAGCTCCCGTGCACATCGTCTCGGTATATTTAGGAGTTGGTTCATATGTCCAAAATGTTGTACCACTGTAATCATAACACCCCAATGTGAATGTTTGGGGAAAATCAGTATTCAAACTAACGGTAGTTGTTTGTGGAGAAGAATCTATCGTTGTGTCTGGGATTGTAACATTGGAAACCAGATCACCATCTCTTTTTAGTGTGCAATTCTTTGTATAACTTGTTGTGACTGATAAATTAAACTCCTTAGTGTCCTTATTAAACTTTGAACATTCCCATATTATTGGTGAATCCTCCGGAGGCGGTAATGGTATACGGGGCACGATAATAGCGAAAGCAGAAGAAGAGGATTGTTTGTCAGCGGTTAAGCAAGAAACATCAAATTTTACGGGCTTATTAGCATATATTGCTGGAATAGAAACATTGAATTGTGAAGCTGAGTTTGGCGGAACAACAGGTGGATTAGATTGTGAACCAGAAAAACCAGTAACATTCGCTGGGGCAGAAGCCACACAAGAATTAAAACCAGCAACTGATGCCCAAAAACTTAATTTACTTTTTGCAAAACCATTGGAATCAACACTTGGCCCAGTTGGTTCAGCTGTTAAATATATACGCGGACCACTACCACCACCTCCGCCTGGAGGCGTATTTGTGTCATCGCCACCTGTGCCACCGGGACCAGTACCACAAGGTGGTGTTGTGCAAGGCGGTGTTACTGTTGACGAATTAAGGGTAACAGCATAATTTGATGTTCCACAACTATTTGTATCCACGCAATTAAACGAAATCCAGCCCAAAACATCACTTCCCCAAGCAAAGCTTCCAAATTTTTTACTGCTTGCATTATAACTTACAGCATAAGGATTAGGTGATGATCCTGATAAGCTAATAAAACCAGTGAATCCATCATCATCAGCTCCATCTGCATTGGCATCATCAAATCCTAAACAAGTAGTGGCGGTTCCACCAGTTGATTTAGAACCCGAGCAAGCGCGCGCCCAACCTGTTAATCCGATGCCAGTAAATTTGGCCACGCAAGTTGTTCCTCCTGTTGGACAATTAATCAAATCTGCTTGATTAAAAGATATCCAACCAATATTGGGAGACCAAGCAAAGCCAGAGAGAGTATTGTCAGACTCAAGTTTCACTTTATAGCTTGAGACGACGCAACTGCCAGCATCCGCGCAATTAAACGAAATCCAGCCAATATTTGGGGACCAGGCGAAACCAAAAAGTTCATTTGTTGGATTTTGCGCTTCTGTTTTTAATATAGGAAATGAGGCTCTGCTCAAGAAAAATAGTAAAAAAACAACTATACCTAAAAAAAGTATTAGGGCGTGCTTTTTTTTATTTTGTTTAATCTTTTGCATCCCGTTAGAGACAGGAAACGCTTCAAACGATTTTTGACATAACGTTTACCCATGCCTGATTTTAAATATAATTCCCTCGACAACATATCTTGTTTATTTAAACAACCTTCATAATAAATTAACTCCCTTGGGCCTTTTAATTTTATATATGTTGATTTGTTTTGATTGTGTTCTTTGAAGCGTTTCCGTAGGTCACTAGTACTTCCAGTGTACCATATGCCACTTTTCTTGCTTTTTATTATATATATGTAAAACATAACACATCGGTCTCTAACGGGATTACAAACCAAAGAAGTTAAATATTGATCTGAAAAATCCAGTTCCTTCTGATTGTTTTGCCATCTCAGCATTTGCTTCTTCAATACTTTTGCATTCAATATATAATTGTGTGGCAAAGTTACTAGTCCTAGCTCTTTGGCTAGCTGTCATTCCTTTATCTTGCATGGAAGAATCAAGAATTGATGTGCAATTCCCTGTTGTCGTTGGTGGTGGAGGCGGTGGTGATAAAAGAAAATTTGCCGAACATTGCGCGTCACTACCTCCATCTATTCCTAAGCAAGACCACAAAAAATTTTCACCCTGTAAATATGGGGGTGTTGATGAACCAACCGAACAAAGATCTTGAGTTGGAATTGCGTCAATCGTTGTTCCGCTTGCAATTCCGCAATCGCCGGCAACTGGAGTCGGAATTGGAGCAATTTGACTAAATCGGGCAAAACGAACAGAATTACTGTCTGTTATGCTAAAATCTCCTCCTAAATATAATCTTTTATTTATAGTATCAATCGCGGATGAATAAACCGCATTTGATAATGAGGGGGACCATGAATTCGCTAATCCTGTGGAAATATTAAGAGCTACTACACGATTTCTTGTTTGTCCGCCAATTGAAGTAAAAAGTCCTCCGGCATATAATAAACTATTTTCTGAATCTATGGTTAGGGTATTGATTGCATTGTTTGCATTCGGATCCCACGATGTAGCAAGACCATCAGAAGTATTTATTGCCGCAATGCGATTTCTTGTTTGTCCGCCAATTGAAGTGAAAAACCCACCAGCATATAATATGCCATTGGTTGA
>Ga0209541_10015288_pt1 | contig 11481 bp, 13 predicted proteins | sample RifCSPlowO2_01_FD_184027 | JGI IMG/M metagenome (GOLD analysis project Ga0209541, IMG submission 184027) | Groundwater microbial communities from Rifle, Colorado - Rifle CSP2_plank lowO2_0.1 (SPAdes) (version 2) | ecosystem: Environmental > Aquatic > Deep subsurface > Groundwater | place...
CAGTCCTTCATATGTTTCTCTTTATATGTTGAGGTAATATTATGAAAATTACCTATAAATTTACCAGTTTCGTAACGTAACTGGTGATTATTAACATCAATATACGAACCCTCAATATACTCATAAAGAATAAAAAATTTATTATTTAATTTTACATAACCACCTCCACTGGTTGTGGTAAATACTATGGGTACATTTATATTTTGTTTATGTAAATACCACTGAAAGTCATTAATCGCCATTATATCATACAAAGAAAAACGAGAATTCATTTCTTTCAAAATTGCCTTAATGTTTAATGAATTTTTTACAATCCAAATTTTACTCATTGATCCTTTCGTTATTTCGTCAATAATTTCATAGTCACCGTAATATTTTAATACCTGTACAATAATTTCCATATGTTTAATTAAGAAAATTAAGTAGAGACTCTACCCAAATAGAAGTATCGTATTTAAGAGAATTATTAATACAAGACTTTGCCACAAGATCTCTTTCGTAAGAATTTTCAATTAAAGTACCAATTCCTTCTTTTAATCTATTTCTACCGACAATTTTACAGCCTTGGTGCAATTCCGGATATACTTGTTCAGAAGGAGTTATACATGCAATTCCGGATGCTTCCTGCTCCATCATTGAAAGCCCAAAACCTTCATGATAGGAAGTGCTAAAACCAATATCAACAGTCGAAAGAAACTCCCAATATTGCTCTTGGTTATCCATTTTATTTTGAAAAATAACATTATGCATGGTATTTAGATTTGAAACCAGTGGTAAACAAATTTCTTTTGTATCATTAATATCTGGCCCTCTGCCCCAATTGTCTTCTTGGCCAATAATAAAATCCACATAAGGATATTTATTTGCTAAATCAATAATAATATTGAAGGCGTCAACGACTCCCTTATCTGATCTCCATTCGTGATTCCACAAAACTTTTAACTTATCCTTCCTTCTGTTGGATTTATAACGTTGAATACCAACAGTATCTACACCTAAAGATATTACTGAGAATGGTTTTATAATGGGGTTATATACTGATTCAACTAATGCTAAACTGAATTTACTATGAGAAAAAATATGATTTGAAGTATCAAGAATTTTTTGAACTCGGTTATTTTTACGACAAAGATACGCTTTTTTCTTGTAATCCCAACCAATCATTGAATCAGGGAAGAGAATGTACGAAAAAAATCCCCGTTCTGGTTTATTTTTAATTATATTTTCGGCAGTTATAATATTTTTACCAAAATCAGCATACGCATATATTAGAATATCGGATGAATTAAATATTTTACTGCCGTTTAACCAATTACCAGAAACATGGAAACCCTTTTGTTCAAGCAACAACAGACCTCTCTGGGTAATTATTTGCGGCCAAAAATTTGCAAAGTATACCTCTTTCATTGTTTTTTACGACCAATATATTTCCAAATAACCGAAAGAAAAGACTGTCCCAAAAATCCAGTATAACGTGTGTATCTTCCAACATCAAACAATAAATACCAAATAAAACCATATAAAAGAGTACCTATACCATAATTCTGGTATAACTTTTTATAAAAAAGAAGCCGTTTTTTCAAATTATTTCGCCTGTATAAATTTTTTTTGTATGCACCAATGAGAATCGCCCCAGCTAAATCATGTTTTACCCCTATGTGTGGATGATAAATTAAAGCATTCCTTATATAAGAACTATTTAAACCGCTTTGTATGACTCTATCAGAAAACTCTGAATCTTCAGACCATGGAACAGATTCATCAAAGTAATAATTTCCAATTTTACTAATTATTTCTCTTCTGAAGGATACTCCAGGTGTATACATTTTTTCAGAGTCATTAAACACAGACCTCAAATTAGACACGAGTTTACTTAAAATAGACCCTTGAATGCTTTTGAAAATAATTTTTGGTTTAACAATTTCATATATATTTAAAGCGTCAGACAGTAGTTGAACGGTTGTGGGTTCAAAAATAGTATCAGAATCGGTAATAATTATTTTATCTCCAAAACATTTTCCTATACCAATATTTGCCGAGGCAGCAATATTAAATCTTGTTGCAATACAATAATTTATATTAATTTGATTTAGCTGGTTTTGTATCTGTAAATTTGGAGTTAATGAAACAATTATTTCAAGGCTATCATTCAAAATCGATTTTTTGATGGAATTGATGCAATCAAACACCCGACTATCATCGCCACATCGTATTATTACACTTATCATATTTGGAGATTTAATTTATTATGGTCGCTCTCTATTTTCCACTAATCTAAAAAAGGTATTCCTAAGTTTATCGCTATCCTCAAAATCTCCCTTAAACACCATGGTTGTCATGACTGACATTTTTTTCTCAACCCCTCTAGCAATATTGCAAAAATGCTTTCCTTCAATCAACACGGCGACACCTTTTGCTTTGGCAGCTTCCATCAAACAATCAGCGATCTGTGTTCCTAATCTCTCTTGATCTTGTAATCTTCTAGCATAAATATCTACCGCTCGTGCTAATTTACTAATTCCCAATACTTTATTACCAGGTATGTAGCCAATATGTATATAACCAAAAAAAGGAAGTAGGTGATGTTCACAAAGTGAAAAGAAATCAATATTTTTTGAAGTTATAATTTCCTTGTATTCATAGTTGTTGAGAAAAACCTTATTTTCCTCATCAAATGACCTACTATATCCACCGAGTAAATATTTAACTGCTTCCTCAAATCTCCACGGGGTTTCTTTAATACCATCGTCTTCAGGATTAAGACCAATCTGTGAAAAGAAGGACCTGACTCCGTCCTGAAGATTTATTTGATTCAACGATACTTTTTTATTATTCATTTGTATATATTTTATCTTCAAACTTATTTAATAATAATGGTTTGGATTTTGGGGTAATTTCACAAACAAAAAGAGTGCTTGTGCTACCAATTGATTCTGCTTTATCATACTGATTAAATTTATCAAAGACCCATCTAATCATTAGACCCGATTTTGCCAATATTTCGTAAATTGGGATAAACCTTTCTTTCGCCCGATCACTGTTTCCATAACACAGATATATCCTAGCAGAATTATTGTTTCTATTAATAGAACTAATTGCTCTAGATAGATATAAATTGATACCATTCGGTGTATAAGGTGGATCTATAAAAACAACATCATATCTATTTTTATGAGCGTCTGGTAAAACATTTCGAGCATCATATAATTCTGCTTGTAAATGAAAACCATTTTTTTGCGACATATTATTTAATGCGGTTATAATCCTGTCGTCATATTCTAAAACAGAGATGAGGTTTTTTTCTTTGTGTTGTAGCAACGCAAAACCTATTGAAGTAAAATCATTATCTCCTAAAAATAAAGCTTGTTTATTTGTTATATCACCAAAAAAATTCATTAATACTGCTCTTTTTGCAATAGTCTCTGTGGTTGCAGTGAATTGATCTAACTTTCTATTTGGAATAACATGATTAGGGTATGCGGTTTTTAAAAAATCATGAACAATTTTAAACTCTGAGAAAGATTTGATAAATCCCCACATATCATTTTCCATAAAATAACCAGGTTCAAACAGTTTAGCTATTTTTTTCCTGCCTTTTTCAGATAAAGAAGTTTTGCTTGAGACCGGGCTTAACCAATCGCAGAACTCTTTTTTTATTTGATTAATAACATTTTTTGAAACTCCTAGTTCTTTTAAAAGTTGCGTATTTTCAATTTCCCTATTGCGTAACAAGTAAAACATATCAAGAATCTTTTTTGTGGAGATTCCAAGTTTTTTTGACACTATTTCCAACTTATATAACTCAGATTGCTTCATAGTATTGTCATTGATTATACCACTTATAATCACGGAATCAAATACGACGAGAACCTAAAATCACAGTATATCTAAGAATATTGGACAATGATCTGATATCTCATCTAGTAAAATTTTAAATTCATTGACTATAATTCCTTCGCTCACAAAAACGTAATCAGCAAAACGATGTTCTTTTTTATATAAACTAGTCCTTGTGGATGTAATACCGTATTCTTTAATCAAGTTTCTTAAACCAAAGTCTTCAAATTTCCTTAGACTTTCTGTATCAGGTAATAAATTAAAATCTCCACAAATAATAAATGGGTTTGATAAGTTTTTAATAAACTTAATAATATTATCTGATTGCGACAACCTATCTTCAGTATCGCCCTTACCTTCTTTATTCCATAAACCATAAAAATTTATAATCGTTCTCAATCCATTTTTTGTTTTAACAGTTACATATTGAATATTTCTAGCATGATTACCCACATCTTCCTTTGGATCAAAAGTCCTGTCTTTGAAGACAAAAACATCTCCCTCCTCTACTAATTTAATATCATTTTTAATAAATGTAGCCAACCCAAAACATGAACCACGGTGTGGGTAAAAAAATCCTTTGTGATTAAAAAGGATTTTTCTAACTTGAGAAAATAAATCAATCATTGCATTCCTAGTAATTGCCTCAACCAACAAAACCTTTTCAGTGGAAAATGTTGATTTTTTGTAATTATCTTGGGTAAAATGCCAAACTTCTTGTAGACAAAAAACATCTGCAATATGACGGTTTTTATCAAAGAAATTCAAAAACTTTTTATGATCAGTTCTAGCCCCCCAAGTATTTAGTGAAATTATTTTCATAATAGTTAATGTCCTTTCAATTTATTTTCCAAACAATTTTTTATTAATTGTTTAATATAAGCAAGATAAGCTTTTTGAATTTTTTGAAAATTTGGAATTTTTTCTCTCATTATTTTTAGGAAATTGTCTGTATAAATTGGCATTCCAGAATTAAAATCTTTAATTGGTAAATCCAATAAAATATTCGTTCTATAATAAAAAGCAAACCTATCATTATTACCAAGCACATCTATAATCTTTTTTTCAAATCTTGGTGGGTTTAAATAGAAAATTACATCATTGTAACCACGCAAACCAAATTCAAGGGGAATAAATTTTATTTCTGGGTGATTTTTTGGAATTTTAAATCCTAAATCTTCAGCAATAATATAGTAATTATTAATTGTTGGTTTTCCGATTTCTTTCAAAGCCAAATTGATTAACGTCAAAATACTTGTCGCAGTTATACCTAAACCAATTTCATCATCAACAAATAAAACATTTTTAATTTCTTTATTCAGGTTTCTTACTTGGTTGACAATTTCTGGAAAAAAGATTTTGATATCAAATGCTTTGTCGGGATTATCTTTGTGGCCAGGAAAATAACGAAAAAATGGAATTAGCAGTTTTTCAGGTACGTTTTGACCTAATTCTTGATAAATTAATTCTGTAAATCTTACTACTGATAGCCCACTATTTCCTGCGGCAATCAATATATCAAATTGTAACCTATCTTTTTGAATCAATTTCTTAATAATATGACAGAGGTTACAAAATCTTTGTTCACCAAATTTTTTTGCAGTTGATTTATTAAGCATCCTAAGTCATAATTATTAGTCTCATGATTTGTGTATTATAACCATATTTTCTTAAAAATTCAAAAATGAAAAAGATGTATTTGTCGAAAAAAAAGGAAATTGATGTCAATAAAATAGTTAATAAACTTGAAATACTTTTGAATAAAGGTGGGAATAAAGATTCTGTGGCTCGTGGTCTAGTTGGGATAGGAAATTATAAATCAATGACCTTGAGAGAAAATCTTATCAAAAGTGGTGTTGATAAATGTTATGTGGCCTGGGGACTTGCAGGGGTTGGAACTGCTGAAGCTATGGTTATGAGAAAAAGATTATTAAAAGATGGTGTGAATAAAAAAGATGTAATCCTAGGACTTGTTGGTGTGAGCACAACTGAATCTATGATTATGAGAGAGGATTTTTTTAATGAAGGAGTTAGTAAGGATTATATTGCACGTAGCCTTGCCGGAGTGGATACAGATGAAGCAATGAGATTAAGAATAAAATTTCTAAAAAAAGGAGGGTACAAAAATAATATTGTTTGGGGACTTGCAGGGGTTGGAACTGCTGAGGCTATGGTTATGAGAAAAAGATTCATTAAAGAAAAGGTGAGTAAAAATAATATTGCTCAAAGCCTTGCTGGTATTGACACAATGGAATCCATGACTATGAGAAAAAAATTATTAGGAGAGGGGGTACACGAAGACTATATAGCTCAAAGCCTTGCTGGGGTACATACAGTTAAGGCTATGAATATGAGAAAAAGATTCTACAAAAACGGAGTACATAAGGAATTTATAGCCCTAAGTCTTTCTGGGGTTGGAACTGCTGAAGCTATGGTTATGAGAAAAAGATTATTAAAAGATGGTGTGAATAAAAATTATGTTGCATATAGTCTTGCTGGAGTAAATACAAAACAGTCATATAAATTTCGTGAGCATTATTTTAAAAATGATCCCGAAAGAATGGCAAGAAGTTTTGAAACTGGATGGTCAGTGACTAACGGGGTTATCTGTCGTTATGGTTATTAAAATATGTTGTGTAAATAAAATTTAGGCGTGTTTTAGCTTTCCATTGTGGTTTTTCAAATACAAATTCTTAAAATAGAGTGGGATTAGGGGTAAATATTTTGAAAATTGATCTGGTGGTAAAAATTGAATAGACCTTATTACCCCTCTACAATTTTTTTCTCCACACAGACATTTCATTTCCCACCTTGGATCACCTTCAATAATAGAATAATCAAAAGTAATTTCTTCTCCTTCTTTTATATCTCTCAAAGCAACAATTGAAACTCTTCTTTTGATACTGGCGTTTGGGTTGCAAGAGTGATTAATAAACTTTTGGGGTTTTTCAGGGTCAATCCATCGATTTTTTGCTATACCAACCCAATTTGGATAAGACAGTGATTCCGATTTACACGTAACAACCAAAAATTTTGGTTTTCCTTTGAACCGAGTTATAAATTCACCGGCTTTTATTTTTTCTCCAGCATTTACGCCCAAACCTTCTATTTTACTTTCACATACATAAAATTGTTTCATATATTTTTTAAGAAAAAACGCCCACAAAAGGAGCGCTGCCGATAATTTATTTGGTTGTGTAAACTAGTTCTAAACCCAAAAACACACTTACTACGCCCTCATTAAATGAGGGCTCTCGGTCTCTCTCAAATTCTCTTAACCCTTTGACACATTTAATCATTAATTAGATTGTAGCATAATTCTGAATAAAATATCAAGGTTTTTGTATTTGTATACTACAAATCCCGTCGGCACACACTGTGCACCGACGGGGTTATCGCACCTCCTTCCCTTTCGGGAAAATGATGAGCCAAAGAACGATGCCATCCAGAACGAAGAGCCAGATGGGATACATTACATCCCCGAAGCTCAACGTACTGATGGCAAACAGGTTGAACAGGTTTGCCGTCTGAGTAAAGACCCAGGCCAGACGATCTTCCTCTCTGGGATTTCGGATCGTCTTCTGAATCGTTGGCCACAGGGCAAACGAGTCGGTTGCGAGCGCCGCAAACAACGCGAGAGCAGGTGCTCCGAACCACAGAATCAGCAAGCTGATTGCTGACCCCACGATACAGAACCACTCACCCTTCTGTTTCTCGTCGCTTCCGAACCTGAGTGAGAGCAGTGCGATAGAGATGATCCCCACCACTTCTGCCCTAGCTACCCACAAAGTTTCTTTGGCCCCTGACGCTTCAGCACTGAAGAACAGCGTGATAACGACAGGAGTCCAGATCCACCACGTGGTCTTGCTCGGCTTGGTCTCTCCTCGGAGTATCGCCCAGATATACAGGGCGTACCCAACGAGAGCCAAGATGCCAGCGAACTTACCAATGATTTCCTGCACTGGACACCCCTCTCTTGGGGAAAGACGATAGACTGAATTGCCCACCTCTGTCCTATATTATAGCATAATTAACACACCTCTGTCAAATTTTTCGAGTAGTTCTCGCTCCTTAAGCTTTAAGTAAAATGTAAAAATTATTTTTAACCATATTTAGAAAATTAGGTTAGAAAATTAAAAAAGAAATAGGGGGTACTACGTGTACCCCCTTATCACAGTATGGATGAGTCAGATTGGTGGCTTGTCACCACCAGTCCGTTGCACGAGTGCGTTCCATTCATCGTGGTTGAACTTCTCGGCGTTCTTGAAAACACGAACGGTGTCACCCTCAGACCCAGTTACGACTTGAGGATACTCCGGACATCCACATGGGTCAGAAAACTGAGACTCACGACCGCCCACGGGAAAAGAATCGCCTCCGAGCCAGTTTATCATGACTAGTTCTCCTGAACAAAAGAACACCTGTGTGGCTCACAGGAAAGCACAAACCCAACCTTTTCAACTAGACACATTATGAACAATTATTAATCTTCTGTCAAATTTACATACTATGCATTTGACAATAGAAATGGCTAATATAAGATAAATAGTAGAGAGGAGAAGGTTCATGTCTGAAAACACACCGCCGGATGACGACCCTGAGGGAACTTGTGAGCCACCGCCAGCGACAAACTGAAGCTGGTGGTCAAACACTAAAGGGAAGAGGTACGCCTATCTCTTCCCTTCTTTTTTATTAAAAAAATACCCTCTTCTATTTGTTATTTGTCACCACTTAATAACCATTGACTCTTCTTTCGTCCTACCACACATTGCAAGTTTCCATTTTTCTGGACCAAGGTATTTGTCAACAACTTTTATTATATCATTCACTGTCGTGTCTTCTATATCTTTTACAAAAGTATTAATATTATATATTTCTTTTGAAAATGTTTCTGGAGATGCATGAAAATCAACCCATTCTTCTGAGGTTTGCATGGTTCTTTTTAATGATTTTATTCTTTTATTTTTTACAAATTCTAACTCAGACTCTTTTATACCATTTACTTGTATATCTTTTATTTCTTTTATCATTTCATTAACGACTTCTTGTACCTTATTTTCACTTGTATTTGTAGAAATTCCCCAAGATCCAAAATTTATACCACCATTTTTACCAAAACTAACACTATAAACCAATCCTTTATTATAACGAAGACGTTTTATCAATCTAGAAGCTCTACCACCAGCAATAATTTGCCCAAGAAGATCTAGGTGTAAAGATTCTTTTGTATATAGTTTTGGCCCGTGTACCCCAAAATAAATGTGTGTTTGAGGAGCATCAAAAAAACTACTAAGAATTTTTTTCTCATCTTGCATAATAAGTTTTTCTTCATTTGGAATAAAATTATTCCCTTCCAAAAAAGAAAGTTTGTTAAGATAATTTATAAGTTCATCAATTGAAATATCTCCTGATGTAACAAATGTGATTCGTGATTTATCAAATAATTTTTTGTATTCTGTTATACTTTCTTCATACTTTAATTCCAAAACACTTTCTTCATAACCTATAATATCGTGCTCAAATGATGTATCAATAAAAAATAATTTTTTAGCTATTTTCCATATTATTTGTGATGGATTAGAATCTCTCATCTTGATTTCTTTTACTACCACCTGTTTTTCATTTTCAAATACAGCCTTGTCCATTAGTGGCTTACATAAAGTTGCATTAAATATATCAACCACCCGCGAATAATCTGATTTATCAGAAACCTCTGTATTAATTCTAATATATTCTTGTGTTGTTCCCGCCTCATAAGCACCTCCCACAGATTCAATATGTTCTGTAAGTAAATATTTTGATGGAAAATCTTGTGAACCATTTACAATCATATGCTCTAAAAAATGAGCTAGTCCATACATTCTTTCTGGATCATATTTTGAGCCTGAATTAAGAATAACACTTGTATAAATCGGAGATCCTGGACGATAAAAAAGCACAACTTTTATTCCATTTTTTAATTTACCTTCAAAATGAGTAACATTAAAATTTTCAAATATGTTCATAATTAGAATTATATATTAAATATGTAAAATGGAAATGGTCGTACAAGTTTCCTCATACGACCATTGCCGGTGTTGGTTCACGGGCTTGATTCGGAACCGTAGTCGTCGCAGTCCGGGCCAGTGTCATCCTGGCATGAGTCGCCGGTCAGATCAGACATGTTGGTATTCCCCCTTTCTGCCGTATCTACGGCCGAATACAAAATCTAAAATTAATATTACACTTTTAATAATTTTTGTCAAACTTATGCAACTTATGCAACTTATGCAACTTACTTGTTGAACTTGTATATGCACCAACAACACACCCCACATGTATCTGTTTGTAATATATGTTTGTTTTTATACCATATTGATGTTATATTAATAAGTGGAGGAAAAACCCTCCAAAACACAAAGGGTGGACCATGTTCACACTTACTCGACACGACGCCCCCGATCACGGCCTTGACAGAGATGGAAATCCGCCAGGTGACCACGATGGTGGTGGTGAAGACGAGAACTAGCGTGGTTCGAGGTTGTTGGGAGGGTTATCGTAGCCCTCCCATTTTTTATGTCGAGAAAAACCAACCTATTACCTTCTTGAAATTGTTGATGGCTCAATCTTACATCTCAAAAAATTTTCATCACCTTTATAACCATCCACCATTAAATGTTCACCAAAATGCATACCTTTATTATAACATACGATTCATAAAAATTAAACAAAAAGCCCGTTCCTCCACCACAGTGGAACGGGCTCCTGCACATCCTTTCCTTAGAAAAAAAGAGCACCCCAGATGGCCTTGATAGCCACCAGTAGAACATAGATCCAGAGACTCTCCCATATGGTGGATAGGAGGAGTGTCATCATGAATATCTTCCAATCTCTAGGACCCATCCCATTGTACTGGTGTGCGCCCTTACGCATCCACACAGTACAAACGAACGCATCCTTGAAGAGAGAGAAGACCAGTAGAACTGCCCAGTCACCCTTCCGGAGAGCCAAGGAGAGAAGCTTTGAGAACATGTTCCCGCTCCGGCCTTCCTCTCGAAGCTCCTTCAGGGTTTCGAGACCTAGCCAATCTTGCTTGGCCCAGTCATAAAACTTCATTGTCGCGAGACAAAGAAGGAATGACAGGACAAGATTGATGGCCATTGCCTCGATGAGTTTGAAATGATTCACCAACCCACCCACAACGAAGTATGTATAACCCTTCGTCATCAGTTGGTCGGCTGTGTGGCCGAGCATTAGAGCCGCGATGCGGCTCTTGAGATTTTGTCTCTTCAAGTCGCACCTGCCCTTCTGGTTAATGTAAGCTGGATGCCTACCTCTGCTATGTATTATAGCATATTTATTAGCACTTTGTCAAATAATCACAAAAAATCAATTAAATTGCCCCAGATGCTAGGCGCAGGAGATTTTATGAGTGAGCCTTACTTGTCGTAAAGTGAATGAATAAAATTGAACTGCAACAACGCAGATCGGGTAATTTTATTGATTTTTTATTCGTAGCGAAGGGCTTCTATCGGATCTAGTTTAGCGGCACTCCGAGCGGGAAAAACTCCAAAAAATATACCAATGACCGCTGACACACCAAACCCCAACACAATAGCGTAGAGAGGCACAGAAAAAGCCCAGGCTAGATTAGCATTGGTAGCG
>Ga0209541_10015290_pt1 | contig 11480 bp, 12 predicted proteins | sample RifCSPlowO2_01_FD_184027 | JGI IMG/M metagenome (GOLD analysis project Ga0209541, IMG submission 184027) | Groundwater microbial communities from Rifle, Colorado - Rifle CSP2_plank lowO2_0.1 (SPAdes) (version 2) | ecosystem: Environmental > Aquatic > Deep subsurface > Groundwater | place...
TTGGCGGCGGCGTGTACGGCGCCGTTCCCGTGGCCCGGGGGGTGGCCGTCGGCAGAACCGCAAGAACAACCGCCATACGCACCGCCATTTTGGACGCGATGGCAAAGCCAACCGCAACCGCCATCATTCCTAAACTCAAAAATATCGCTACCGATGATATGGCGAGCATGAGAGGTGCGGCAATTGAAATTTTTATTTTAGTTTTGGTGCGAGGAGGCATAAAAAAATTAAATGCTTAACCTAACGCTAAATTTATTTATTTTATTATAACATTTTTTGTAAAAATAGGCGAAAAAAAACTTATCAACAGGTCATACTCTTGACGTTCGGTTTTTGTTCGGGTATTATATTCTTATAACCTGAAACTTAAAACCCGAAACATTATGTCTCGATTCCATACGGAGCTTAAAGGCAAGATGGATACATATGTTCATCTTGTATATCAAATAACAAAAAATTTTCCAAAAGAAGAATTATATGGAGCAACTTCGCAATTAAGAAGGGCGGCTTTATCGGTGATTTTAAATTATATTGAAGGATATGCCAGAGGAAGAGACAAAGTACATAAAAACTTCCTAGAAATTTCCTATGGATCCCTGAAGGAAACAAAATATCTTTTACATTTTTCTCTCGTTGAAAAATATCTATCAAAAAAAGAATACGAACAATCAATAAAGTTGGCTGAAAGCATAGGAGCGATGCTTTGGGGAATTATAAAAAATTTATAATATGTTTTAAGTTTCACGTTTCACGTTTCAAGTTTCAAAAAATTTTAATTCATTATTCCATTTATATGCTCTCCAAGCGTCAACAGGAAATTTTACGCTTTATCACGAGTTACCTCACCGAGTACGGCTTTCCCCCGTCGTATCAAGAGATTGCCGATAATTTCAAGCTCTCATCGCGCGCCACGGTGCACGAGCATGTGCAATCGCTTCGGGAAAAAGGGTATCTCACGCTCAAAGATGGAGCAAAGCGATCGCTAGAACCGACAAAAAAATTCGTAGATTTTGCCAAATCGGTTTTTCTCCCGTTTGTCGGTACGATTACCGCAGGACAGCCCATACAAGCTATTGAAGAAAAAGAAACAATGGCCGTACCGGCTGAACTGATAAAAGATCCTCTTAATACATATGTATTAAGAGTAAAAGGAAGCTCTATGATTGAGGATGGCATTTTTAACGGAGATCATGTGATTATTGAAAGAAACCCAAGCCCCAAAAACGGCGATGTGGTGGTCGCGTTATTGAACAACGAATACGCAACACTCAAAAAATTCTACCGAGAAAAAGACAGGATCCGCCTCCAGCCCGCAAATTCATCTATGAAACCAATCTACGTAAAGGATGTAAATATTCAGGGAATAGTCAAGGCGGTAATACGTAAATTTTAAATTATCCAATTATGTATTGCTTATTATAAAATATAAAAAATAAATCCGTAATTCGTAATTTTTAAATTATTAATCTCGCAAGGGTATGAAAAAAATAAATAAAAATCTTTATCCTCTTTTCCCCCTCTCCCTATGGGGGAGAGGGCCGGGGTGAGGGGGAATCCAACCGATAAAATAATTAATAATATAACTAAAAAATATGAAATCATCAATTAAAAACTTTATGTGGAATAATTTCTTCAATTACATGCACGAAAAAAGCCTAAAAAGAATATTTTCCCGCCGGCGCACTCTAACGCATCTTTTTTAAATTTTGTGATATGCTGGAAATCATCAATGAACCAATAAACATTCTCGTCAATTTCGGCAATAACAAGGTCATACCCCTCTTCTTCAAATGGCGAAATAAAAAATACAAGATTGAAAATCTTAATTTAGTACACAAAAAAAGAGACGGCGATAGTATGATCTACTATTTCAACGTCTCGGATAAGGCCAATTATTTCAAGCTGTCCTTTGCGACCAAAGATTTGAGCTGGCGGATTGAGGAACTCTATTTTGAGGGATAAAAATTATTCCTTGAATTTAAAGTCACTATCATTAAAAAAACCCATGCGAGAATCTTTGATACCATATAAAATTATTGGATAAATTCAAATGTCTTGAAAATGCGGGTGGTTTCATTTTTTGAGTTTTCTAAATCCACATATAACTGGATGCGAAAATTTTCAAAGTCATAAAATCCCACTTCTTTAAATGCCCGCGTCTTATTCTTATTGAGGTATCGGCTTGCTACGGTCGCGGTTTTTCCGGAAACGACAATTCGCCGTGTTTGTCCAAAAGAGGGAAAAGGATCTGGACTAAATGGCAACACGGTAAATGCTTCATTTCCTTTCGCTACCTCTACGCTTAATACTGGCTCTGAATATACAGAAAATTGCCAGTTGGGCGGATAGCGGAAACGAAAGCCATACTCGCTGTTATAGTATGTTTTCCAATCAGCGGTTGTATTAATAAGTTTTTTAATAGGAAATCCGCTCACAGCCAAAATAATGCCCAAACAAACGCCAATAATGCCGATAAGCGCCATGTAAGCGATAGTTTTTGATATCCTTGATTTCATATAAAATTGATATGCTAAATATAGTATAGCATATTTGCCAATAATTGAGACTGAATGAATCCTTATGCAAAAAACCATGCTTCACATCGATATGAATTCGTACTTTGCCAGCGTAGAGCAACAGGCAAATCCATATTTGCGCGGAAAACCAGTAGGCGTGTGCGCGTATCTCTCGCCCAATGGATGCATTATCGCGTCTTCAATAGAGGCGAAAAAACTCGGAATAAAAACCGGCATGCGCGTCCGCGACGCGCAAACAATATATCCAAAAATAATTCTTGTGGAAAATGAGCCAGCCAAATACCGGGGTGTAACGGAAAAAATATTTTCCATCCTCAAAGAATACACCGACCGCTTTGAGCTGTACAGTATTGATGAAGCGTTTTTGGATCTGACAGGCTGGACTCATAACTCCTCCTGCCCTCCTCTTACCAAGGAGAGAAATCCTAAAGAAAAACACAAAAAAAATCTCCCTCTCCCCTTGGTGGTCAGCCTGCCTTCGAGGCAGGGAGATAACTGGCTCAATATTTCTCCCTCTCCTCTCTGGGGAGAGGGCCGGGGTGAGGGGGAAACAGCAACAGAATTTCAACACACCCGCCTCATCGCCCTTGAAATCAAGCGTAGAATCACAAACGAAGTCGGAGAATACCTTAAGTGTTCTATTGGAATTTCATGGACGCGCTGGCTTGCGAAATTCGCAGGAGATCGAGCAAAAAAAAACACTATCTTCATCCTTACGCCGGACATTTTAGAAAAAACGCTCGCATCGGCACAACTTACTGATGCGTGGGGCATTGGGGCGCGTACTGCTACAAAACTTGAACGAATAGGGATAAAAAATCTCCTTGACTTAAAAAAATATCCGCCCGGAAATCTCTTGGAAATTATGGGCAAATACGGCTACTATCTTTGGGCGAATGTGAATGGAGTAGAAATTGACGGTGTAAAGAAACAAGAGAATACCCAACCAAAATCTTTCGGCCACCAGTACGCGCTCGCAAAAAAAACAACTGACCTCGCATACCTGCGCGGAATTCTTATGAAGCTCTGTGAAAAGACGGGCAGACGGCTTCGCGAGCACGACCTTCAGGCAAAAAATATTTCCGCCTACCTTGGATACGTAGGCGGAAACGGAATCTTTAAAACACATAAAACCTCCGAACCTCTTTTTACGACTGCTTCAATCTATCAAGAAGCCCATCGCATACTTTTTTCTTATCCGCTTGCCGATCGCGCGAGAATTATCGCCGTAAGTATAAGCGCGCTTTCTCCTTTATCAAATCAGCTTTCATTTCTTTCCGACACTATAAAACAAAAAAGGATCGCGCAGGCGCTTGATACAATCAATGATACTTTTGGAGAATACACTATAACTTCAGGCGAGATGATGGGGATGCAAGGGTTAGCACAAGACAGGATTGGATTTCGCAAGATAATGCTATAATGCCAATATACGAATGTATGCTAATTATACCAATAAATACTAATGCAGTATGAATGAATTATTATATCCTGAATTATCGTATATTATTACAGGGATATGCTTCGAGACACATAATGAACTAGGAAGATACTCGAGGGAAAAACAGTATGGAGATTATATTGAGAAAAGGCTAAAAGAATTAAATATCCAATACCAACGCGAATTGCCAATTGGTGAAACTGGAAATATTATTGATTTTCTTATTGACAAGAAAATTCTATTGGAATTAAAAGCAAAAAAAATAATCACAAAAGATGACTACTATCAAATCCAAAGATATTTACAAAGTTGCGGTATTAAATTAGGACTATTAATAAACTTTCGAAGAGATTATCTTAAACCATTGCGTATTATTAAAATTGATACCAAAAACGCCATAAAATTCAAATAACATTAGTATCTATTCGTATCATTCGAATGAATTAGTATATTAGTATTACAGTTATATTACTATTTCTTCTCAATAATCCTCTTCAATTTTAAAACACTTTTCCCCGAAACCTTCATTTTGGGTTTTCTCTTGTCCTGCTTTTTATACTTTTTGGAAACTGTCTCTTCTATGTGTTCAAGGTTGTATTTCATATGAATGTATTATATAATAATTATAACATATCACATATAACCTAATAACTATAAGCTAAAGATATATGGCAAAGAAAAAAAAGAAACGTCATACAAACAGTCCAAGCACGGGAATGAAACTTCCGTATTTAAAAAAATATAGGAGAAGGGCAAAATAGAAATAATAAAAGGGCCATCCTCAGCAAAGTTTGCATTGGATGACCCTCGAGGACAGTAGCTAGGCAGAATTATATAAAAGAACAATGAATGTGTATAAATAATAGCATATTATATTTTTTTGTAAAGATTATGACGGCTCAAAATATAGGAAAAAATCAGCGTATAATAAGAATAATACTTGGAATTATTTTTATAATTTTAGGCTGGGCAATTCTTAAAAATAATTGGCTCGGGGTAATTCTCAATATTATTGCGTCATATCTTCTCTTAACCGCCCTCAAAGGCAAGTGCTGGATTCTTCCATTAGTAAAAAGAAGGCGGCGAGATATAATGCCAAATCAGACAATGACGCCTCCCTCTTCTCCACAAAATTCTTCGCAATAAAATTCTTTATACAAATAAAAAAAGGCAGGTTGCTTGTACGCATACCTGCCTTGTGAAATTAATGAACTATGGCGGACTAATCAGTCCGTCTTACTTTTTCTCTGGAGCGCTTTCTTCCAGAGCTTCACCCACGCTCTTTTGCGCGGGCTTTGCCTCTCCTTGGGGAGCAGAGGTTTCGAAGTACGTCTTGATGGCGTCTACTGCGCTTTCTTGCGGAATGCCAATTTCGGCATTCCATGTGGCAACGACGCCAGACGAGATTCCAATCTTCTGATCAAATTCGGCGTTGGCTCGAAGCTGGTTAAGCCGGTCGTCAAAGGCCTTGCGAGCTTCACCAAGCTCGGTCTTGATGTCTCCGGCAGAGTAAACTTTGCCGATGACCTCGTTGACCTCTGCCTGCGCTCGAAGCGCTGCAAGCTCTGCCTTTTCAGACTCAAACTCAATCTTCTTGTGGCGCAATTCGTCCTTCTTCTGACGAATCATCTCCATGCCATCATCGTAGGCCTTGCGAAGTTTTGTGAGCGACTGCTCGTTTGCGATAATCGTACCGCGCAAAACCTTGCAATTGCCAATGCGCTTGAGAACGTCTTCGTTCACGTCTTCCCACGCATACGACGTCTGGCCGATCCTGACATTGGAACCTGCTTTTGACTTCTCCAAAAGCTCCTGCGCCCGCTTGAAGATTTTCTCTTCTTTGGCAAGGCTTTCGCGCTGAAACTTCAACGCCGACTCAAGCTTCGCGACCTCCACGTTAACCTGATAGATGGGGATATAGAGCTTCTTGAGCTCCTCATTGGCCTGCGACAAGGCCTCCTCATTCATGCCGATGAGATGGCTATCCGAGCTCATCTGGTTCACAGAACCCTTGGCATCACGCATCCACTGGGAGATATGCCCCCCGAAGATGCAGTAACCGCCGATACCCGCGACTACAACGACAGCGAGAACAACAAGAGTTCTCATAGTACTCACACTCCTTGTGTGGAAACAAACAAACCAATAACGGTTACAGTCACAACAAACACGAACGAACTTCAGCTTATAGCGCACCTCCTTTTTTTTATTCTTGTTGGCAAGGAAAACTCCTGTCAGTGGTTTCTTGAAAGAGAACCGGAAAAACTTTTTCCAGATTCTTAAGATGGCGAGGATACAATGAAATGACAGGAATAGAATGCTCTAAATAGAGCTTTTTTTTCAACCGTGCGGTTTTTCGGTATCTGACGTCTGTATTGTACAGACCTAAAACTTCAACATACACCTTATAATCAGGGAGGTAAAAATCCGGTAAAAATTTTTTGCCTTCAAGAATTAAAGGCTGTTCGTAGATATATATGATGCCATGCCGGTCAAAGAAGCGTACAAGATTCCTCTCAACTCTGCTTCGTACTCTGCCTTTGCTCGTCCGTACTTTTCTGTTCTTGAAAAATACTCTAGTATCAAGCCAGTCAAGCGAGGTAAGAACAAAGTAATCAAGCCAGTTAAGGGAATCAATTGCTTTCTTGCCGATTGGCTTGGGCTTGAGAATGTCTTGGCCAGCGCCGTGAAAAACAATGCGATATATCCCATATATTCTTCTGAATATTTTTTTCAATGGCTCCATTGCATGTTTCTGGTCACTCTTGTTTCAGAAGTTTATGATTCCGTGATATGGCTTATCCAAATATTTCGCACTTTCCTCATGCGTGACGCTCAACTCGGCTGTAGCTCTTTTATAATTGCCATATTCAAACAGGGTAACTGAATAATTTCCTAAAGGAAGTTCAATTTCAAGAGGTATGCGACAGCGAATCGTTTTACATTGAAACTCATATTTCTTTTTGCTAGTATTTTCGATACACTGAAATCGGACATTGATATAAGAATTTTCTGTTATCAGCGCAACAAGATATTTTTCTTTTCCTTGATTAAATTTCTCAAACTCTTCTTTATGATATGTCGCCAGTTCAAGTATCTTCTTGTTTTTTTCCTCAAGTTCGGCAATTTGCTTTTCTTTTTCAAGAAGCTTGACTGTATTACTGTCTTCCTTAAGGCGCTTCATTTCCTCCCGCACTGCTTCACTCGCGTATTCTTCCGCCTGAAGGGCTGCTCCTGGTCCCGCTTTTGCAATAAGCGGAATGATCTCTTCAATGTACGAGGACATCCCCTCTGGATTTTTCTTTGCCTCAGCGTTTACAAGACGCGAAAGCTTTTCCATGACATCCAAATACTTCTGCTTCTGGGTTTCGTCTTGCGATAATTTCTCGGCAAAGGTGAAAAATTCTTGTTCTGGATCAGTTGTGCTCGCCTGCGCTTGTTCTGCTGTAACTGGAGTTTTTTCCGTCCTATCTCTTATAATCGTGTAAAACCCCATAATTACCCCTCCAGCAAGGAAAAAATTTATTCTATCCCTAACACGTGTAACACGTGACATCCGAACCTCCTTTAAAAAGTGATTTTGAGCCGAAATTGGCTCTAGATTGTCAACGAACAACAACACTATATTATCCTTATCATATATAAAATTTCTTGTCAATTATGTTCGTGGATTTGAACACATTTAACATAAATTAAAAAAATAAAAAGCAGGCGTATTTTTACACCTGCTTATATTTTTATCGTACGGATTCCACCACTGCGTGGTAGTGCTTTTTCATGCCATCGTGTTCTGGCATTTCCGGCTCAACGGTAAACATACTTTTACCCGCAACCATTCCATCTTGCCTGCAGAATTGCACCATATAATCACCAGGATTAAGCATTATTTCTTTCTCGCTTATCCTGCCTTCGTCAGCATCTTGAAGAAGAAATTCCCACTCATCTCCGGTTTTCTTGTTTGCTATTTTAAATAAACAATTTGTGGTCCACCACCTATTTATAAGAAGAACCGAAACTTTTTTGGATGTAAGCTCCATAATCCCCAAAAGTCGAGTGGTTTCTTTTTTCTGCGCTTCAATGTCTCTTTCAAGCTGTCCTATGGCTTTTTGGAGATCAGCTATTTGCTTTTCTTTTTTAACTAAATTCTCTATATTGCTATCCTGCTTCAACCTCGCCATTTCATCACGGACTGCCTCGCTCGCATACTGCTCAAGCTGTAAAGCCATACCGGGCGTATTTTTGGAAACAAGAGGTATGGTATTTTCAAAAAAATCCGAAAATCGCGCGGGATTTTTCTTTACTTCATTTTCAAAAATCATTGCTATTTTCTCAACAGCCCATGGGTATTTCTGCATCTCATTCGTATCTTTCAAGATCTGGTCGCAGTATGCGATAAATTGCGTCTCGGACGAAATATTCTGCTTTCCACCATCGCAACCGGCAATTATAGCAAATACGAATAACGCAATAATGACATACTTACTCATTGTTCGCCTCCTAAAATAAGCGGTTTAAATTTACAAAGAACAATAATTATTTACTTATACCATATATAAAAAAATATTTCAAGCCCAAGCGCCTCGCGATAGAATTTTTCATATAAAAAAAGGCGGGTCTGCAATTTTTTTGCATCCCTGCCTTTTACATTTTCTTGATCCAGCCGCTAAAAGCAACCGGCCAATATGATTTATATATTTCTTCTGGCATGCCTGCTTCTATCACGTATTTTTATGAGTTCGTGAATAACTTTACTGAAAAATTCCTTTAAAAAATACGCTAAGGCGATGATTCCAGACAACAACGAAACAAAGATTAAGCCGGGACCTCTTTGAATACTGGGTTTTTCAGATATGGCATTCGCGATAGTGGTTATTTCAGCTACTTCTTTTTTAAGGCCATCGTCACCCCATAATATAAATTTCCCCGCGTTTTTTATAGAAATCCAAGCTGATTCTGCCTTCTTATCAATCGTCACAGTCCATTCGGGCGGTGAAGGCGGGCCATACAAGACAGCCATAACAGTAAAATTAAGCCAGATGACAATAAGGGTATATAATCGAATTTTCTTATTAATTTCCAGATTACGAAAATAGTCGTTTATTAGCTCAATCGCTCTCTTATTAAAAGAAGTATTAAGAAAAAACATCATTGTGGCCACAATCAGCGCCCATGGGAAAAGCATGCAATACACAATAAATAAATCAGGATATCCGACAAAGACATAATCCAGCATCAGCTTGTTGCCGACAGTCAAAAGGAAAATGGAGCCAACAATCAACAAATAATACTGGCAATACTTATCAAAATTATCACGAAACGCATCCCAAAGATATTTTCTCTTCCCATTATCTGAAAAACAAAATACTGCTATACACACAAGGGTTGTGGCCAAAAATGATATAAGAAAAATTATCCATGCATATTCTTGGATAAATAATCCAATGCCTTGATTGGCAAGCCAGCGCAACAAAATGATTGGTAACGATACGACAAGAATAATGGCAATTATCATAAGAAATGCGACAAACGAGAAAAATGACTTTGTTGAATCATCCATATTATTATCCTCCCGGTTTTTGGTATTTTAATGAACAAACTAAAAATTTATAATAAGTTTACAGCAATTATCAATGTCTGTCAATCTGCAAACCAGTGCCAGACCCTGCCGTTCCACATTCATAAAAAATAAAAAGCCTCGTTCGTATTTTAGATCGAGGCTTTTGTGAATGCGGATAATATTAATCCGACATTGTAAGGAGCTTGCGCGGACTATTGCCGTGGATCATCCTGATGATATCCTCGGCTTCCGGCTTTAATGAATGGTAGGCAACAGCGCCTGCCACGCTTCCCACTGCAGTTGCCTTTACCCATGTTTTTGGGTCTTCCTTGTTGTCACGCGCCACTTCAAATGCGCGCTTGGCAATGGCTGCCGAAAATATCCCAACGGCTGTTCGCGGTACACCCATGTAAACCTCCTTTGTTTTTTTATGGATGGTTCAACTTAAATACTTTTTTCTTTCTTCGGGAGATGGATGAGTACTTGTAATTCCATGCTTAACGTTTTTGTCTGTGATTTTTTCAATTGCTTTTGCCGCTGCCCTTGGGTCATATCCTGCCCGCTCCATAAACTCCAGAGCCGTTTGATCGGCCGAACGCTCATCTTTTCGATCATCAGCCCTATTTATCAAATACCCAATTCCAGCAACAGCAATTCCCGTTAAAATTCCACCGAACCCTGGTTTTTCCGAAACTATATCAGCAACGCCATCTAATAAATTTTCTGTTCTTTGGGCTTTTTCCACAGGATGATTGCCTAAATTATGGACAATTTCATGGCTCACTAAAAATGCAAGCTCATCGCGGGTTAAAATTCTTTCCGCTTCAGTTGTCACCTCAATATAATTGCCATAAGCATACGCATTGGCATTATTGCTTTCTTTCCGATACACGGGGTAGTTTGTTCCAAGATATTCTTGCAACCTCCTAGAAACTTCGCCAAGTTTCCCGTCGGTAACGCCCGGAGGCAGTTGAGGCGCTTGGACTACTTCGGTTGCTTCATCCTCTGATTCTTCCTTATCATCATCTTCCTTATTGAAATTCAAACAGAAGGGCGAACAGTCATAGAAATAATTATCTTCACAATCCGAACAACATTTATGGCATTCACATTCGCAATCATCATCCTGATCACAGATGCGATCTTCTGTTTCGCAAGTGTCGCAATTGTGGCAACCACATATGTGCCTGTCGGAACAACTATTGCAATAATTATGGCAATTACAGCCACATTCCGGCTGCCCTTCACAATTATTACCAAATGGCCCGCAGTCCGAACAATGATGGCACTGGCACCAACACGAAGCTACGCAACCTTTGCAACATTTATGGCATTCGCAATCGCAATTTTCGGCATCACACGGACCATCGGGATTGTCGCAATCATCACACTGATGGCACTGGCAAAAACAATCTACTGAATATATCTGACAGCATTCACATAATTCATCCGAATCGTATCCTTGATCGTCTTCGTCAAAAATACCTCTATGGCATTCACATAAACATGCATCGTCAAATAATCTAGGCGCTAACCTACGGATAGTAGCGACGTATGCTTCTTGTCCATAATCAAAATATATAGCAGCCAACGCTAGCGCGCTTTTTGAATATCGGTCATTCCAGCTGTATTCGCTCGCTTCTTCATATGCATCTTCGGGTGAACTTGATGAAGAAGCAATTCCAATTAAGCGCCAAGAATGGAGAGCTAAATCAGCTCTTTTGCGTAGTTCATCTATGGGTTCCATGCGCCGCTTCTCCAATTTTCATGATAGTACATTGTAAAAGAACTTAACCAAATGTATTATATATTATTTTACAAAATGAATCAATAAACACTGTGACAAGAATCAATACCTATTGCACCACCCCAGAAATAATGTAATATAGGCAGTTAACTAATTTTGGTTAAATTTGCCTATATGTCAAAACTATCAAGAATTACT
>Ga0209541_10015291_pt1 | contig 11480 bp, 8 predicted proteins | sample RifCSPlowO2_01_FD_184027 | JGI IMG/M metagenome (GOLD analysis project Ga0209541, IMG submission 184027) | Groundwater microbial communities from Rifle, Colorado - Rifle CSP2_plank lowO2_0.1 (SPAdes) (version 2) | ecosystem: Environmental > Aquatic > Deep subsurface > Groundwater | place: Rifle...
TAATACTTATCGCTTTTGAGTCAATTGGATTTAATCTAAAATCGGGTTTTTATGTTAACTTTTTTATTTTTTGCTTTGGTTTTTGTTTTAGTATTAGGAATTTTGGTGCTCGGGCATGAGTTGGGACATTTTTGGGCCGCACGCTGGAATGGTATTAAAGTTGAAGAATTTGGATTCGGTTACCCCCCACGTCTTTTTGGTATCCAATTATTTAAGAAAAATAAATTGGAAAAAATAGGGGAAAAAGAAGAAATTACTATAGAGACCGGAGAAAATTCATCAGGGGAAATGGTGGAAAAAATTACGGATAAAATTAGTGAAATTGACGTGGTTGTCCCAAGTAAAAAATGGCGCTTGGTTTGGGGCGCGAAAGCGATAAAAAAATTAGAAGAAGAAAACAAAGGACAAGATGGAACGGTTTACTCCATTAATTTATTGCCGTTTGGCGGTTTTTGTAAAATCAAAGGAGAAGAGGGTGGCGCTAATGATCCGGATAGTTATGATGCCAAAAAACCTTGGCAAAAAGCCATTGTTATGGCCGGTGGGGTGATTATGAATATTTTACTCGCGGCCGTGCTTTTGAGTATTGGATTTATTATTGGTTTGCCGCAAAATGTGGAAAATGTTTCCGATGTTAGTAATATAAAAAATAGAAAATTAGAAATTATGTCGGTTCTTCCGGGTAAGCCCGCAGAAATATCCGGGCTGAAAGAAGGAGATGTGATTGTAATATTGGGCACACTTACCAATCCCCGTCAAAAAGAAATGATTGCTTATGTGGATGCACATAAAAAAGAAAAAATTTCTATTTCAGTAATGCGTGGTGAGGAATTGATCGTTAAAAGTATTCAACCAATTATTTATCCGGATACCGGAAAGGGTGGAATCGGTGTGGCTATCGCCGAAGTTGGTACTGTGCAGTATCCTTGGTACAAAGCTATTTATTATGGATTTATTACTACATTTATTTATCTCAAGGCAATTTTGTTTGCTTTCTTTTATCTTTTTAAAGGATTGTTTAGCGGGGCTGGAGTCGGTGACGCAGTGACTGGGCCGATTGGAATTGCTGTCATGACCGGGCGAGTAGCGCGTATGGGATTGGTATATCTTATTCAATTTACAGCAGTTTTATCGCTTAATTTAGCCATCGTGAATGCCTTGCCACTTCCAGCACTTGATGGTGGCAAAGTGTTGTTTTTACTTATCGGGAAATTACGTGGACGGCCTGTTAGTCAAAAAATTGAAAACGCCATCCATATTATTGGTTTTAATTTGCTAATTTTATTGGCGATTATTATAACAGTTAAAGATGTTAGTGCTTTTAAAGGCGTGTTTAGCAATCTTTTCCATAAAATATTTTAATATGCAATCTCAATTAGAAAAACTTAGAATTGATGCCTTGCTCGAGATTAAATCCGTGAAAGATAAAATTCATTTGGAAGAATTAGAAAATAAATTTTTAGGTAGAAAAAGCGGTGAGTTGACGAATCTTTTGAAGGGGCTGAAAGATTTAGAAGGAGATGCGCGCAAAACAGCCGGGCAAATGGCCAATGAAGTAAAAAAGATTATTGAAGCTGAATTTGCCAAGAAGGAGCAAGAATTAACTGCTGCTGCTTGGGCGAAAGATTTGGAAAAAGAAACAGTGGATCCAACGCAACCAGCTTTGCCGATCGTAGAAAATGGACACCTGCATCCAATTACTTTGGTACAATCTGATTTGGAAGATTTATTTACTTCTATGGGTTTTAAAGTTTTGGACGGGCCGGAATTGGAGAGTGATTATTATAATTTTACTGCTCTTAATATTCCAGAATCGCACCCAGCTCGCGATATGCAGGATACATTGTATATAAAAGGCCATATGAATTGGTTGATGCGCACTCACACATCCTCTGCCGATGTACGTATTAAGCAAAAGTACGGTGCTCCCTTGAGGGTGGTTCATTCTGGAAAATGTTTTCGGAATGAAGCTACAGATGCTCGTCATGAGCACACTTTTTATCAATTTCAGGCTATCGTGATTGATAAGGGAATAAATATGAGCCATCTTAAGGGCACCATGGAAGTTGTTGTGAAGCATCTCTATGGCTCAGAAACTAAACTGAGACTACGACCAAAATATTATCCTTTTGTTGAGCCGGGTGTAAATGGTGAAGTTACGTGTTTTCTGTGTAAAGGAATCGGTTGTCATGTCTGTAAAAAAACCGGTTGGTTGGAGGTGTTGGGAGCTGGGTTAATTCATCCTAATGTATTAAAAGAAGGTGGAATAGATTCTAATATATATCAAGGATTTGCTTTTGGTTTTGGTCTTTCTCGTTTAGTAATGCTTAAATATGGCATCGAAGATGTCCGCTTGCTAGAGGGTGGAGATTTGAGATTTTTGAAACAATTTTAAATATATGCAAATTTCCTATAATTGGCTTAAAAAGCATGTAAATATTCACAACAACGCAGAGGAAGTTGCTGATAAATTAAAAGCAAGCACGGTTGAAGTGGAAAAAGTAGTGAATCAAGGTGGTGATTTGGCAGAAGTTGTTGTTGGAAAAGTATTATCTGCCGACAAACATCCGAATGCGGATAAATTAAAAGTTTGTCAGGTGGATGTTGGTGGAGAAAAAATACAAATAGTTTGTGGTGGTAGTAATGTTTATGAGGGAATGCTGGTAGCTCTTGCGAAAGTTGGCGCCAAAGTGAAATGGCACGGTGAGGGCGCGTTGGTTGAACTATCGCCGACAAGTATACGTGGAGTAGAATCTTCGGGAATGATTTGCGCGTCCACAGAAATTGGTTTGGGAGAAATGTTTCCTCTGTACGAAGAAAAAGAAATTTTGGATTTATCTGCCTTTAATTTTGTTGTTGGTATGGATTTATCAGAAGCGTTGAAATTGAATGATTGTATTTTTGAGATCGATAACAAATCCCTTTCCAATCGTCCGGATTTGTGGGGTCATTATGGGATAGCACGTGAGGTAGCTGTTTTGCTTAATCGTGATTTAAATGAATATAAAACAAAAGAAATAAAATCCGCTTCTGGCGGAGAAATTAAGTTAAATGTGGAAGTGGAAGATCAAGAATTGTGTCCTAGATATATGGCGGTGGCGATGACTGGAATAAAAATAGGTGAATCGCCGGATTGGTTAAAAAGAGATTTGATGGCAGTTGGTATGCACTCCATTAATAATATTGTGGATATTACCAACTATATTATGTTGGATTTAGGACAACCAATGCACGCGTTCAGCGCTGATGCGCTAAATGTAAAAATTAAAAATCAAAATGAAAAATTGATAAAAGTACGAAAGGCGAGGATTGGTGAAAAAATAATTACGTTGGATAACAATGAGTGTGAATTGACTCCAGACGATTTAGTTATTGCTGATGAGGAAAAAGCGATTGCTTTGGCCGGGGTGATGGGTGGAATAGGGAGCGGTATATCTAGTGGCACTACCACTATAATTTTTGAGTCAGCCAATTTCAATCCGGTAGCAATTCGTAAGACTTCAACTAAGTTTGGTTTGCGTACGGATTCAGCGATGCGCTTTGAAAAGAGTTTGGATCCCGGTATGTGTGAAGTGGCTCTCAATAAAGCGGTGGAAATGGTAATGGAAATATGTCCGGAAGCAAAAGTGGCGAGCAAAGTTGTGGATAAAAAACATTTTACTTTGCAAGTGGGGCCTATCACAGTAGATACGGATATATTTAGAAAAAAATTAGGAATAGAAGTACCGGAAAAAGAAATATTACGAATTTTAAATAAATTGGGCTTTGAAATTAAACAAAAGAAAAACTTTTTGTCACTAAAGATTCCTACTTGGAGAGCAACAAAAGATATTTCAATTTCTGAGGATGTGGTTGAGGAAGTTGCCAGGATTTTTGGCTATAATAATATCCCATCGTCGTTGCCAAATTTTCCTATCACTCCGCCGGAAAAAAATGATCTGCGAACTCTTGAAAGAAAAATTAAAGGTATTTTATCTACGGGTTTAAATTACACAGAAGTGTATAATTATTCTTTTGTTAGTGAAGCGCAAATTAAAAAATTAGGTGATGATTTATCTAAATATATTGAGTTGGAAAATCCGCTATCAAAGGGGAAACCTTATTTACGACGAAATCTTTTGCCGAATTTATTAGATAATTTGGCTGTGAATATTGAACGTTCTTCTGTTATAAAAATTTTTGAAATAGGCAAAGTTTTCACTGTCGAAGAAACCGGAGCGCGTGTGCGAGCCAACAGTGATGATCTTTTACCGCATCAGGATACCTGGTTGACGACCATTTGTGCGGAAAAAAAGAATGATAATCAATTTTGGTCAGCCAGACGAGTGGTAGAACAAGTTATGGCGTCGCTCGGTTTGGAATGGCGAGTGGCCGTATTGGATAAAATCTTGCCTTGGGAACATCCTGCTCGAGTAGCGACATTTTCCGTGGGGGGGATTGTGGTTGGGGTGGCGCACGAATTGCATCCGAGTGTCGCACAACAGTATGGCCTGGAAACACGTGTTGGAATAACAAGAATTAATTTGGATAAATTATCGGAAATAATGACAAAAAATCCAGTTATAACAGTTTATAAATCACTATTGGCTTATCCTGAAACCATGCGAGATGTTGCTTTTTTAGTAAATAAAAAAATCACACATGCGGATATTGTCGAGGCCTTGGACAATGCGGATCATCTCCTTAAGAAAATTAGTATATTTGATGTTTATGAAGGAAAGAATATAAAAGATGGTTACAAGAGTATGGCTTTTCATCTCACATATTTTCATCCGGAAAAAACATTGACTACGGAAGAAGTGGATAAAGCGCAGATGAAAGTAATAAATATTTTGGTACAAAAATTTCAAATTGAGTTGAGAAAGTAGTACGCTTTGTGTTTTTGTGATATAATAAAGTCAGGATAATTTTTAACGAGGAGTATTATGTTAGTAAACACCAAAGATATATTATATTTAGTGATTTCGTTTTGTATTATTTGGGCGACATTTTTTCTCTGCTGGACATTGTATTATTTCATGCGTATTTTACGAAATGCTAACACGATTGTGGAAGAATTTCGGGTGCGCTTACAAACTTTGTCCGAAGCGATAGATTATATTCGAGGAAAGGTGGAAAATATGTCCAGTCTAATGACTTTAGCGGGTAGTGGAGTGACAGGGTTCATTAAAAGAGCCGCGGAAAGGAAAGCAAAAGAGTGGATTGATGATAGCGCTGATGGTTTTAATGATGTCGCTAAAGAAGCGGTTGATGCCGCCATGGGAGCGACAGCGAAGACCATGAAAAGAGTGGTGAAGAAGCTTAGAGATTAGAAAAAATTGTATGTTTCATTAAAGTCTTCTAAATTAGTTTAGAAGACTTTTTTCTTTGTTGATAATTTTTCTGTATTAGGTTAAGATAGACCAGCAAAATATATGATAAATTTCGTCCACTTACACGTTCACAGTCATTACTCGCTTCTTGATGGATTGCCCAAAATAAACGAGTTAGTTAAGACTGCTAAAAAAAGAGGTTTTAAAGCTTTAGCACTGACCGATCATGGCAACATGTACGGCGCTATTGAATTTTATCAGGCTTGCCTCAAAGAAGAGATCAAACCTATTATTGGCATGGAAGCCTACGTGGCACCAGGCAGTTGTAAAGATAAAGATCCTAACGACAGGTACTACCATCTGTTGCTTTTGGCTTCCAACCACGTGGGTTATCAAAATTTAATGAAACTAACTTCCTTGGCGCATTTGGAAGGTTTTTATTATAAACCCCGCTTGGATAAAGAGATGTTAAGACAGTATCATGAAGGTATTATAGCTTCGAGCGCTTGTTTTGGCGGGGAAATACCATGGATTTTACGCAAGGAGGATAATTATGAAAAAGCGAAAAAAGTTGCTTTAGAGTATCAAGAAATTTTTGGTAAGGATTTTTTTTATTTGGAGATGATGGATATTCCGTCCTTGGAAGGACAGATGGAATTAAACAATAAACTCATTCAACTCTCCAAGGATACCGGTATTCCTCTGATCGTAAGTCGTGATGCTCACTACTTAAATCCGGAAGATGCGGAGGCCCAAGATGTTTTAACTTGTATACGCGATGGTAAAACTATTGATGACACGAATCGTCAAACGATGGTTGGTATAGATTGTTCACTTGCAACCGGGGATGATATATATAGTAGGTTCAAGCATGTTCCGGAGGCCTTGGAAAATACTGTAAAAATTGCCGATCGAGTCAATTTGACTTTGGAATTAAATAAATGGTTTTTTCCTCACATTGATTTACCTCCAAATAAAACTGTCGACGAACATTTGCGTGATGTGACGTATGAAAAGTTGGCGAAATTGATGGAAATTACTGATGCGGTTAAAGTTAGAGTGGATTATGAATTAGGTGTAATTACCAAGAAAGGTTATTCTCCATATTTTATTGTAGTAGCAGATTATGTGGGATACGCCCGTACTCATGATATCGTGGAAACCACTCGCGGATCCGGCGCCGGATCTATTGTCGCTTACGCTCTCGGCATCACCACGGTTAATCCATTATTTTTCAAACTTCCTTTTGAGCGTTTTTTGAATCCATTTCGTCCATCTCCGCCAGATATTGACGCGGATTTCGCCGACGATCGTCGTGATGATATGATCGCTTATGTTACGCGGAAATACGGCGCGGATAAAGTAGCGCAAATTATTACTTTTGGAACTATGGCGGCGCGTGGCGCCGTGCGTGATGTGGGGCGCGCTCTCGGCTATTCTTATTCTTTTTGTGACCAGGTATCCAAGATGATTCCGTTTGGCGCGCAAGGTTTCCAAATGACAATTGCCAAGGCTCTGGATTTGGAACCGGATTTAAAGAAAAGATATAAAGAAGATGATCAATTGCGTCGTCTTTTGGATTTAGCGCAAAAAATTGAGGGATGCGCGAGGCATACTTCAATGCATGCCGCCGGTGTAGTTATTGCGCGTAGTCCTCTTACAGATTTTACTCCCATACAGCGTGAAACCGGGGGAGAACGTATTACCACACAGTATGAAATGCATGCGGTGGAAGCGGCCGGTCTTTTGAAGATGGATTTTTTGGGTATTCGCAACCTGTCCATTTTAGGCCACGCCATTGAGATTGTGGAAAAAACTACGGGTAAAAAAATAGATGTTTACAATTTGTATCCATGGGATGATAAAAAAACATACGAGATGTTAGCTAGGGGTGAAACGGTTGGTGTTTTCCAGATGTCAGGTTCCGGTATGACCAGATATTTGAAGGAGCTAAAGCCGTCAAATATTTTAGATATTATGGCCATGGTGGCGTTATTCCGCCCGGGTCCAATGGAATCAATTCCTGAATATATCAGACGCAAACATAATCCGGAATTAGTGGCATATTTAGATCCGCGCATGAAAGGTTATCTGGATCAGTCCCTGGGACTTATGGTTTACCAAGACGATGTGCTTTTGACAGCCATTACTCTCGCCGGGTATGACTGGGAAGAAGTGGATAAATTTCGTAAAGCCATGGGTAAGAAAATTCCGGCGGAAATGGCCAAACAAAAAGAAAAGTTTGTGAAAGGTTGTCGGGAATATGGGAAATTGTCTGCTGATATGATTCATCAGTTGTGGGTGTTGATTGAACCTTTTGCGGCTTATGGTTTCAATAAAGCGCATGCGGCCAGTTATGGGGTAGTGGCTTATCAGACCGCCTACATGAAAGCTAATTTTCCTATTCAGTACATGACAGCTGTACTTATCGCAGAAAGTGGAGACATCGAGAAGGTGCCGGAAATTATTCATGAGTGCGAGCGTGTTGGTATTAGAGTTTTACCACCGGATGTCAATGAAAGTTTTAAAAGTTTTGCCATGGTAACGCCTGAAGATGATTCGGCTCCACATATTCGTTTTGGTTTAAATGGTATTAAAAATTTAGGTGAAAATATTGCTGATGTTATTTATCATGAAAGAAAGAAAAATGGACAGTATAAAAATTTAGAAGATTTATTATCTAGAGTGCAAGGCCGAGATTTTAATAAAAAATCTTTGGAAAGTTTGGCTAAGTGTGGCGCCCTGGATACATTTGGTTTTGATAGAGGATTATTGTTGGCAAACATGGATAATTTACTGGGATTTTTACGCCAAGTGCAGGAGAGATCAACTTCTACGCAAAATTCTCTTTTTGCCGGCACGAAGATAGATTTTACAAGCAGAGTGCGTTTAGACAAAGCGCCGTTAGCCACAGAAAATGATAAATTAACCTGGGAAAAAGAATTATTAGGTTTGTATGTTACAGCTCATCCTTTTACTTATTTTGAAAAAGTGATGTGCAATTCTTTGACAACCATCAAAGATTTATCCGGGCAGGATCGAAAAAAATGGGTGGTCGTGGGTGGAGTAATAGATAGCGCTAAAAAGAAAATAACTAGAAGTGGAAAACCTATGATGTTCGTGACTATTCAAGATACTTCGGATAGTTTGGAATTGTTGGTTTTTCCTAAAACTTATGAAATTACAAAAAATGTTTGGGTGGAAGGGAAGATGGTTTGTGTGGTTGGTAGAACATCCGAAGAGGAAGGGGATGATAAATTGTTTGTGGAGAAAGCCTATGAATTAACAAAAGAAAATGCGCAGCAGTTAGCCTCGCAGATGACTATTAATAAGGCGCCATCGTATTCTCGCGCGCCAGCCCCGGCGCCGGTTGTAGCGCCTGAAGTTGGTTTGCGCATATTCCTGACTGCCGAAGAAATCAAAGTGAAAGCAGACTCTATAAAAAATATTTTGGTTAAATTCCCCGGTGACACTAGTGTTTTTTTAATAGTGGATAATAAAAAAATAAAAACTTCCTATAAAGTAGAATCATCGTCCGGACTGATGGAAGAGTTGGAAAATATTTTGGGAAAAGGAAAAATCAGGGTATAATTTATATACTTTAAATAAGAATGTATGCCGGTAATATATATTATTGAATTTATTTTTTTTGGTATCGCAGGCTGGGGGTTAGATTCTCTTTATCGTTCAATCAGTCTTAGACAATGGGCGAGAGGTGGTTATTTTAGATTACCTTTTTCTCCTATTTACGGATTGGGAGGGTTGGCTTTGATGTTTATTTTTCGATATTATGAAAGTTTGTATTGGCCGTTTTTAATTTTAGCTGCGACAGCAACCTTGATTCTTGTGGAATATTTGGGAGGGGTTTTTTGTGAAAGAGTATTGCAGGTAAAACTTTGGGATTATAGTAAGGCACGTTTTAATATTGGTGGTTATATAGATCTTGAACATTCTGTTTGTTGGTTGTTGGTCTCATTGTTGTTTTATCGTTTTATTTTTTTTAGAGTGTTTGTTTTAGAAGATGTGGTATCCATACCAAAATATTTTAATTTACCGGCATTGGTCCTCGTGGTAGTGGTTTTAATTTGGGTGGTAATTCGCAAGAGTCCCGATAAATTTTTGGAATTTAAAGAAAAGATGCTTGATTTATCTGTTGACGAGTATCAGCAACTTATAAGAGATATTCGTCGTTTGCAGAAATACAAACAAACACACGACGTGAGTGCTCTAAAAGAAAAGATTTCTAAAAAATTACAAAAGGCGGGGGCGCAATTAAAAAAAAGAGGCGATTAGCCTCTTTTTTATGTGAGTTTAAGATTGGGATCTACTACAATGTTTTCCCATGAGGTAAATTTTTTATTTATCGCGTGATAATAGCCGACCATTGCAATCATTGCCGCGTTATCCATACAATAGTCGAGTGATGGAAGTAATAGTTGTGGAGCAGGTTTTATCCGCCCAAGCTCAGAGCTTAAAATTGCTCTTAATTTGTTGTTAGCCGATACTCCGCCACAAAGAATAACCGTTTTTGGCTGATATTTATCTACCGCCTTGATAGTTTTTCCTACCAACACATCCACGATAGCTTGCTCAAATGAAGCGCAAAAATCATTGATTGTGGGTGGGTTAGGCGTTTGTCCATAAATTCCGATCGGTAAATTATATGGTAAAATTTTATCCAACGCGAGCGCATTGTCACGCAACCAATAAAGAGCCGAAGTTTTTAAACCGGAAAAGCTAAAATTGAAGTTATTTTCCCGCAGCATTGGTCTTGGAAAATCTATGGCGGAAGAAGATCCTGTTTCTGCCAGTTTGGAAATTTGCGGTCCTCCGGGATAAGGAAGTTCTAGCAATTTTGCAACCTTATCAAAACATTCACCGGCGGCATCATCTACGGTTTTGCCTACGATTTCATATTTTCCTTGTTCTTTCATGAAAATCAGTTCTGTGTGTCCACCACTGACTATCAAAGCTAAGGCCGGATATTCAATTTTTGTATTGTCATTAATTTCAACGGAACATATGTGTCCTTCGAGGTGGTTTGCAACCACAACCGGTATGTCCCAAGCATAAGATAAAGCGCGTGCGGCTTCAGTGCCGACGATTAGTCCGGTTATTAATCCCGGCCCATTAGTTACGGCAATTACGTCCGGTCGTTCTTGGCCCTTCATTATATCTTCGATTAGTGGAACTATTTTTTCAGCGTGCATTCGTCCGGCAATTTCCGGCACGACTCCACCATATTTTTTATGTATCTCAATTTGCGAAGCGGTTTTTTCAGATAAAACAAAACAACCTTGCTCAGAACATTGGAGCAAGGCAACAGAAGTATCGTCACATGAGCTTTCGATTCCCAGTACATTCACATTTTTTCGATCCAGTAAATAAAAGTGTATATTACCACTAGGGCACCCCGCTGGCGGAAGATAGGAACCCCGAAGGGGTGACGTAAGAAACCGCCGGTTTCTTAAGCCGGGGGTCGGGGTGCCCGAGGAGTGTCAGGGGAGGGAATCGAACCCTCCACCTCGGGGTTATGAATCCCGTGCTCTAACCAACTGAGCTACCCTGACAAATTATGTCTTGTATTTAATGTGCAGATAAAATATCATCTTAATCTACCCTCCGCCAGAGGCGGACCCGCCTTTGGCGGGAACTGAGCTACCCTGACAGGTATTGAAAGTTGTAGCCATTATATAAAAATAAAGGCAAAAAGTCAACATCATCCCTCAAACTAAAAACCGCTTTTTGAGCGGCTTTTAGTTTGATTTTTGTTTTGATTATTATAATACAGCTTCTTTGGCAGCCTTTGCTACACGGAATTTTACTACGGTTTTAGCTGGGATTTGGATAGTAGCTCCGGTTGCCGGATTGCGGCCAGTGCGAGCATTGCGATGTACTTTAACCAATTTTCCCAGTCCCGGTACTACGAATACTCCACTCTTTTTTACTTCATGATACGCCAACTCTACCATAGCGTCCATGAGACCAACTACATCTTTTTTTGCCATGCCTGTCTTTTCCGCTAAGGCGGATAACAGGGCTGATTTGGTCATGCCTGCCATAATTTTTAAATTAAGAATAAATACTATATTTTAACTCATTTAGTGTTTTTCACACAAAAGTGCTAAAATTAGTGTAGAAAGTTGCTTAAAACTTTACCACTAATTT
>Ga0209541_10015292_pt1 | contig 11479 bp, 6 predicted proteins | sample RifCSPlowO2_01_FD_184027 | JGI IMG/M metagenome (GOLD analysis project Ga0209541, IMG submission 184027) | Groundwater microbial communities from Rifle, Colorado - Rifle CSP2_plank lowO2_0.1 (SPAdes) (version 2) | ecosystem: Environmental > Aquatic > Deep subsurface > Groundwater | place: Rifle...
CTCGGAACAAGCTTTTTCTGCCTGCGGAGTTTCTCCACGACAACCACTCCTCTGGAGCGAGTGAGCCGAGCACTAGCGAGTTTCCTCGCTGGGGAAACGAGCGGGTTGAGGGAGGAGACATCGGCTGAACGATTAGCACTCTCATTGACCCCGCACTAAAGAAGTAGTGCTCTCGCGGCTAACCGCCGGAGAGTATAAATACTACTTCTTTAGTGACGGGGCGGGAACAGCTGATTGCATAGTTACAGATATCGCTTTGTTTTGATGAGCTATGACGTTTTAGCACTCTCATTGACAGAGTGCTAAATGGTTTGATATAATTAAAAATGTTAAAATAAAAATATGAAGAACTTTAATCGTTTTACTATTAAAGCTCAGGAGGCGCTCCAAAATGCGCAAGATCTGGCTTCGCAAAGAAGCCACGGCGAGTTTAAAGCGCTGCATTTGCTGTCCGCCCTGATTGCCGACAGCCAATCTTTAGTCCGTCCGGTGCTGACGCGGAGCGGAGTTAATCTAGAGAAGTTGGATGAAATGCTGGAAGAGGAGCTGAAAAAACTGCCGAAGATTTTTACCGCTTCCAATATCGGCCAACTGTATCTTTCCCAGGAGCTGATGCATGTGCTGGATCGGTCTGCCAAGATTGCCACTGCCCAAAAAGACGAGTTTATTTCTTGCGAACATTTATTGCTGGGCATTTTAGAAACGGCTTCCGCCGCCCAGATATTATTAGAGCGAGTCGGTTTTAAGCGGGATGCGGCCTTGCGGGTATTGGCTCAGCTTCGGGGTTCTACCCGCGTGACCGATGAAACTCCGGAAAGCAAATTCCAAGTCTTGGATAAATACGCGATTAATCTTACGGATCGGGCGCGGGATGGAAAATTGGATCCGGTCATCGGCCGCGATGAGGAATTGCGGCGGGTGATCCAGGTATTGTCTCGGCGGACTAAAAATAATCCGATTTTAATCGGCGAGCCGGGAGTTGGCAAAACCGCGATCGTGGAAGGATTAGCGCAGCGGATTGTTTCCGGAGACGTTCCGGAACCGCTTAAGGATAAGGAGATTATTATGCTTGATTTAGGTTCCTTGATTGCGGGAACCAAATTCCGCGGCGAATTTGAGGACCGGTTAAAAGCGTTTATTAAAGAGATTCAGAATGCGGCCGGCCGGTTGATTTTATTTATTGACGAAATTCATATGATTGTCGGCGCCGGTTCCGCGGAAGGAGCGATTGACGCGTCTAATTTATTAAAGCCGGCCTTGGCGCGTGGCGAACTCCATGCCATTGGAGCGACGACTTTGAAGGAATATCAGAAGCATATTGAAAAGGATGCCGCTTTAGAGCGGCGATTCCAGCCGATTTTCGTTGAGGAGCCGGGCATTGAAGACAGCATTGCCATTCTCCGCGGCCTTAAGGAAAAATACGAAATCCATCACGGCTTGCGCATCAGCGACGAAGCGCTGATTGCGGCGGTTAATCTTTCGGCCAGATATATTCCGGACCGGTTTTTGCCGGATAAAGGCGTTGATCTTATGGATGAAGCGGCGGCGGCCCGCCGATTAGAGACGGAAAGTTTGCCGGGCGAGATTGATAAAATCCGGCGGGCGATAACCCGTTTAGAGATTGAGCGTTCGGCTTTAACGAAAGAAGAGCGCCTGGAAAGCAAGAAGCGGCTGAAGGAGGTAAATCAAGAAATCTCTGGATTAAAAGAAAATAATGACGGACTTTCCGCCCAGTGGCACGCCGAAAAAATCGCTTTTGAGAATCTCCACAATCTCCGGAAAAAAATTGAAGATTTGAAGCGGGAAGCCGAAGTCGCCGAGCGGGAAGGGGATTTGGAGCGGGTAGCGCAGATTTATTACGGCGCTTTGCCGTCCGCGGAAAAAGATTTTAAGACTTTTGAGAAAAAGAATTTCGGCAAGCGAAGCAAAGGAGATTTGTCCGGAAAGGATAAATTTTTAAAAGACAGCGTCGGCGAAGAAGACGTGGCGGCGGTGGTTTCGCGCTGGACCGGCATTCCGGTAACGAAAATGTTGGAATCGGAAAGCGAGAAGTTGAGCCGGATTGAAGAAGTGCTTTCCGAGCGGGTAATCGGCCAGGAAACGGGCATCGGCGCCGTTTCTAACGCGCTCCGCCGGGCGCGCGCCGGACTATCGGATGAATATCGGCCACTCGGCTCGTTTATGTTCCTTGGCCCGACGGGTGTCGGTAAAACCGAATTAGCCAAGGCTTTAGCCGAGTTTATGTTTAATGACGATAAGGCGCTAATTCGGATCGATATGTCCGAATATATGGAAAAACACGCGATTTCCCGCCTAATCGGTTCACCGCCTGGGTATGTTGGTTTTGAGGAAGGCGGCCAGCTGACGGAAATTATCCGGCACCGCCCCTACAGCTTAATTTTGTTTGATGAGATAGAAAAAGCCCATCCGGAGGTGTTTAATATCTTGCTGCAAGTGCTGGATAACGGCCGTTTAACCGATGGTAAGGGCCGGGTAGTGAACTTCAAGAATACCATTATTATTATGACTTCCAATGTCGGCAGCCAATATCTGCGGCAAATGGCTCAAATTGGATTTGCTTCCGGCGCTGATGGCACGCACGATATCGAAGAGAATCAATTTAAAGAGAAGGTGCAGGGAGAATTAAAAGATCGTTTTAAACCGGAGTTTTTGAACCGCATTGACGAGGTGGTGATTTTTAACGCCCTTAAGAAATCCGACATTGAAAAGATTGTTGATAAGCAGCTGGCCGAATTGAAAGAGCGCATAGACGAGAAGGGGATGAGGCTGGCGATTGACGTTTCGGTCCGTTCCTATCTGATTGAACATGGTTATAGCGCGGAATACGGAGCTCGGCCGCTGAAGCGTTTGATACAAAAAGTAATACTTGATAAAATGGCCGATAAGATGATTAAAGGTGAGTTGAAGCATGGCGGAAAAGCTAAAATCAGTTTTAGTAAATCTTTATCGGAAGCGCAGGAACCAGTTATTACTGTCTCTTAAGGCGATAGGTTTTGGAGCGACGCTGGCAATAGCCGCCGCCGCGGATTTTCATCCGCTGCTGGTTTTGTTTTTTATTGCCGCCGCCTTAAGCATGTACGCGAGGCCGCTGTTTGACCGGTATCAAACCGGTTTTGCTTTTATTATCCTCCTCCTGGTTTCGCTTTTGGGAATGAACATCGTTTCAGATTCCCGGCTGTTTTTTCCGGCCCTCGCCGTTTTTTCTTACATTTTTTACATTTTACTCGGTGTGAAAGGCTATCTTTTTGTGAAACGGGGGCGCCTATATTATCTGTCTACCCTGCTTATTTTTTACGCTCTATTTGTTATTTTCTTTTTATCCAATAAATCGGAATGGTTTTTGGCTAAGTATCTGGGAGTAGTAATCGCCGCCTTTTTGCTTTTTCGGGCCTGGCTGGCGCTGGTCACCAGTTTTAATTTTCCCAAGCGAGAAGCGATTGCTTCGGCAATTGCCGCGCTGCTGGTCGCCCAAATGCTGTGGGCAGTGACTATTCTGCCGATCGGCTTTATCAGCAGCGCCACTATTCTGCTGTTGCTGGTTTTTGCCCTAAGCGATTTTTTGGTTAAGCATTTTACCGGCGGCATATCCAGAATTTTTACTTTGCAGCATCTGATTTTTTTTACCGCCATTGCCGCTTTTATTTTTTTCACCTCCAATTGGTCTGCGGTAGCGCTTTAAGTCATTGCTTTAGCTCGGGTATTTGTAATAAAGCCTCCGCAATGTTAGCTCAATAGTTGGTTTAGCTTATTCGCTTTTTAAGCGACCGATTCTTCTCTTCTCCGAAACCCGCGCAGCCGCTTTGGCAGGGTCCGCTCGTTACATTTCAAATTAACCGAACGGCAAAGCGGAAGGCAGATTGACAAGGCATAGGAAGATTTCTTACAATCAATTCTAATGGCTGCGCAAATTCTTAAGAATAAATCCCGGGAGATATCTTATGCTTTATTGAGAGTCTCTTACTACATCAAGAGAGATGATTTACGGAACTATATGGATTCTTTGGCTTTTAGATTGCTGCACGATGTGGCGGTTGTTGAGATTGACTCCGATATTGCAAACGTAAATAAGGCATTGTCGGCAATATCAGCCTTGGATGGATTAGTACGGTTAGGGCACTCAATCTACGAGATTGAACCGGTGAACGCTACTATCCTAGTTCGGGAACTGGATAATCTTAATTCGGCAATCCGGCAATCCGGCAAATTAGGCTCTTTTGTTGCCGAATTGCCGGATTTAGAATCTTTTTTTACTAAGGAGATTATAGGCAAAAAAATAGTGGAAAATAATAATACTGAAAATAACGCCGCCAAAGGTGTTTCTCAATCAAAAGAGGGTAATGGCTCTATGAATAAATCTGCCGGTATAAACAATTTAAGCGCGGCTATCCGGCAATCAGCAATCATAAATAAGCTAAATTCGTTTTCTAGCGGTCAGGAGAAAAGCGGCAATATTTGCCGATTAAAAGACCTCATTGCCGAATTACCGGATGTTAGTGAGCGTACCTTGCGATATGATTTGCAGCGCCTTTGTGAACAAGGTGTGGTAGAGCGGATAGGTAATGGCGGCCCTTCGAGTTACTATCGGCTTTCTGGTAGCGTTTCGGCGCCGGATAGGCTTTTAGCGGACAGGATGGGGATTAGCCGTTAAGGGGTGTAATCCCGTTAGAAGCAGCCCGCCCATAGGTCCTCCGGACCGCGCAAGCGCGGGCGAGGCTTCTAACGGGATGTAATAAATTAGAGGTAGATTCGTTATATTTAGCATACCCAGTTTGGAAGGTTTCGGCGGCAGTGAATAAGGTTATTCACACCGGACTTCCTTTGGTAAGGAATTTAATATATAGTTGTAGGGAGGTTACAGAGATTCAGAGTGAGGCTGAATCCTTAGGTAAGCTACCGGCGTTTCGCTTTTAGCTTTGAAGGTTTATTTAGTCTCGCTCACCAGCGAGTTTTTCATTTAAAATTAAGGTTATTCTTTTACTATGGTCGGTCTCCGCGTTGCGGGGAGCAGTAAAACGGAATAATTTTGAAACTAAAATTAATAAATTAACAATTAACAAAAATTAAGCAATTCTTTTCAGGTTGGATTGTCGATACATTCAATTTGAATGGAAAAAGGTCAAAAAATTATAAAAATTATGAGTAAATTAATTACAAAAGTTTCTACAGCGGTAGTATCAATTGCTACCGTCGTTTCGCTTTCCGGCGCTGGCGCTTTAATGCCAGTCGCTTACGGCGCGACCGTAGAAGAATTGCAGGCTCAGATCAATGCGTTACTCTCCCAGATTTCTGCCTTGCAGACCCAGTTATCCTCCGCAGGAGGAACAACTGTCTCATCCGGAACTGTTCCGGCTTCCCTTTTGTCTTCTGGCAACCTCACTGTTGGAAGCAAAGGAGCGGCGGTTAAGGATTTGCAGAAGTTTCTAAACGGCAGCGGATATCCGGTGGCCGCAAGCGGAGTCGGTTCTTCGGGTAATGAATCCGAATACTTCGGTTCATTGACAAAAGCCGCCCTTGCCAAATGGCAGGCAGCGGTTGGAGTCTCTCCAGCGGCAGGTTATTTTGGTCCGGTAACTCGGGCGAAATTAGCTTCCCTGGGCACAACTACTGGCGGTACAACTACCGGTGGCACAACTACCACTGGCGGTACGACCCCAGCCCCAGCCCCGGTTCCAGCAGGAACTGGATTAACGGTGACCTTAGCCCCGGATCAGCCGGCGGCATCACTGGCTCCGTTTGACGCAACCCGGATTCCTTTCACCAAAGTCCAATTGACTGCCTCCGCCGATGGCGATGTGACAGTCACTAGCGTTACGGTGAAGAGGACTGGTTTGTCTGAAGACGCGGCTTTGGCTGGTTTAGTTCTTTTAGATGAAAATGGAATTCAATTAGGTTTGGAAAAAACCTTGAATTCCGATCACACCGTAACTCTCGGCGAATCAATGACAGTTAAAGCTGGCCAAACCAGGACTTTGACTGTAGCGGCTCGTCGGGTAACTTCTGGCGGTTCTCGCGGCGGCCAAACTGTTTCCTTGCCGGTGGTAGGAGTTGCTACTTCTGCTAACGTCAATGCTTCGTTCCCGCTTACCGGAACTACCCATACCGTAAACGAGACCTTAACGGTTGGTACGCTTACCAGCCCAGTCGCCGGTCCGTTAGATCCGGGCAGCAGCCAAACCAAGGAGGTGGGTACCAAGGGGTACACTTTTTCCTCGATTCGGGTAACTGCCGGATCCGCCGAAAAAGTCATTTTGAAGTCTGTCCGATGGAATCAGACCGGTTCCGCTGGCAGTTCCGATTTGGCGAATGTGAAGACGTATATTGACGGCACTGCGTATGACGTCGTAGTCAGCGCGGACGGCAAATACTACACTTCCACTTTTGGCACCGGCATCTTGATTGATAAAGGATTCAACAAGGAAATGTCTATCAAGGGTGATATTGTCGGCGGTTCCGCGCGGACGGTTGACTTCGATATCGATAAGCGAAGCGATCTGTACGCGGTTGGTGATACCTTTGCCTACGGCATTTTGCCGGCTGACGGCACCAATTCCACTGGCAGTGATGATGGTCTTTTCCACAGCACGAATCCGTGGTTTGACACTTTCCAAGTGTTAGTTTCCGCCGGTACGCTTACCGTCAGTAAGTGGAATACCGTGGGGGCCCAAAATATTGCCATTAACTTAGCTGATCAGCCGATGGGCGGATGGTCAGTGGACGTCAAAGGAGAAGCGATTTCCGTTGGAAGTCTCGTTTTCCGATTGGCCGAAGGCAATAATTCCGGCACAGCTCCGGCTTTAACTGATTTAGACAACGTCAAATTAATTGATGAAACTGGAAAAACCTTAGCTGGTCCGGTTGACGCTTCTGGTTCCGGAACTTCTGGTACGATTACCTTTACGGATACCATCACCTTCCCGATTGGCGTGACCAATATGAAGATGGTGGGCAAGTTAGCGACTAATTTCGCTAATAATGACACCGTAGACGCGTCTACCACTCCGTCCAGCAACTGGTCAACGGTTACCGGTCAGCAAACCGGCAATACGATTACCCCGTCTCCGACTTCTGGAGTTTCCGGAAGCTTGATGACGGTAAAATCTTCCGCGTTAGCGATTAGCGTTTCTACTATACCAAGAGCGCAGACAGTAATCGCTGGCACTAACCAGTTTGAGTTTGCCAGATATATTCTGGACACTTCCGCTTCGGGTGAAGATTTGCGGTTAACTTCCTTGCCACTGGAATATAATATGCCAGGCGGCGGAACTGCGACTGATCTTACCAACTGCTATTTATTTGATGGCAGTACGAATTTGAACAGCTCTAATGTTAAAAATCCGACTGCTGTTGCCTCTTCCTCTTCCTTTGTCTTTGACGGCACTGGTTTGACCCTGACCAAGGGAACGACCAAAACCTTGTCATTGAAATGCAATTTGAAAGCGGCGGCGACTGGCGGATATGCTTGGGGCTATAATGGCGCTTCTTCTCCGTCGCCAACCGGATTAACTTCCGGCCAGAGCGTAGCGACAGCGGATCTTACCGAGAATGCCAGTGTTGGCCAAAACATGACTGCGGCCACTAACGGTACTTTAAGCGTTGCCCTGAATACGGTGGCGTCTTACCTTATCGCTACTCCCGGCACCACGGTCACTCTGTCAGAGTTGAAATACTCCGCTACTCTTGAGGACGTAAATGTGAAGCAGATCAGCTTAGTAATGAACGGCGCTGCTTCTAACACCCCGTCTAATCTAGTTAACCAAGAGGTTACTTTGTGGGACGGAGCGACTCAAGTGGGTGTAGCTTCTTTCTCCAGCGGCGATCACGCCACTGGAACGCTTAGCGGCTTTACCGTGCCGAAAGACGGCTCCAAGGTCTTAGCTGTAAAAGGCAAGATTGGATCAATTCAAATCGGCGGAGAAATGGAGCGATCCGGAGAATTTCCAAAGGTTGATTACGACGGCGGCGGCAGCTTATCTTCCAATTATGGAATTGGCGCGTCCTCCGGCCAGACAGTCAGCCCCGGTTCAGCGGCTACTGCTTCCACCGGCGTTCGGGTTATGAAATCTTACCCAAGCTTCTCTCTGATTGCTCTTAACACTTCTAGCGAAACTACTCTTTTAGCTGGAGAGACCCAAGTCTTGTATAAGTTTAAAGTGACGGCTAATCAAGGAGATGTTCTCCTTGGTAAGTTTAGCTTCCGAGTTTCTTCCTCTACGCTTGCGGCAACTACAACTAACTACCAGATCTATGCCTACTCCGATGCTTTCAGCAGTGTTGATTCACAGATTAATTCCGCTGGAACGGTTAATGGCGCAGTATGCCCGAATAGGGGAACAGTAGAAATTCGTCCGGATACCGGTTGCGGTACCGCTACGTCTAGCTTTAAGATTCCATCCGGTGAAAGCCGATGGTTCAAGTTAGTCGGACAAATTTCTAGCGTTGCTGCCAATGGCACAACCGAAACTTTGACTATTCAGATGGAAGGTGACGCGGCATTCCCGATTGCCCATCAAGGTTTAGAGGAGGATGGTGAAATGAGCCGGTATGGCATTAATGCCACAATTGGCGTAGAGAGCGCCGGCAATAATGACTTTATTTGGTCGCCAACCTCTACTACTTCTGCTGGCAGTGCCGACACCGCGTATCTTAGCAGGAACGATTGGACTAATGGTTATGGCATTCCTGGCTTGCCTGGAACGAATATGGATGCGGTGACCTTAAGCCATCAGTAAAATTTCTAGTCTGCTTGAGACTTTCTAGAAATTATCCCGAAAAAATCTTTTAAGATTCTACGGGACAAGCAAAACCCCGCCGAAAGGCGGGGTTTTGTGTTATTATTTTGATAAATGTTCACCATTTTTTCTTACCGAATTTCAGAAAAGCAAATTTTAATAGCGATTCTTTTATTGGGCGCGCTTTTGCGTTTTTGGGGCCTTGGTTCAGCGGAAATATTTCATGACGAGGGATTATACGCTTTTCGCTCCATCGGTTATTTTGATTATATTCAAAATGATGCCCAAACCACGCCGGTGCAATGGTTTAAGGGCCAGCCAAATTTGCCTTGGTGGACGCCGCTTTCTTTCCATGACCATCCGCCGCTTTTCTTCCTGATTCAGCATTTATTTTTTAATCTTTTTGGCGACTCGCTTTTAGTTGCGCGTTTGCCGTCCGCGCTGGCCGGGATCGCGTCAATTTATTTAGTTTATTTAATCTTTAGGAGATCCGATCTCGTAAGAATTCTTACGAGATCGGATCTCCAGAAATTGGAAAGAGGGCATGTTGGACTTTTAGCCGCCTTATTACTGGCAGTTAATCATATCCATATCTGGATTTCCCGCTCCAGTTTTCTTGAATCCTTGCTATTTTTTTTGATTCTTTTGAATATTTATTACTTTTTAAATTTTTTAACAAACCAGAAAACCTGGAAAATGTTTGGCATTACTCTGGGACTGGCCTTTCTTACCAAATACACCAGTTTTTTCTTAGTGCCAGTTTATTTCTTTTATTTAATTTTTATTTCAATATTTGGGACATCCGACTTCCGGATATTTAAAAATTGGCGCCTCTATGCCGCTTTCGGTCTAACGGTGCTTCTTTTTAGTCCGGTACTGATATATAATTTTTATCTTTGGCAAACCGTCGGACATTTTGATCTGCAGTTTGCGTATCTTTTCCGCCAAGCTACTCCGGAATGGCAAGCATCACTCGGTAAAATTCAGGAACCGTTTTTTAATATTCTTGAAAATTTATCCTCTATGTATTCCATTTCTTTTTTGTTGGCTGCGATTTTTGGAATAGTTTGTTCTATTGGGGTTTTTATTAAAAATTTCCGCGCAAATTTGCGTTTTAATTCGAATAGTTCTGCGATAGTTTTTGGCTGGCTAACGCTCATTTTTGTTACTTTAACGTTAATTCCGACCGGTTCGGCATTTCGGTTTATTACGCTTTATCTTTTCCCATTTTTATTTCTTACCGCCCTTGCTTTTTTAGTTTTAAGAAAAAAATTAGCGCCGCAATTGTTTAAAATCTTGTTTGTTATTTTTATCTTATACGAGTTATATTTTTCAATTGACGGCATTTTTCTTACTTTTCCGGACTTTGGTGTTGCCAAGCTGGACGCTTATTTAGAAGAATCCATTGGCGGCCAGCGGTCTTTGCGCCTTCCGCAATCGCCGAATCCGCATTTAAACGACATAATTAAAAGATACGGACGCCGGCGCCCAGCAGCGGATGAATCGCTGGTTATTGTCTATGATGAAAATATCGCGCTTTCTTCCAAACTTTGGCTGTTTACGCGGCGCCTCTATTACCAGGGCATTTTGGCGGTTACGGCCGGGCAATTTAAAACCCTGCTCCAGAATCAAGGCCTGGAAGCGTTTGATCGTTCGCGCGTTTATTTTGTGAAAGCGACGGAAAATACTTCTTTAAATCCTAAGGTTGCGATTAAAGACGCGGAGGAATTGGAGAATTTTTTGATGCGAGAATTTAATTTGCGCCTTGAAAAAGTAATATCTAACCGGGATGGCTTGCCGATGTTCCTTATCTATAAATTTCTGTTATAATTCATAATATGAACTTTCCTTATTGGAAAATCGCATTGGTTTTATCAGCAATTTTTCTTTTGGTCTTTTTGGGTTGGGGTTTGGGATCCCGGGATGGGATAGCCGATCGCTCTCCGCTGACGGCGGTTTTAAGCGAATCAATGCGGCAAAGCATTCTTAGCGAACTGACTCGCATTTTGGCGCTTGTTCAGGAACTGCAAAAACAACTTAAGGAACTTATTCAAAAAGAAAAAAGCAGTCCCGCCGCAACCACGACGGAAACAATCGCCGTTGAAGCTATTCCCGCGCCTCCGCCTAAATTAACTGTCAATGATTTAAAGTTTAATATTGATTTTTATCTTCCTCAATATAGGAATTATCTGGATTTTACTTTGTTTGATTTTACGGTAGAAAGCAAAGAGAATATAGCGATTACCCGTTTGCGATTTAAGCAAACTGGCACTTTAAGCGACGCTTTAGTGGATAATTTTAGACTTATCGATGTAACCGGTAACGGGATCGAAGTGCTTTTGGCTAAATCCGGCAATCCAGTTAATGGTTTTATTGAATTGGTCATGGTTCCAGATAAAGACAAAATTAATAAAGGATTAGTAGTTCCCGGAAGGCGTTATAAAGTTTTGTCCACCATTACTGTTCGTTACGGCGTTCTCAAGCCAACCGTCAGTTTAAGTCTAGAGAAATCTTCCGATATTTCGGTATTTGATTTTAATGATTTAGGCAGGGCGGCGGATATTCCGGCATCAATATTTCCGATTGGCGGACCAATCTTTGTTGTTTCTTAGATTAAGGCGCGATGAAAAAATTTTTAAACACCCGTAATTTATTATTGGTAATTATAGGTTTGGCTTTTGTTTTCCGGATTTGGGGAATTGGGAACCGGGATTTATTCGGCGACGAAG
>Ga0209541_10015294_pt1 | contig 11477 bp, 9 predicted proteins | sample RifCSPlowO2_01_FD_184027 | JGI IMG/M metagenome (GOLD analysis project Ga0209541, IMG submission 184027) | Groundwater microbial communities from Rifle, Colorado - Rifle CSP2_plank lowO2_0.1 (SPAdes) (version 2) | ecosystem: Environmental > Aquatic > Deep subsurface > Groundwater | place: Rifle...
ATACGAAAACCAGCCAAAATGACTTTATCAGAACGTTTACAAAAAATACATTCTACCATTAAAAACCACCCCCAATAAAAAAAAGATACATTCCTATATTAAACTATCCCCTTAACTTAGCAGTATCCGTTAAGTTGCTCTGTTGAAGACTTATCTAAATATTATTTACTTACAATAGGGTTATTCAAATTTACAACTTTTAAAACCATTGCTTTATTTCCATTACTAAGCATAGCAGGTCCAGAATCACCAATAATTTCACCCATAGTAGATTTAATAACTACACTATTTAAAACAAAATTATATCCATCAGAAGAAAAAAATTCATTAACGCCTGCATAATTATTACAGTATAAATAAACACCATTATCAACAAAAGCACCAGGAATACTACAATCTATAACAACATCTTGATAAACTTCAAAATTTAATCCATCTTCACTAACAGCCAACAATACATTTCCATTATTTGCTAAATACATAAACCATTTACCATTAAAATAAATTACTTCAGGATCAGTTATATGATTATAGCTAAACACTTTTTGTTCTAATTCAAAATTAATTCCATCATAGGATTTCGCAGAATAAATATTAGATAAATCCTGATTTAGATTATTCTTAAAATCATAAAAATATAATCTTAAACTTCCATCCTCTAATTGAACAATTGATGGATCAACTGGACGCATATCTTCAATTTTAGAAATATCAGCATTTTTTTTCTTGGACCAAGAAACTCCTAAATCTGAAGAACTTTTTATCCCAATTTCTTCAATCCCACTACTAGCATCAACAAAATAAGTCATCAAATCTCCATTTTTATAATTACCAATATCTTGAGTTAACATAATTAAATCTGGTACAGAAGCATGTTCTTCAATAAAACCAATATTAATAATCTCAGAATCAGTCATCCAAACATTATTGGATTCTGAACCAAAATAAATACTATCAAAATATGGTCCAACAACATTTTCTTCATCAACACTGCATGAACCTAAAAATAAAAATATAAATAATATCAACACCAATTTTTTCATATTTTCACAAAAAAACAAAGAAGTATATATTACTTACGATTTGGTGTTAAAATATACTTGTTATTCTTTTGTAGTAATTTCTATTTTGAGTGATTTTTTGGTCTTTTTTGTTATTATTAATAAATTGTAACAAAAGGGAAGGTTTATAAGCCAGTTGTTATTTGTTAGGAGTATCAAATTCGTGAGGTCTATGAAAAAATGAAAATCAGAAATGTTCTTGGTGGTTTAGGATTGATATTAGCTGGAAATACTCAAGCTCAATCAAATAATGTTTTAGATGATGCAGCTGCAAAGCATGATGCAAGAATTGTGTGGGTTCAAGAAGGAACTCCATTGTATACAGTAGCATCAACTTTTGAAAGAGGGAATGGAACTGCATGGAATGATAATAAGTTATCTGGTGATGAATTAATTGCAACTACATTATGTGATGATTTGCAGTTAAGACAAAGAATTTCAAATTTAAATAATGAATTAGCTGACCTTACTGCTGTTGTTGCTACTGAAGCTGGTCCTGGATTTGAAAGTCTAGCTGCTGCTATGAGATTAGATAATGTTTTAGTAAAATTAGCTGATGGTACAACTTGTTCTGCAAATCCAAAATATGTTACTGTTAATAATAAAGATGGATTAAGAGGGGATGGTGCTGTAAGGTTACGTTCACAAAGTGCTCAGTATCCTGTTGCTGTTCCGAATTCATATTTTTCAAGTGCAACTGTTGCTGTTCCTGCTGTTGAAAATCATGCACCTGTAATTGATGATATTGCTGATGTTATAGTTAAAGAAAGAGAAACTGTAACAGTAAATCCAACTGCTACTGATGTTGATGGTGATGTTTTGACTTACACATATACACAAAAACCTGCAAAAAGTATTGTTATAAATAATAATTTGTCATGGATTACAGATTATGATGATGCTGGAACTTATTCTGCAAAAGTGTGTGTTTCAGATAGTAAATTAGAAGACTGTACTTCATTTAATATTGTAGTAAATGATGTTTCTGAAGCTGCAGTAGCTCCTGTTGAAGCTCCTAAAAAATCTGCAAGAAATCCGTGGGATTTAGGTTATTTAAGATTTGGTTTGATGGGTGGAGTTTATGGTAGAAATTTTGATGTTGATCATAATAAAGTTGAGACCAAAGATGGTGAACATGGTTTATATCTAGCACCAAGAATTACAGTACCATTAGTTGGAACTGATAATGTATTTGTGTTTGCTGATTATGATGGAAGATTCACTAGAGTTAGAGGAGATATTACTGGATCTGAACAAAGTCATTTGATTGCTGGTGGTTTGCAATATGCAGGAGAGCAATTTGGTTTAGGGGCTGAAGTTGGTGGAATGTTATATGGTAGAACTATTGATACAGTTGATGGTGATGTTTCAACTACAACTGAACAAAAAGGAAATGGTTTAGGTGTAAGAGTTTTATTAAGGTCACCACTTGTTATGGGATATAATTTTGATAGTGTTCCATTAGATGTTATTGTAGATGGAGAAATTAAAAATTATGGAAGTTTCAATGCAGATGCTTCAGGTAAAGTTGTACAACATGAATTCTATGTTGGGCCATTATTGGGACAAGGGAAATTACAAGTTTTGCCTTTTGGTTCATTGAATGTAACTAATGTTGAAATTGATAATAATGGAAGTGTTCCTGTTCAAGCAAATAATCAGTCAAGATTAGCTGTTGGTGTTCAAGGAAGATATCAATTAAGTAATAATTGGGCATTAAATGGAATTGTTAATTATGCTCTATCTGAAGGAATTAATCCAAGTGTAAATAATATGCATATGACAACTGCTTATGGGACTTATGATTTAGGGGTAGGATTTACTTATGGACCAAATGTGAAGGAGAGAAAATAAAATGAAATGGATTCAAAAATTATTTGTTGTACTTTTTGTTGTTTTGGCGTTAAGCGCAGTAATGGCTTATGATTTTGCTGATGCTGTTGATCTAAACAATGATGGAGTAGGAATTGCACCTTATCCAGTTACTGGAGAGGATGATATTTATGCTGTTTTAGATTTTGAAGTTGAAGACCCAATTTATGTTTGGGAAAATAATGATGAACTAACTGATTATGATAGTAATAAAATTTCAGCTTCTGAGACAGAAGTTGGTAATAAATGGAAGGTTACTGTATCTTATATGCAATATGTTGGTGGATATGTTGGTTATGTTGAAGTTGAATTAGGTTCAGAAACTGTTATAGTAGAAGAAGTTGAAGAACCAATTGATGATAATCATGCTCCAAGAGCAACTGATATTCATTTCACTGTTATTGAAGGAGATTTAGTTGATGTTGATATGGTTCAAGATAGTTCAGTTTTAAGATTTAATAATCATTTTTTATCAACTCGTGTTAGACAATCTGATGTTGTATATACTTATGATGCTGATGGAGATACTTTGGTGATTAATTATGATTCATTGTTAAACTTGAATGGAATTTGGCAGACTGGAAATGATGATGCTGGAGTTTATACTGTAATTGCAACTGTAACTGATGGTACTGATAGTACTGAAGCTACTATTACAATTACTGTTGAAGACAATGGTATTGTTGATGGAGAAAATACTTGTCCTGTTGTTATAGTAAATGATGTTGTTGTAGAAGAAGGAGAATTAGCAGTTGCGGATTATATTGTATCTGATGCTGATGGGGATATTTTAGTAATCTCATTTTCAAGTCCATATGAAAATCATGGAGAATGGCAAACAGCTGTTGGAGATGAAGGCGTTTATTTTAGTATAATTTCAGTTTCTGATGGTGAGTGTGTTGAAGAAGTCCAATTCATGACTACTGTTACTTGTTTAGATGCAAATGATAATGGCGTTTGCGATGATGAAGAACCAGTAGAACCTGAAAATACTGCACCTGTAATTGAGGATGTTACTGATGTTGAAGTTGATGAAGGAGAAATAGTTAATGTTTGTCCTGTTGTTACTGATGTTGAGGGTGATGTTTTGATTTACACATATGAAGGAATTCCGGGTGGAAGTTACGATGCAAATGGTTGTTGGACTTGGAATACTGATTATAATGATGCTGGTGAATATGATGTAGATGTTTGTGTTTCAGATGGCGAATTAAGTGATTGCACTTCATTTGAAGTTGAAGTCAATGATGTTTGCGATGATGAAAATGAAAATGGTATTTGTGATGAAGATGAATACATTCCCAGTAACTTTGAAGGTGGACTATTGAAAGTGCAATATGTAACTGTATTAAATGCAAAAGATCTAAGCAATGGAAATGATGATGAAATTAAAGTATATGTTGAAATGCAAAATGATAATAGTTATGATGCAGAAAACATTAAAGTAACTTTGATTTTTGAAGGGGAAGATTATATCTATAATTTTGAAGATTTAGATAGATCTGAAGTAGGTTCTGTTGTGTATACAGTTGAAGTTCCAGAAAGTTTAGAAACAGGAAGATATCCATTGATGGTAAAAATCAATAATGAGGATATTAATTACGAAACTGCTTTCAATTTAGATATTGAAGGTTCAAGTAATTCAGTAATAAATGTTGAAAACTTGACTTTTTGGGAACAAATTGTTTCTTTTTTTAGAAACCTTTTTTAATTTATTCTTCTTTTATATTTTTTTAATATGAAACTTTGGATGATTTTAATTGGAATTATGTTATGTTCATTTTTAGTTTATGCTGATTCGGAGGATTATAAAATTGATGCTGTTTATGTTAATGGAATTTTAACTGAAAATAATTTGGTGCAAGTAGAATTAGGGAATAATGCTCAAATTGAGGTTTTTTTATCTGGAACAGGAGATAATACTGATGTAAGAGTTAGTGCTTGGATTGGAGGTTATCAATATGGAAGTATTGAGGATGTATCTGAACTTTTTGAAGTTGAAGATGATGTTTCTTATAGAAAAGTATTATATTTGGAAGTTCCTGAAGATTTGGATGTTTCTAGTAATGAATATACTTTGCATGTTGAAATTTATGATAATCAAAATAGGGAAGAAGAATTTTATACTTTATTTTTAGAACAAGAAGAGCATAGAATTAAAGTTCAGGATGTTATTTTAAGTTCTGAAACTATTGGGCCTGGAGAATATCTTAGTGTTAAAGTAAGGCTTGCTAATTATGGTGAAAATGATGAAGAAAATATTAAAATTACTGTTTCTATTCCAGATTTAGGAATTAATGGAAGAGTTTATTTGGATAAATTGGATTCTGGTGATGAAGAAGATGTTTCTACAATATATCTGGTTGTTCCAAATGATGCTCGTGGTGGTGATTATTCTGTAGAAATACAGGTGGATTATGGAAATTCTAAAGCTTATGGAGATGCATACCTAAATGTGCTTGGTGAAGCTAGATTTGATGAAAATGTTTTTGTGTCAGTCTCAAATATTAAAGATTTATATGTGAATGAAGAAAAAACTTTCAAAGTACAAATTACTAATTTAGCTGAGGTTAGTAAAGATTTTTCATTAGAAATTGCTGGTATGGAGTCTAATGTTGGTGATGATGTCACAATTCCTTCTGGAAAAACTGGGGTGATTTATTTTACTTTAAAACCTGAAAATCAAGGATTGAATAATATTTTGATAATTGTTGATAATGGTGAAGAAGTATATCAAGATTTGTATAGTGTTAATGTTAATCCCGAAAAGAATTTTTTTAGTATTTTTTTTAGTATATTTGCGGTTTTGATAGTTGTTGTTGGAATAGTATTATTTTTGAAGAAGTATTAGTAAACTTTATCATGATGATCAAGAGAAATTATTTTGATTGTTTCTTTTTCTATTTTATAAATTAAAACAAAGTTTCTAAAATGAATTCTTCGATATCCTGCTAAAATATTTCTTAATGGTTTATAATGTTCGGGATTTTCAATTATTGAAATTAGTTTTTTTTCTATTTGGTTTGAAATATTTTTATCTTTTTTTTTAAACTTCTGAAATGATTTTTTAAATTCATCACTAAATTTTATAATATATGGCATTATAATCCTTTAATATATTTAATTGCTTCTTTTTGAGAAAATTTTTTTACTCCTATGCCTTTTTTCATATTCTCTTCAATTTCCTTATATCTTTCATTATTTTCTAAAATTATTTTTTTTCTTAAAATATCAATTATAAGTTCTTGAACGGTTCGATATCCATATTCTTCAGAATATTCTTTTGTTGCTTCTAATAATGCTAATGGTATTACTAAACTAATCTGTTTTGTTTTCATCTTGTGTATTTTAAAGTATTTTAAAGTATTTAAATGTTTTGTTTATTTATTGCAATAATATTTTTAAAGGGTTAAATTTAGTTTAATTGTATGGTCAAAAGAGTTCAGTCTCCATCTTCAATAAATACCTTTTTACAATGCCCTAGAAAATATTATTATCAGTATATTGAAAAATTGCCAACTAGTCCAAATATTAATTTAGTTCGTGGAAATATTGCTCATTCTACTTTGGAATATTTTTTCAAACAAGATTTAGCAGGGATTGATGAAATTAATTATAAGAAGGAATTTATACGTGAAATTCAGAGAATTTTTTTTATTCAATGGGGTAAATATAGAGATGCTTTGAAGGTTTTGGGGTTGTCTACAAAAGATTTAAAATTTTTTTTTGAGGAAACTTTAATGATGCTTATTAATTGGTGTAATTATTTTATTGAAGAAATTACTTTGATGCTTGAAAAAAAGGTGAATATTGCTGAAGCTTTTAATGCTGTTAAACCTTTAACTGAGCAAGAATTTCAATCTGAAACTATGTTTGTTAGAGGTTTTATTGATGTTATAAAATTTGTTGGTGATGAGGTGCATATTTTGGATTATAAAACTAATGCTGTCCCTGAGATTAAGGAAAATATTAGGCTTCAATTAGGAATATATTCTTTGTTGTATAATGAAAAACATGGAAAGTATCCGAATAAAGTGGGAGTTTTCTTTTTGAGAGATAAATTACATATGTTAATTGTGGATGAAGAACTTGTGGAGAATGCAAAGCAAGCGATACATATTGTGCATGAACATACTACTATGTTTGATAAAAAAGAAGATTATGAGAAAAAAACTAGTCCTTTATGTAAATGGAAAAGTGGGCAATGTGATTTTTATGATGTTTGTAAGCCTTATTAGAGAACAGAAGTAAGAGCTATTTTTGCAACTTCTAATTGTTTTTCATCAGGCTCTTTTGTAGTTAATCTTTGAACTGCTATTCCCGGATAAATTAATATTTTAAAGAAAAAATTATTTTCGTATTTTGGACTTAATTTTATTAGTTCATAACCAATACCTGCTATAAAAGGTAATAATAAAATTCTTATTAAATATTTCCAAGTTAGATTTAAATCCATTGGAATAAACATATATACAATTATACTTAACATTAAAATAAAAATTATGAAACTTGTTCCACAACGTAAATGTATTTTTGAATATGCTTTTGCATTTTCTAAATCCTTATGTTCATAGGCATTAACAACTTTATGTTCTGCTCCATGATATTGAAATACCCTTTTTATATCTGGCATAAGTGAAATTAATGAAATATAAATTATTAATATGGAAATTTTTATTATTCCTTCTAATATATTAAACAAAAATAAATTGTTAAATTTGTCTGAAAAATTGATTAAGGCTTGTGCTGAGATTAAAGGAATAAATTTGAATATGAATAAGGCTAATGCTAAAGAAAGAATTATTGTTATTATCATAGAAATTGGGTTTATTTTTTTTTGTTCTTTTTCCTCTTCGAGGGAGATATTTGTTGAATAATTTAATGCTTTAATTCCTAAAATCATGGTTTCAATAAGTATTATTATTCCTCTTACAAAAGGTACATTTAGAATTTTATGTTTTTTTGTTATTGATTGGTGTGTTTCTTTTTTAATGATAATTTTACCTTTTGGATCTCTTACGGCTATAGCTATTTTAGAGCCATTCTTCATTAAAACACTCTCAATAACTGCTTGGCCACCAATAAAATCCATTGTGTTAGGAAATAATCTGGGTTTTATTAAATTATTTGATTTTATAATAAATGTCCCCTTGCTCTGTGGGGGATAGTTTTTGAGTAGATTCAGGTTTACTAATCTTCGTTTTGTTTTAATTCTTGTACTAAAAATAAAATTAATGCAATTAATAAGAAAACTATTGCTATAGATATAATAACCCATTTAAGTGTGAAACTTTTTATATTTTCTCCTGTAATTGCAAAATAAGAGAATCCTGGTGTTAATGCAGTATAATAATAATATTCATTATCCTCTGAATCTAAAGTTGTCTTAAGATCTTTCCATCTTGAATCATATCTTTGTAGTTTTATTGTTTCGAAGTTTAATGAAGATTTATTTATCCATTCTTTTGAAACTTTGAAACTAATATTTGCACTTTCTATTGATGAATCTGTTAAGTTTTCTAAATCTATTTCAAAATATTTGAAAATATTTCCTTTTGGATTGGGTATTGATTCTGGAAGTGTTTCGAGTTGATTAACATTAACTTTAATATTAGTTAAGTTTTCGTTTACTGAAATAAATAATGTAGTTAGTGTATTTTCTATGTTAATTTTTATTGGATTATCTGGTGAAGCTTCTGTAATTATTGTTGAATCTGTGTCTTCTGAAGTTGTTTTTGGTGCGTATGAAATTATTTCTGTTTCTTCTTCAATTTCAGCAATAATTGGTGTGGTTGTTGATGTTCCACCACCTCCACCTCCGCTACTGCTTCCACTACCTGCACTGGAAGATGATGAGCAAGTTCCACAATCTGTTGCACAGGAAGAACAAGATTCTGAAGCACTACAAGTTCCATCACCACAACATCCTATAACTGAAAATGTAGTTGTATTTGTAATACCATTATTTATTGTATCATTTGTGAATATTTTGAAGGTGTTTGATCCGCAAACTGAAGCCGTAAACGTATAAGTATAATTATAATCTGTATTATTTGTTAAAGAATAATTTATTCCATTATAATTTAATTTTGCTGATGATATTCCTCTTGAATCAACTATGAATAAATTTACATATTGATTTGAATTGTGAGTTACTGATGGACTATAAATTAAATTAACTTGTCTTGGTCCAGTTATTGTATCTTGAACTGTAAATGAATTTGTTGAATCGTTGATATTCCCTGCGTAGTCAGCAGTATAAGTTGCAAATGTATTTGTTTCATTTATGTATGTAGTAAAAATTCTTGAGAATGTTGTTGAAGTATTTGATAGTGAATAATTTACTCCATCATATGATAAGTTGACATATTTTAAGTAAGTATCATTTGCAATTACTGAGAATGTTATATTACTTCCAAGTTCTGTTGTTGTGTGTGTTTCTGATAAAAAATAAGGTTTTGTTTCGTCAATGATTAATGTTCTTAATGAGGAGTTGCTAATTAGTAAATGTGAATCGTTACAAATAATGTTCCAATTATGTATACCTTCAGTATAATTATTTTTGAATTCTGCAACTGTACCATTAGAAATATTTTTTGTTTGGTTTAATGTTGAATCTGAATATAAAGTGCAGTTAAAGATTGTATCTACGTCATCAATTGCTGTGAAATTTATGAAAATGGATTTGTTATTTGTTAATGTGTTATTTGCAGGATAGGATAAAGTTATTATGGGGGCACCAGTATAAATTGTAAGATTATACCAGCTACTTGTATTGATATTCCCATGAGAATCATTTGATAAAATTCTCCATTGAAATGTTCCTGAAGAAAATGTGTTGTTTGCTATGGTATAATTATATTGATTATTAGCTAGGTTTGTTATTGAATAATTAGTTAATGTTCCTGAATGATTTGATTCTAGTAATATTGAGTTTAAGTTAACATCTGAAGTATTTGCTAGGAATGTGATATTGTTGTAAACATAAATTAAAACTGAAGTTGTATTTGCATAGTCTATTTGAGGACAAAGATTGTCAATTGCTGTTAGTGATTTGAATGCATTAATTCTAATAAAATTTCTTCCTGAACCAGCTGTGTCGTCGATTGTAGTTCCGTTTGTTGCTAATGTGTCATTGATTTCTTGGGAGGTTAATGGACGGCCTTCAACTTCTTTTTTATATTGTTGTAGTAATGCAATTACTCCAGCAACATGAGGAGCTGACATAGAAGTTCCTGAACGAGTTTCTGTTCCTCCTGATAGCGCTGCAGAAATTATTGAACTTCCTGGTGCGAATAAATCAGTTATAGAGTTTCTGTTTGAAAATGAAGAAATTGCATCAGCTTTTGTGGTTGATGAAACTGAAATTGCTTTTGCGATACATGCAGGTGAAGTAATTGCAGTTGTTGAACCACTATTTCCTGAAGCTATTGTTATTGAAATATTATTATTCCATGCATTTGTTATTGCTGTTGCTAAAGATGAATAAGAACTATCACAAGCTTCTGTGTATGAACCTCCTCCAATACTGATTGTAATTACTGAAATATTGTATGCACTTGCATTATTTGCACACCATGCGACTCCTAATAAAATATCTGAGAATGCAACTGTCCCAGAAGAGTCAGAAACTTTAACTGCAATAATATTTGCTTCAGGTGCAACTCCTAATATTGTTGTGCCATTACCTGCTGTAATTCCAGCAACATGTGTTCCATGACCATGATCGTCAGTAGCAGTATTTGCTTCAGTAATATTACCTGCACAACAGCCTCCAGAACCATAGTCAGTTACACTACAAAAACATTTTTGTTCAATTACTCGGCCATTAAAATCTGGATATGTTGTGTTGATACCTGAGTCTATAATACAAATTGTTTGTGTTAGCCCAGTTAAATTTATGTTCGAATATTGTTTTGTATGAACTGTTGATGCGTTGATTAAAGGTATGGAATCTGTTAACAATAATTGAAAAATTTCATCTTTTCCTATTGATTTAATATTTGAATCTTCAATGAGCTCTTGTAAATCTTTTTCATTAATTGTTGCTCTGTATGTTGTTTCTGTTAAATGTTCTAGATCAACATCTGCAGATTGTATTCTTTCTTTATATGATAAATCTTCTAATGGTTGTTCTAATTCTAGGATTACTTTTACTTCTGAATTTTCAATATTTTTTAGTACTTCTAATGAAACTTCTGTATCTTCTGAGAAAATAGTTGGAATACTGATTAAGATTAATATTAATAATATTATTACACCTCTATACTTCATAGATTTTATTTATAGAATTTAGTTATATAATGTTTTTGGTTTTGTAGATTAATATAAGAAAGTTTATATTTATATTTAATTTAAGTAACTTAGCCAGAAATCCTGCTTGCACCATTAATTAATTTTGAATCTTGTGCAAGCGAACTCCCTTTAGGGTGAGGATGAATGGCGCTGTTTTATATTCTTGCTCATTACTTTTTTTGTAATTGGTAAAGTGGTGAGCCCCACCAAAAAGGAGGTGAGGTCTCATGAGTTATAGCAAAAATTTCG
>Ga0209541_10015296_pt1 | contig 11477 bp, 11 predicted proteins | sample RifCSPlowO2_01_FD_184027 | JGI IMG/M metagenome (GOLD analysis project Ga0209541, IMG submission 184027) | Groundwater microbial communities from Rifle, Colorado - Rifle CSP2_plank lowO2_0.1 (SPAdes) (version 2) | ecosystem: Environmental > Aquatic > Deep subsurface > Groundwater | place...
CCCGCCGTTGTGACGACGGCTAGAATGGAAATTGGCAAGCGACCTTGCCGAAAGACCATATCGTCACGAAGCTCGGTAGGCTGGGAGGGGTTGCTTCATCTGCACGATGACACCCTCCTCGACTCCCCTAAGTTTTTCAATTACTGTCATTCCCGTGAAAACGGGAATCTAGATTTCAAAGGAAATGGATCCCCGCATTCGCGAGGATGACAGTTGGACATGGAAGACTGAGGGGAGGAATCGGACCCTCTTTGAAAAACAAAGAGGCTCAATCTCCAGCAGGCGCTTCGCAGTGTGCCTCCAAAACTGCGACGAGGGCCACCCGGCGATAGTGGTGGTAATTTGGAACTGTTCTGTAAATACCCGTGGAAGCGCGGGGAATAAGACAGAACGGAAAAGGAGAATTCCCTATGTCCAAGACATGGGTGGATTCGTCCGAGCTCGGCTGCGAAGTCGGGTTCGTGTGCGGACGTTGCGGTTGGGATCACCCCACCGGGACGCTCTGCGCCGACCTGGCAGCCGAGGCGCCGACCGCCATCGTGGCGGCGCAGGACCCGTGCTCCACATGTGCCGCAAGGCCGTGTGAGGGCGGGCCCTACGCGTCCTACGGCGATTACAACGCTCAACAGCGTTGACAATCGGCGTGGGATGTCGGCGATAACCTATCCTCCTTGCGGTTAAAAGGAGGCGGCCCTGCTCGGGTCGGTAATCGTTGCAATCCAACGATGAAGAGTAGGTCATAAGGCAGACCTCTAAATACGAAAAATGCCTGACACCGGATTGCGCCGATGCATAAATATTCCAGACCAAATTTGCGTGTTCGCAGATAAGGAAAGGGAGAAAAAGCGTTGGTGCGGAAGGAGTGTGGTTGTGGAGAACAACCAAAACAGAGCTCAACAGGCTCTGGCCGCCTTGGACGTCGAGAAGGTCCGTCAGGACCTGATCGACTGCCAGCGGATGCACGACTCTGGGTGGATGAAACCCGGCGTCGTAGCACCGTACGGTGAGCCGGGCCTGTGTGGCTGCTGTGAGAAGGCGCTGGAGTGCGGCCTGTTAATGGCCGCCCTGCGCACGATCCGGTAGTCGCAAGGGCTCTTGACCCTCGCCCGGGGGTAATCGGGGAGGCGCAAGTCAAGCGCCGATGGTTGGTGTGGGACCGAAGTCCCCGCCAAGCCAAAGATGGGACACCATCAAGACCCGCCGGCTCGGCGGACCCTGCACGGGGAACGAGTCACATGGGGGTCCGAAACGTTGCACAACGTTTCGGACCCCCTCCTCAACTTAGGTTTTATGTTTATGAAATTTGAGTTGAGGACTATTCCTCAAGCAAAATACTTTCCATGCTTTCAAGTGAATCAAATGAAATCAACTTTGAGGCGCTGTTTGGATAAGCTTCTGAAAGCAGACGCAAATTTTTTTCTTTTTCATCTAATTTCGTAATATTAAATATTTTTGGATATGAGCCATATATCAAACAGTTTTCTACGGTTGATTTTAAGTCAAGCGCGGATACGGCGGATTTAACCTCCACGAAGGAAAAAGGATAAAGCAAAAAACGATCGTGACGGCCGGTGAGAGGCTCCGTGAGTTTGTTCGCCAGATCAAAAGATGTAGAGCCGGTGGCGATGGCGCGGATGTTTGGCAGGTGGTCGTAAATGATTTTGAGAATTAAGCCCGGGTTTGGCAGTGTCTGCATATGGAGTAGCCCCAAAGCTACTCCGTCCGAATACCTTTCTCACGAGAGTGGGAAAGGTTGAGGACGCAACTCCTCATACTCTCCTTAAGACTCTGAAGACATTGTGTTTTCAGAGTCTGATAGGAGGGATTGTATTTTTAATTAATCATTTATGTGAACAAAGTCATAAAGAAATACGAATTTCGTCGCAAACGTTTAAATAGTTTGTCAAAAAAGAAATTCAAAACGAAAAAAAATTCTGCCTAATAAGCAGAATTTTTTTGTTTTTAATAAAAATGATAATAAAGACTTTATCTTACTTCCACTACTAAATCTTTTTGAATTGTTCTACCTGTATTATCTATTGTGACTGCGGAAAGGGTATGTCCACCTATGGTAGGCGTGTGTTTCCAGGTCAACATTAATTTTTGATTACTCAATTCGTCTGTTTTATCAAAAGTATATATTAATTTGTTATCGAGAAGAATGCGGTCTTCTTTGGTATCTAGCCAGCGGAACGGTACGAGGTACATTGCTCGTGGGAAGTCGGCCGTTGTTAGAGATAGTGGCGAACTGTCGAACCAACTGGAAGAGGCCGGTTCCATTTCTGCTTGAAGATTTATTTGTGTGTATTGTGCTGTATTGTTTCCTTGGTCATCCATTGCCACTACTTTTATTGTATGTGATCCATTTATCGTTTCCCTCAAATTTATGTTTAGATTGAAAGGTGTTTGATTTGCAGAACCGATTTTTTGATCATCTAAATAGAATACAACCTGTACCACTCCACGTGGGGCAGAGGCGTTTGTTGTTATTGTGATTTGTCTGTTGGTGATAGTTTCGTTGTTGTTGGGAAAAATTATTTGGATTGTAGGGGCTAATTCCGGAGCGGTTTCAGAGTCGTAAGCAGAAGGTGTTTCTTCGAATGACACTTCGCGTCCCGCAGCTTTTTCTCGTTCCACCCATTCCAACAAAGCATTTTCCCAATTTTGGTATTGAGGATCGTCGGCCGGGTTTGCCAGTGCAGGTCCGCGTGGATCATCCTTGTTTACATAGAATAGAATATCATGTGGTGGTAAATATATTTTTTCTATTACCATGGAATCCGGAGTTGAAGATGAAGCTATGCGGCCGGTGATTTGGTTGATGCGTAATTTTATACCACCATCAGCGCCGCGTAAAACCGGTTTTTCAGCGTCATTTGGTGGTGGAGTTGGAAATGTTTCAACCGGAGTATTTTTTAAAGCTTCACTCATAAAGCGATTCCAGATTTTGCCGGCCAACGCATTGCCACCTGCTTTCATTGGTGATGCGATTGGTGTATTTCCCACCCAGACCCCGGTGGTGATAGATGGAGTGTATCCAAGCGTCCAAGCATCTTTGTTGTCGTTGGTTGTCCCGGTTTTTGCTGCTACCGGTCGACTACCCGGTAATACCAGTGAGTTGTTGAGACCAAATATATATGCCCGCGCGTTATTGTCTGTTAAAACATCTGTAATTAATGCAGCTAATTCCGGTTTTACCGCTTCTGAGCCATCATCAGGCTTCCATTCATCGATCACTTCGCCATTATTGTCTGTTACTTTTAAAATACTAACCGGAGTGTGGTAAATTCCGTTGTTGGCAAGAGTGGCATAAGCGTTGGTATGCTCTAATAAATTTACTTCAGTACCACCAAGGACCATTGTTAAGTCCGGTTCTTTGGTGAATGAAGTGTATCCAAAACGTTTGGCAAATTCGACAGTCTGTTGGTTGCCAACCAAGTACATGGTTTTGACAGCTGGAATATTTAGAGATCCTTGCAGTGCTTTGCGAATGGTTATGAGTCCATGATCTTTACCATCATAATTTTGTGGAATATATTTAGCGTCGCCACCACGTAAATCAAAGTTGGTTTTTACGTCATAAATAACAGTTTCAGGAGTGTAGCCTTTCTCAAAAGCGGCGGTATAGACGAAGGGTTTGAAAGAAGATCCGGGTTGGCGATAACCTTGTGTTACTACATCAAAATTACCATCGGTAGTAGTGCTGTTGTAGTCTCGAGAACCAACAAGCGCCAAAATTTGCGCTGTTTTGGGATCGAGAGCAACCATTGCGGAGTTGTTAGCATTTGATTCTTTGGCAAACTTATCACCAAGTTCTTTAATTGTCGCCTCAGCAATCATTTGTTTGTCGTAATCAAGTGTGGTAATTACTTTTAGACCGGCAGTTTCAACCGACAGATCTCCGTATTTGTCTTGAAGTTGTTTTAAAATGTAGTTAATAAAATGCGGTGCTTCAGAAAGCATTAATTTACGTACAGGATCAGAGGTTTCTTTTTTTGCGGCCTCTGCTTGTTCAGCAGTAATCATTCCTTGATCTTGCATTAATTTCAAAACGTAATTACGGCGATCGTGGAGGTTTTGCAATCTATTTAAATATCTACTTGGAGCTTGGATCATTGTGGCGACAGTTGCTGATTCTGCCAAAGTAAGTTCTTGAGCTTTTTTGCCAAAATAACTTTGACTGGCGGATTCAATACCGTAATTAGTGCCACCTAGCGGAATCTCGTTCAAATACATCTGAATTATTTCGTCTTTGGAATATCTTTTTTCTAATTGTGGAGCTAGAATAAATTCTTTAAGTTTGCGGGATACTTTTTCAAACAGACTTGGCTTATTGCCAATCATGGTGTTCTTGATTAATTGTTGGGTGATAGTAGACGCTCCTCCCGCGCCGGTACTGCGACGGATCAAATTGTTGAACATGGCGCGCGCAACCGAAATCCACCTAATACCATTGTGTTCATAAAAATATTTGTCCTCAATGGCAACGACAGCTTTTGGTAACCAAGGGGACATTTGTTCTAGAGTGACGACTGTGCGTCGTTGATCTTGAAAAATTGTTTCATAAATAAGATGTTCGCCGGTACGGTCGTATATTTTGGTGCTTTGAGCCACTTGGCGGTTTTGTAGATTGTTTGGGTTTGGTAGGTCTTTGCTGGCCCAAATCACGAAAATACTGCCAAATACAAATAGTAAAATAGCGCCACCAACAGCGGCTTTTGCTGTAAATTTGATAAAATTCCACGGAAGACGTCTTTTTGGTCTTCGGGGCGTGTTGTTTTGACCGGAAATATCGCCATAATGGCGTTGGGGTGTTTGTTGTAGTGGTGGAATAGGCATGTTAAATATACAAAAATAAGAAGCAATAGTATATTAATATTGCCTTATTTTAGCCAAATTGTCAATTTGTGGGTGAAGTGGTGAAAAATGAGGAATTTTGTTTGGTTTGCTCTAAGCTTCACTTGGGGCACGGAATTGTAAGGCTTCTGCGATATGGGAAAGTTGAATATTAGCATCTTTGTTTAGATCGGCGATAGTTCGGGAGACTTTTAGGATGCGGTTGTAACTTCGGGCTGACAAGCGCATTTGAGTCACAGCTGAACGAAGTAGTTGTACGGATTGTTCATCCAATTTACAGAAAACACGTATTTCCTTGTTGCCCATTTCGCCATTTGTATGAATCTTGGAATTTTTGAATCTGATAGTTTGAATAAGGCGGGCATTAGAAACACGCAATCTAATGCTAATGGATGGCTCAGATAATTCTTCGGAAGATAATTTGTCAAAATTAACACGAGGCACTTCTACATGCAAATCAATCCTATCCAATAATGGGCCACTGATTTTTTTTCTATAATTTAAAATTTGCGCGGCCGAACAAACGCATTGTCGGTCTGTATCAGTGGAAAAACCACAAGGGCAGGGGTTTTTGCTTGCAACCAAGATAAAACTGGCAGGGTAGGTAAGTGTGCCTTCCGCGCGAGAAACTGTGATAATGCCATCTTCGAGTGGTTGGCGCAGTGATTCCAAAACGGTTCTTGGAAATTCCGGTAATTCGTCTAAAAATAACACACCTCGATGCGCGAGGGATATCTCACCCGGTCTTGGGATGCGCCCGCCACCCACAAGGGCCGGCGCTGAAGCTGTGTGGTGTGGCGCGCGAAATGGCCTTTCTTGGATGAAGACGTTATGTAATAATCCGGCGACAGAATAAATTTTTATAACTTCCAATCTTTCGTCTTTTGTTAAAATGGGAAGAATTGAAGGGAGTGTGCGTGCTAATAATGTCTTTCCAGAGCCTGGGGGGCCGCTCATGATGATATTGTGATTGCCACTGGCGGCAATTTCTAACGCTCGTTTAGCGAATTCCTGGCCTTTAACCATACTCATATCTAGTTCATAGACATGTTCGATATTTTGCTCTTCATCGTTGGTTATTTGATAAGGTTTAATTAATTTTTGGTTGGTGAGGTGAAGTATTATTTCTTCTAAATTATTTACCGGATAAATTTCAACTCCTTCCACCATCCCAGCCTCAGGTGCGTCCGTTGCCGGTATAAAAAGCCTTTTGATGTTATTGTTTTTAGCAAAAATGGCTATTGGAAGGATGCCATTTACGTGTCGGACACTACCATCCAGGGCTAATTCACCGGTAATAATGGCGTCTTCCAGAGAAAAAGATAATTCTTGGCTGGTGGTAATTATACCGACTGCCATTGGTAAATCATAGGCCGGTCCTTCCTTGGGGATGTCAGCGGGAGCTAGGTTTATAAGGATGCGAAAATTGAAAGGGTAGATGAAGTTGGAGTTTTTTAAAGCAGAATGAATTCTTTCCTTAGCTTCTTTGATGGATGTGTCAGGCAGGCCAACAATATTAAAAGCGGTTTGTCCTTTGTTAATATCTACTTCAATCTCTACGAGCCAGCAATCCAAGCCGCTTACGGCGGCGGATTTTAGTCTGAAGAACATATAATGAAAATTTCAAAATCCAAATTTCCAATTTCTAATGCCAGGTGATTATTGTGATGTTTCCTTTTTTTTACTCAATAAATATATTGCGAATCCAGAGACGATCATAACATCGGCGATATTAATAACTGCCGTTAAAATTAAAAAGTAGTCAACTGTGTGGTTGTAAACAATTCTATCAAACAAATTAGATAAAGCGCCGCTTAAAATAAGAAGAAGCGCAAAATTCAAGGGAAATTGGTCGCTGTGTTTGTTAAATAAATATAAAATGATGGCGATTATGGGAATGGTTAGGAAAATAGAAAGCATTAAAGGCATTGGCAAGCTAAAGGCAATGCCATCGTTCAGAGACGGTTGCCATCCTAGAAAGTGGTTTAAAAGATAAATATCAGTCCAGGATCGCAAAGATAAATATTTTAGTAGTTGGTCTAGAAATAAAAAAAACCCACTTACTATGGTGATTAATAGTAAGTGGGCTCTTGAATTCATAATTATAATTAGATTTCTTGGACTATGGCTTTTTTGCATTCCACACAGGCGCTTGAGGCCGGTCGTGCCAAAAGGCGTTTTTCTTCAATTGGTTTCTTGCAATATTTGCAAATGCCATATGTGTCGTTGGCTATCTTTTCCAGTGCTTTTTCTACATCGCGAAAATTTTTCTCTAAATTTTCCTCAAGGGAGATGTTGGTGACATACTCAGCTACTTCGGCCGCGTTTTCATCTTCGGTATCTCCGTAATTGGGGAATTTTGTAGTAGATCCATCATTTGGGTTTTTTTTTGTCATTTTGGCTAATTCGGACGACAATTTGGCTTTTTCTTCCAAAAGCATCTTTTTTACTTTTTCTATGAATTCCTTGTTAAATGTGGCGGTTTTAGCCATATTGTTGGGAGTAATATAATTACGGTATCTATTATAGCGGAATCACAGGCTAAGTCAAGGAAAAAATAGGAATTAAAAAAGGGCGTAGTATCCGCTAATTGTTGTTTTTGGGATCTCGCCCTTAGCAAACTGCTAAGCGAGCTTTCCTCCGTCATAAGACGAAAGGTGGCAATACACTTGCAGTGTTGAATCTCCGAACCGCTTGGGGGTATTTGCCCTCGGATCAACCGGCGCAAACGGCAAGTTGATATAATTGAGGGTTACCCGAGAAGTAGTAGGGATTTGCCTATTTGCGTTTTTTAAGCGCGAAGTGAATGCTCAAGACTCGTTTTTCCGGTTTGTTTTGAGCAGTGGCAAATCTTTGTCTGCCAATTTGGCAGGCTCCTTCCCATGTTGCAGTTTCTGGGAGATATACGCCTCCGGTAGGAGGCTTTGAATTGTAGAAAGAACTTCTACATATGTAAGTATAACATTTTTTACAAGTTGCGTCAAGGGATTTGTATAGACTAGTGTATACAAATGAAAAATATTTATTTTTCCTAGTGTTTTTAATAAAAATGATAGTTGTTGTCCACCGAAAGGGTGAGTTTTGCACCGACTTATCCACAGTTTGTATAGACTAGTGTATACAAATTTTCTAATTTCGGACATTTATGGTAAAAAAATCTTTTTTGGAATGGTAAAACTAAAAAAATGCGTTTGTATAGACTAGTGTATACAAACGCATTTTTTAATCATGAAAGTTATTTTAGTCTATTTGGCAAAAAAGTTTCTATAAATTATAATAACTATAATTATTCTTCTAACTAAAATATATGAGGAGGGGTACGTTGGTGGTAATACTGCTTTTCAGCAGTATTTTGTTTATTTTAAGTCAAAAGACTGTTTTTGCCGAAGGATGCGCTACATCTTCGGGTTGGTCGTCTTTAAAAATTAATGAATTTTCGGCATTCGGCAGTGCTGATTGGGTGGAATTGTTTAATCCGCTTGATATGTGTGTGGATTTATTTGGTCTGAGTTTGCATGACAACGGTCAGAATGCTATGAGGAATTACCAAAAAGGGGCAGAAATTGCTCCGCATGGTTGGTATGTTACTTCTACCGGTAGTCGATTAGACAATGTGGGTGATGCAGTTAAATTAATGTATGGTGAATCAATTTTTGATGACGTTTTTTATAGTACCAGCACTTTTTGTGGAATTAGTGATAATTATGTTTGCGCTCGTAAAAATGATGGCGTCGATACAGATTCTAACGAAGATTGGGCCTTGAGCATACAAGCAACTCCGGGCGTGCCCAACCAGATAGAAAGTCCGCCTGTTTCTGATCCACCGCCGGATGAAGTTGGTGATGAAGAAAATATAACCCCAACAACAACATTAGATTATTTTGCCTGGTCTCAAATTCAAATTAATGAAATAATGGTTGATCCGAATTCAGGTGAAGCTGAATGGGTGGAGTTATATAATGCCGCAACAACCAGCATTGATCTGGTTGGTGGAATTTTGTGTGATGGTAAAGAATCTAATTGTGAAATAGGATCTGCAACTAGCACTATTGAAGCGGGAGGGTATGTAATTTTGATCTGGGATAGCAGTGAATTAAATAATTCCGGGGATAGAGTAATTTGGAAAAATCCTGAAGGAGTGATTGTCAGCGAAATACAATATGGGGAGGGTTTTTTGCTTGTCGCCACGGACGGAAAATCTTTGGCCCGCACTGCTGATAGCGGTTGGGCTATTACAACCTTGCCAACGCCCGGAGAAGTAAATCAGATTGTGGCGCCACCTGCGCCGGTGACAAGTTCCGGTGGTGGAGGTGGATCGTCTTCCAATAATGTAGCGAGTAATGTTGAGGTAAAGGCTAAAACAGCCACCAAAACTACTACGAGTACTATAAAAATTAAAGAAGATCCGATAAAAATTGTTTGGAAAGTAAATATCCCGTCGCAGGGCGCTCCCGGTGATGTTCTGGTTTTTGATGCTTCTGATTCTGCTGATCCCAGGGGTGGTTTGCTGAATGTTTTATGGAATTTTGGCGATGGAACCGGTACTGTCGGTGAGAAAATTCAACATATTTTTACAATCCCGGGTGCCTATGTGGTGTCTATATCCGCGACTAGCACTGTAGGTACGATTGGCAGCAAAAAATTAAGTTTAAGAATTGCTTCCGGCTTATCTACTAAAAATACCGGCATAAAAATTAGTGAGGTGTCGGTTAATCCTGCCGGAGCAGATAAAAAAGAATTTATCAAATTATATAACAGTAGTTCTAGCACTGTTGATCTTACAAGTTGGAAATTGATTTATGGTGACAAAGAGTATATCTTGCCAAATAAGACAAATATTTTAGCATCCGGCACATTGGTATTTTATCAGGCGGTAACGCATTTTATGCTGAATAACGGTGGGGGAAAAATAGAATTATTGACGCCGGATGACAATCTCGCGGACGTTGTGAATTATGGAAAAATCAGTGAAGGACAAATTGTAGGCTCAACTTCTACCACGCAGGTGTTGGGAGTAAAAATTGCCGACGCAAACAATATTTCTAAAACCAAAACTACGTCTGGAGCAAAATATTATTATGGCGGGTTAATGTTGATTGCTGACGCGCGCGCGGCGGTAAAAAATACATCAGTAAAAATAAAAGGAGTGGTAGTGGCTCTTCCCGGAGATTTTGGGGCGCAATATTTTTACATTGGCGATGGTCCTATGGGCATACAAATTTATCAGAATAAAAAATTATTTCCCGAGTTGCAAATAGGTGATGTGGTTGAGGTGTCGGGTGTCACTTCGGCTTCAGGTGAGATTAAAAGAGTGAATGTAAAAAACAAAACAGACATTCGTGTGATCTCGCATGGCACTAGCACTTCTACGTCGGCTGTCATTGAAGATTTGAACGAGGAAATGCTCGGAGGATTGATTAAAATAACCGGCGAAATTACGGAAATAAAAAGTAATTATATGTACGTCGATGATGGCACGACAGAGCTCATAGTATATTTTAAACAAGGAGCGAAAATTGATAAGAAAAAATTTAAAGAAGGAGAGTTAGTAGAAATAATAGGGGTGTTGGAAAAAAGTAAAACAGATTTGCAACTCTGGCCTCGAGGGCGAGAAGACATAAAAGTGGTGGGGGAGTCGGAAGATTTATTAAACAAAACGAGTGGTGATAATGTGGGTGGTAATAGTATGTTGCAGACGTATTTGATAGTTACAGCCGGGGGTATTACAGTTTTAGTCTTGGGGGCATTGGTAAAAAAGTATTGGATGGGGAAGAGTTGAAAAACTTGACTAAATTTAATTTGAAGTGTACACTTAAGATACACTAAATAATGCTAACGTTAATTTATGATTACAAAAATGGTGGGGGTAAAAGATTTCAGGCAAAATATTGCCAGCTATCATAAAAAAGCTATAAAAAATGGATGGAATATCCTGGTGATGAATCGCAATCAAGCCATTTTTGAAATAAAACCCTTAAATAAAAAGGAAGCTGCTCTAAGGAAATTGGCAGTAGAAATTGCTGAAGCGCGTGAGCAGGCAAGAGCAGGAAAAGTTTTCACAATGCAGGAAATTAAAAAAGCTCTGAGTGTTTAAAATGTATGCATTTTTAAGTTTATTTCACAGAAGCGGCCAAAAGAGATTTGTGTGAAATTGATCCGAAAATTGCTCGTCATATCATTAAAAAATTAGAGTGGTTTAGTGAACAACCAAATCCACTCCGGTTTGCTCGGCACCTGATTAATCTTGATTTATTTTCGATTTTGCAGTATTCTTAGACAATATTGTTGGAGAGGTGGCCGAGTGGTTGATGGCAACAGTCTTGAAAACTGTCGTCCATGAAAGTGGACCGTGGGTTCGAATCCCACCCTCTCCGCCAATTTTCACTTTTTGTGAAATCGTAAGAAACAGCCTCGGCGCAAAGCGCCTCGGCATGATATTTTTCCGCTATTTTGAAGGCATTTTTGAAATCCAAAACCAAGGTGCGGTCGGCAATGCGGAAGTTCGAACCAATCTTTTTTAGAAAATCCCGAATCCGTTCGGGATTTTCTTGTTGAGCATATTTTTCGGCTTGGTTGGCGTCTTTTAGAAAGGCAATGGCAAGTTCGAACCGATTATTGCT
>Ga0209541_10015302_pt1 | contig 11474 bp, 12 predicted proteins | sample RifCSPlowO2_01_FD_184027 | JGI IMG/M metagenome (GOLD analysis project Ga0209541, IMG submission 184027) | Groundwater microbial communities from Rifle, Colorado - Rifle CSP2_plank lowO2_0.1 (SPAdes) (version 2) | ecosystem: Environmental > Aquatic > Deep subsurface > Groundwater | place...
CACGCCTTCTAATTCGAGTTTGTTGAGTTTTTTGAGCAAACCAGTTGTGACGGCGACATAAGAGTGTTCTGGATTGCGGCCTGTAGCAAATGCGTTTAACGCGCTGTCATCAATGACATAGACTTTTGGAACTTTTGGCAGGCCAGCGGCGATGGTTAAGCCTTCGATAGTGTTGATTAAGTGAGTGTATTCAGGTTTCGTTGCTTCTTTAGCGCCAGTCATGGTTAAAATGGTTTCGGCGCCACCATAATAGCTAAATAAGAAGTAAATGCCACCGGCAATGAGCGCTATCAGGATACCACTATAGGGGCTGCCGTACCAGGCGCCAAGCGCGATGCCTAATATAGTAATGAGGATTAAGAAGACACCGATTAATAAGATTGATTTCCATTTGTTAGATGCAATCTCGCTGTAAAAATTGGCCATGGTGTAGTTTGGTTAGGTAGAGGGGAATGATAATTATTAAAAATAATAAAAAATAATTAAAATTCCACTTTGACATTGCCGCGTTCTTTTTCAGATGTGGCAAAGAATTCTTTTGCGACATAGCCAAACATTTTTGCAAAGATGTTTTTTGGAAATACTTGGATTGCTTGGTTGAATTCCATGACGTTGTCGTTATAAAATTGTCGTGCGTAGGCGATCTTTGATTCGGTGCCAGAGAGTTCTTCTTGCAATTGTTTGAAGTTTTCACTGGCTTTTAATTGAGGATAATTCTCGGCAACGGCAAAAATAGATTTTAATGCATCAGTAATTTGATTTGAGGCTTTGGCTTTGTCTTTCATTGAGCCGGACATTAATGAAGTTCGGGCTTTTGTGACTGATTCTAATACGCCTTTTTCGTGCTTCATGTAGCCTTTGACGGCGTTTACGAGATTAGGAATAAGATCATAACGTCGTTTGAGTTGGACGTCGATTTGACTCCAAGCGTTTTCGACTTGTACTTTTAAGCGCACAAGACTGTTGTAGATGTAAATGATGCCTAGAACGATGACGCCTCCGGCAATTAATCCTATTGTTAGTGCTGATACCATACTTGTGCCTCCGTTTATTTTGATTAAGTTTTATAGAAGTCCAAGTTTATTATTAGGTGTTACACTTGGACTTCTAATAAGCAATCCGACCATTTGACACCGAATTATCAGGTTGGATTGCTATATTCTTTTGCTTAAGTTTATTATGTTATAATTATATCTTACTTATTTGGGTTGTTTGTTTAAAAAACTTGTGTAGGTCAATTAGAAAAATAACTATTTGGAGAGGAGGAAGAGAAATGTTTATACACGAGAGAAAACGTAAGATATATATACTCCAAAGCTATTGTTTCTAAAAAAGAGGGTGATATTTATGGTATTAGAACACATTTTTCCAGAAGATTGGTTAGAGCAAAAAGGCAGATATGCGTTTATTTTAGGTATTGTGTATTCGATTGTAGGGTTATTATTAGCGTCTGTTTTATTTCCCACAGATCCGGCGTTAGTGGCGTTGGCGTTTACGTCGATGTTGCTGTTGCCTGAGATGTATAAGATTTTTTCGATTGAAGAGCGTAAAGAAAGTGTTGAGAAGAAAGTAACGCTTGGTGAATTATGGAAAGATGATATTGAACTTGTGCGAATCTATATTTTTATGTTTTTAGGTGTGATGTTAGTGTTTTCGGTTGGTGCGTTATTTTTAGACGGATTACAGGCAAACAGCATTTTTCGTGAGCAGTTAGAATTACGAGTCTGTAATGAAAATACGGGAGCGAATTGTGATTTAAGTAAATTATCTTCAAGTGGGAATCAATTAACGGGAAAAGTGGTGGATGATGGAGGAATGTCGTTTAGTACGGACTTGTTTTTTAGTCTGTTGAGCAATAATTTTATGGTACTTATGGCGTGTTTTATTTTAGCGTTGTTATCTGGGGATGGAGCGATTTTCTTAATTGTGTGGAATGCTTCAGTTTGGGGAACAATTTTTGGATTGACGGCGCGAACGGCAGGAGCGTATACAGGAGAAAATCCGCTGTATTTGTTTGGACTGATTATGTTGATTGTGTTTCCGCATATGATTATTGAAGCGATTTCGTATTTTTTGGCGGCGATATCAGGGTCAGTTATCTCAAAAGATGTAATTTTAGAAGAGTTTGCCTCTGATAGGTTCTTTGAGGTGTTTAGTTTCAACCTGTACTTGTTGTTCTTTGCGCTGGTGTTTGTGGTACTAGGAGCTGGCGTTGAAACATGGGTGTTGAATAATGTGGATATGTATCATGTGATTATTCAAGATAGTATGAAAGGACTTGCGCAAATGTTTTAGAGAAGTTTGATTTGTTTTTTTATTTTTGTTTGTTTTTTATTTTTTCTGGTTTATTGAACTTTTTCATGGGGTTTACAGGTGTCATAGAAGTCGCATTTGCCTGTTGACCATTTACATAAGCCAGTAACTGTTTGAGGATAGTGTTCAATCAATTCAAATGAGGAAGTGTGGGTGTGAATTGATTCGATTTCGCGTTTGGCTAAGTCTAATAACGTTTGGTCTACATTAATCCATTTTGCTTTATCACGCAGGAAGAAAATGCCAACTTTTGCGGGCATGAGGTTGTAGGTTTCATAATATAATAATGAATAAATGCCTAATTGGAGTTTGATGCTGTCTTTGAATTCGAAGCTGGAATTGGTTTTGTAATCTAAGATGTGGATTTCGCCATCGATTTGATGGATGGCATCGACAAAGCCTTTGACACTATGTTGTTGTGAGAGGAATTCTTGTTCGCGAATGGGGGTGATGAGAAGAAATGCTTCTTGTACAGAGATGGTGCGAAGTTGTTTGGTTTTTGTGAGGTCGTCAATGAAATGGTTAGCCCAATTTAAGAGCATTAACATGGTTTCTTCAAAATAGAAGCGTTCTTGGTCTTGATTTAATTTAAGACTGGTTAATTTTGGTTTGTATTCCTGCCAATAATGTAAACATAATTTTTGGATGATTTCGCGGATTTTTAATGGAAACGTGTTTTCGTCTAATTGGGTTATGTCGATGTTATAGAAGTTTTCTAGTGCGGAGTGGACGATATTGCCGCGTACTTGATGGATATTTGGAACGGTTGGAAGTTTTAGGAGGTATTGGTAGTAGTATTTTCTGGCGCATTGTTTAAATGTGTTAATTGACGAAGGGGATTCAATGCGTTTTGCCATATGAAAATAGTATCTTCACTCTTTTTTTGCTTAGAGTAGAAAAAGAAAAGCTCTTCTTTATAACATTTTCCTCACTCCCTTATAGAAGTACAAAGCTTTATAAATATGCGACAAATTGAGATAAAGATATGGCTTACGAAAATCCTGAAGAAGTACAAATGATTCGTGTACGTATTCCGCAGGGGAAAGAAATTTTAGGGATTGTGCAGCAGCGATTAGGCGGTAGTCGAATGAGAGTGCTTTGTTTAGATGGCAAAGAAAGAATCTGCCGGATTCCAGGAAGATTACGCCGAGAGTTATGGGTGCGAGAGAATGATGTGGTGTTAATAGAACCGTGGGAGTTAGGCGGCGATGACAAAGGAGATGTGGTCTATAAGTATAGAGGAAAAGCGGAAGTAGAATTCTTACGAAAGAAAGGGTATTTGAAAGGATTAGATAATGAGTTATAGATAATTGCGTTGAATTTGTAATAATGACACGCAATTATCTAATAAGACAATTGCAATTTAATATGTGACAATATTAGTGCAATTGTCTATGTAAGTGATTTTTTGGATTGGTTACTGTGTTTTTTAAATTGATTTATGAGTGATAGAGGGATATTTTTTGATAAATACGCAACCGATTGGTGATTACTTTTAGAATAGAATAACTACTGAAAAATGGAAAAATTTATATAAGTTTGATTGTGTCGAAATAGTATGGTTTTGAACAAAAATGAATTAAAATTAGGGATTACGAGTGTTTTTGTGTTAGCAACGTTTTTAGGATTGATTAGAGTGTTGAGTACGTATCGTGGTTCGAATTTTTTCCCGTTAGAGGTAATTGGGATTATCGTATTATTATGTTTGACATTAGCAGGGTATGTGAATTATAATACAAACTTGGGCGAACGGTTGTTTATGGTGATGTATATTTTGGCGCTGGTTAATTTTGTGGCAGTGTGGTATTTTAAAGGAGCGTTTCATATTGTACTTGTGTTAGTAACGATATTAGGGTTTGTGTTTACGATTCCGATGGATTTATTTGCGTCGCGAAGGATTCGAGAAGAGTCGCCAACGAAGGTTGAAACATATTATGATCCTAAAGATGAACCCCGCAGTGAGATTTTTAATGAGAATGTAAAACGGTTAAATTCAACGGAGCCGTTTGAGAGTTTTGTGTTTGAAACAAATGAGAAGAAGAAAGCTGCAGCGCGAAAGGGTACAGTGAGTGGGGCAACTAAAGCGACGGCGGTGCATTCTCCGGGCAAATATATTGCAAGCAAGTATGGGAATACGTATCATGAACCAAAGTGTGAATGGGCGCGCAAAATCAATAAGACGCACCAGGTATGGTTTGCTGTAAAAGAGAATGCGTGGGAAAAAGGATACAAAGCACATAGTTGTGTGAATTAAAAATTAAAAAATAATTTTTCTTCTTTATTGTTTTTGTTGTGTGGCTAGATACACAGGGCAAGTTTTATGTTCAGAAGCATTGCAGGGGTGATAATCGAACCCACTGATGCCATACTGATCACCGATTGACTCTTTTTGTAGCTTGCATTTGTATTCACCTACGCCTGGGCAATGTGTAAGATCTTCTCCCATCCATTCGATGTGGGGACAGGTACCGTCTTGGGTTTTGGGGACAGGGTGGAATACTTGTAAAAAATCACCTAATACTTTATCGTCTAAATGTTGTTCTGGCATAGAATTGCACCTCTTTTAATTTACTTTTATTCTAAAAATTAAAAAGTAATGATAAACTATAAATAGATTTAGGTGATTTGAAGTAATCATTCTTCCTCATCATGCCAATAATAAATGACCAAGCCGATTGCGGAAATAGTTAATACGGCATCGGCGAGGTTAAATGCGGGCCACCATTTGAAGTCGATAAAGTCAATGACGTAGCCGCGGAAGGCGCGATCGATGAAGTTGCCGATAACACCGCCGAGAAAGAGGGCGAAGAGGAGTTGGATGGTGCGTTGCTTAGGAATATACCGATAACAACACACTATTCCAATCGCCACAAGCAGCGAGACTAACGCAAGCCAGATGGTTTGACCGGCCAAAATGCCAAAGCCGGCGCCGGTGTTGGTGATAAGATGGATGTATACCCAACCAAAGTCTTTTTGGGGCTGGAAATACAGGATAAGATATTTTAAGAGTTGGTCGAGAATGATGACGCTTAAGGCTATGAGAGTAAATAAGATTAAATAGGGTTTATTTTTGAGTTGCATTACCATAATCTTTGTTTTTGTTTGTCGCCGGCAGTTGTGCGTTCCATTTCGTTTAAACGTTGATCGATGGATTGGAGCATGGCGCGTAAGGTGTCTAATTTACTGTTAATCAATTCTAAGTCTTTAGATGAATTAGTTGGTTGTGGGGAAGAGGATTGCCACGGTTGAGCAGATTGATTAAAATTATTGCTACTGTTGCCGCTAGATCTTGTGCCAGGCATATTTTGGGTGGTTGTGGGGAAAGGGGTGTTGCCTAATTGTGGAGAACTGCCGATATCACCTTCGCTGCTGAAAGGCGATTTTTCAGCACCGAATGGACTAGGAGAAGAAGATTTTAACGGGTCGTCGGTCAAGCCGCCAACGTTGAAGTCTTTGTTGAATTCTTTGGTTCCAAGATTATCTAACCCAAATTCGTCTTCTTTTTTCCAGAACATTAATTTATCTAATAGACCCATATGGTTGAAAGAATATATTGGGGAATTTAAACCTTTCTTATTTTTTAGACCGTAACCTTAATAAATGCCTGCTCATACACTTGTTCTTATGACAGCTACAAAAGAATCAACACCACTAGACAATATGCCTAAAGATGAAAAAATTGGATTTCATAAAGGGTCCCTTGCAACACTTTCCAAAGAACGTGAAGAATTGATGCGCATTTTACAGATTGTTGAGCAATTGATGCAGATGCACGTCTCAGAATTGAAAAATATAGGTGTGGATTTAGCAGCACAGGCAAAAGATGCGGCGAAACAATTGAAAGGGAAGAAGCCAATTGAGGATGTGTTGCGGTAGAATGTCCTATATTTGTAATCTAGATTGATTTTTTGTTACACTTTTATTTGTTGTTTGTAACGCTTCTATAGTCCATTCGAACAGCGTTATCTTTGCCGCTTCTTTCATAAATCGGCTATATAATTCTTCAGGTGGCGAAAATAATATGCTGTAATATTCACTTTTTTTCATTGCTCTTGTGGAAAGGTTATTTCTTTGCCGATCAACTAAGAGGTACATTCGGCTTCTTATTTCAGAATAACGTTCAAGCAACGTGCCTGGTGTGTAAATATTTTCGAACAGGGCAACATGCAGAGGGTCATACCGTGTACGAACAAATTGTTCAATAGATGAGCTTGGATACAGAGAACGTTCTTTGTTTAGTTGGTGAAGCCTATACTCTCGTTCTAAGTTTGGTCTCCATTGTTGAAGAAAATGGTGTCTTAGTTGTTCTTCTAATGTTCTCCACTCTGCATCTTTATTCATCTTTATGCTAAATTCGTCGGCTGCACCTTCAATTTCATATTTTAACTGACGAATACTCTCTTGGCGTTGGTCTCTGAACTGATGCACTTGATTTAGGCGATCATTCACAGGATCAGGACTATGATCAAGAATGGAAAAAGTGCTTTTTTGTTGTGCGATGTCTTGACAAAGCTGCTGCCAGCGATGTTGTAATGTATCTAGTCTTTGTTTTCGTGTTTCAAGTTGTTGGCGATCGGATTTAATCTCCGTTACCTGATCTTGATACGCTTGTCTTGCGGTCTTATACTGTTGGTTTAAATCCTCAGTAATAACTTTTAAATCTCTTTGGGCCTGTTGTTCTCGTTGTTGCAAGTCATCTAGAGATTGAGTAAGAGAAGCTTTGCTTTGTTGGTACAATTCAGTTACATTTTGTGTTTTGACCATATTTATATTTGTGCTCCGGATGTCGCGTATGATACCATTTGGAAAAAATATAAACCTAATTAAAAAAAATAATAAAAAATTATGCCAATAACAGCGCAAGTAAAAACACAATTACGGCAATTAAGACAATGACTCCGCCGATTAACAATGCCATCATGCCAAATGAGGTGGTTGGTTCGACTTCTGCTGGTTCTGAGGTGAATGTGGATACAGAGCCAGGTAGAGTTGGTAGTTTTTCAACTACGACTTCTTTTTCCGAACTTACGGGTTTAGTTGCGCCTGTCACTTGGTTTGTTGATAAAGTGCTGCTGTTGCCGCTGGTTTTTTGTTTGCCATCTAAGACGTCTTTAATATCTTGGCGTAAGCTTTTTATGTCATCAATTTTGTCTTCGATGTCGCTTTCTAATCCGCTCATGCCAGGTAATTTTTCGACTTCAGTTAACAAGTTGTCTAATTTGTCATCTAAAGATTTCAAATCGTCATCGAGTTTTTTTAATTTCTTTTTATATTTGTTAATGTTAGATGTTTCGCTTTTCTTAACCGCTTTGACATAATTATCTTCGTATTCGCTGAAGTCTTCTTCATATACATCAAACTGATTTTTCAAGTCTTGGAATGTTTGTTCTTGAGGGGTTAATACAATAGGTAGTTGACCGGTTGCGGAGACAGTGATGACTGCACTGACTTTTGCTTCACCACTTTTACCGTCAATTACTTTAAAGCTCACAGTATATGAGCCGGTTTGGGTATTGGTTGGTGTCCAGGTGAATGTTTGTTTTGTGGCATCAAATGTTGCGCCAATTGGTAGATTTTCTGCACTATATGTTAATGCGTCTTTGTCTTCGTCGGTGGCTGTTACCGTAAATTCTACTTTTTCAGTTGGTTTGACACCAAAGTTGTTGGTAACACCGGCTTTAACGTCTTGGCTGCCTACTTTGGTAAATACGGGTGCTTTGTTGTTAATTACAGGGAGTTGGCCAGTTGCGGAGACACTTATAATTGTAATTATCTTTGCGTCAGCGCCCTTGCCATCTGTTACTTTAAAGATGACAACTTGTTGGCCTAATTGACTATTTGTTGGTGTCCAGGTGAAAGTTTGTTTTGCGGCATCAAATGTTGCGCCAAACGGTAGACTTTCTACGCTATAGGTTAATACGTCTTTGTCTTCATCGGTTGCAACAACTGTAAATTCGAGTTTTTCAGCTGGTTTGACGCCAAAAAGAACAGGAGTATTTGATTTAACGTCTTGTGTTCCCACTTTAATAAACACGGGTGCTTTGTTTGCAGGTGGTTGAGCAGTAGCGGAGACAGTAACAACGACGCTTACTTTTGCTTCGCCGCTTTTACCATCAATTACTTTGAAATTTAGAGTGTAGGAACCGGTTTGAGTATTTAGTGGAGTCCAGGTAAATAGTTGTTTTGCGACATCGAATGTTGCGCCAAACGGTAGGTTCTCTAGGCTGTACGTTAAAACGTCTTTGTCTTCATCGGTTGCAACTACTGTAAATTCGACTTTTTCAGTTGGTTTGACTTCAAATGTGTTGGTTACGCCGGCTTTAACGTCTTGGCTGCCTACTTTTGTAAATACTGGTGCTTTATTTACAGGTGCAGGAGGGGTTCCAGGGCAGGTTGTAGGGTCGAATGGTTTGTTTAGTACAGCTACAGTTGTATCGACTAGGTCTTCGTATTGTGTGATTACATCGAAATAGAGTTCGGCTTGGGGGAGGCTGAATTCAGCTAAGCCATTTGCACGAGTATAGGCAAATGATTTTTTTTCTTGAATGTCTTTTTGTGCCAAGTCGTTTAATGTAGTCATCGTTTTAAAGATGGTTTGTTTATCTTGGGCACATTGGGCTTTATCTAACGTGACTTCTAGATCGGAAACGGTTTTTTGCAGGGAAACAAGTTCAGCTTTCATTGTACTTATTTCTTGTGGTGCTTTTATGGCGATGAAGTCTTTGAGTTTTGCTTCGTCTGATTTAACATCATTTAGATTGGCATAGAATTTATATTTTATTTCGATAAAGTCATTTTCTAGTTCGGTTTCGCCGGCAGCATAGGCTTTGTCTTCATTGTTGATGGCAAGGTTAATATAATCTACAAGATCAAATTTTAATTGTTGAAGCAACTGCATGTCGAGGATTGCTTTATCTAACGTTTTAATATGGTAAATAGTTGCATCAACGGAAAATGAATTTTTGAGTTCTTGTTCTTTGAGCAATAATTTATTGAGCAAGCTATATTGTACTTGTAAATCTACTTTTATTTGTTCTTTTTCTGATGCTTGTTCTAAACCTGCAATATCGGATGTTGCTTTATCTTTGAGGTTTTGCAAGGCAACGGATAACCATTTGAAGTCTTTGGCTAATTGGGTTTCTTGTGCGCCGCCGATTTTAAGTAATTCATCAGCGTATTGATTGCTTTTCTCTGCACCGAGTTGAGCGCTATTTTCGAGATCTTTTAAGGTATTGATTAATTTTTGAATTTCAAATAGGTCGCCGCTGTTTTTAATTGTGTTATAATTACTGGTTGCTGCTGCGTAGGAGGCATCGATGGAATTATATTTTGAGGCCAGATGATTATATTGTTTGGTATAATCACTTAATGTATCGGCTGTTGCGCCAAATACATTAGCCAATAATGCGAATAGTACGAATAATCCGAGTATTTTTTGTTTCATAGTATAGTATCACCTGTTGTTTTTACTATTAAATAGCAACGTTATATATAAATCTTTCGGTCGAAATGTTACTTTTTAGTGATAAAAGAAGAAAAATTTATAAATAAAGAGGGGTTTTGAGGATAATTTACTATGCCACAAACTTTAGAAATAGATTAAACAACGCAGATATTTTCCAGCTACACAATAACTTCTCCCCGATGAGTTTTAGGCATGAAGTTGAGAACTTTTTTTTCTTTATATTTAGCGCAGCCGAAGATGTCGTTTTTATATTTTAATAGAACTAAGCGTTTTTCTTCGCCGCAGTCTTTTTCGATGTCTACGCCTTGGAAGTATTGTTTGAGTTCTTCTTCTGTGAATTCGATGACGTTTTTGAGGGGTTTATGGTTTTCGATAGCTTCTTGACCAAGCAGTTGGGCGCCTTCTTTACTTAGACGAATTTCTGTGCCGCAATCTTCACCAAAGTATAAGCCTATTTTGTCAATAATTAGGTTTTTTAAATTGAGTTTGGCGAGGTCTTTGGTGACGATGTTTATTTTGTCGTTTTCACTTTTGAGAAAAGCGTAGTCTGCTTTTGGGAAGTAGCCGAATTGGTGTTCGATTAGTTCACGCAGACGTTTGATGTCGCGGGAGTTGAGGATGGTTGATTGTTGCATGTTTTGGTGGAATTATTTAGATTAATTTATCTGATCTACCCAACTCCCCAGACGGGATTGTCTTTGCGTTTGATTTCGAGGATTTCTTTTAATACTTCGATTTCATTTTTGGTTAAATGACGTTTGAGTTCTTTTAGTTTTTTGAAATGTTCTTCTGGGATATCGGTGTAGAGAAAATCGCCTTCGTGGATTTGTCGGCCGACGGTGACATTGTCCATGGACATGGCGATCTGTTTTCCTTGGTCAGCAACGTTTATGGATTCTTTGTTTTCTTCCATGGCTTTTACAGTTGTGAGGTGTTTACCTTCAGCATTCATGATAGGATTGGTTGAGCGGATTTTTCCAATTTCGATTTCGACACCGACAACGGCAGGGTTGTTTTGGCGAAAGACGTAGCCTTTGAGGAGAAGGAATTTGCAGGGGCGAACGAGGTTGTTGAGTTCGCGCAGTTCGATTTCTTTTTTCAGGCTGTCGCGGAATAATTCGTACTCTTCAATTGTTTTGTAGATGATTTCATTTGTGATTACTTTGAGTTGTTTGTTTTTGATGACTTCGACGATGTCTGAGGGGATTTTTGTATTGAAGCCAAGAATGACACCATAAAATTCGTCTTTTTCTTTCATCATTTCGAGCTGGGCAATATCGCGTTTGGAGACTTCGCCTAATGATGCTGAAGAGATTGGAATTTGGCGTTCGCGTAATAGATGACGTAGAGCTTCTAATCCACCAATGGTATCGGCTTTGATTAAAACACCAATTTCGGCGTTGTCTTCGCTGACGACTTCTTTGACTTCTTGCTGTACTTCTTGTTTGAGTAAATTGATTTCTTCTAGTTTGCCGGAGCAGGCGCGAAGGGGCATGCCTGCGATAGCGGTTTCTAGACCAGGAGCGGATATTTTTACACCGGTTGCGGCGTAGACTTCTTTGACATTTTGAAATTTGCCTTTTTTATCACGCATATCGGCGAGGGCGGTTGGTTCTAAGAGGGCGCGGACTTTGGCGATGATGGGTTGGTCGATGCTGCCGATGATGATGGTGTCGTTGACTTTCAATTTGCCATT
>Ga0209541_10015303_pt1 | contig 11473 bp, 13 predicted proteins | sample RifCSPlowO2_01_FD_184027 | JGI IMG/M metagenome (GOLD analysis project Ga0209541, IMG submission 184027) | Groundwater microbial communities from Rifle, Colorado - Rifle CSP2_plank lowO2_0.1 (SPAdes) (version 2) | ecosystem: Environmental > Aquatic > Deep subsurface > Groundwater | place...
TCCTGCAGAAATGAGAGGGTGTTTATAAAAAGCTTTTCTCCGATTATTTGAAAGCGATAATCTGGAAGCCGTATCTTTCAACGTCTTCTTTCGGCCAGAACAGTTGGCTTTTTGTTTTACCGACATAGGTTACCTTTTTTTCAATAACTCTGCCCGTGTATTGCTGCGTTTGCGGATTCCACTCTTTTAAAGCTAAAGTATCTCCCGGACGACATTCAAAATCGGCCAGACGCAACTCGTACGTTTTTACGCCATCAACGATTTTCTGAAAATATTCCGGCCAGACTTTCTTTTCAATTTTCATTTGTACTCCTCGCTTTTCTCTTAAGCACTACTTTCATCTGAACAAAGCAGCAACGTCCGCCACACTCCCCATTCCCGGACTCGTGATAATGCTATGCATGCTGCCACCGCCGTCTCCGCGATACCGCGGGAAAATATGCACATGCAGATGGGGCACGACTTGCCCGGCTGCTGCATTCTGGTTCCATCCGACGTTAAAACCGTCCGGCTGCAAGACATTTTTGATGCTTTCCATGGTCTTCTTCACGCCCAGAAAGAAAGCATTGATTTTCTTTTCTGGCAGGTCAAAGAGCGTTTCCGCATGGGTTTTGGGAATAACGACCGTATGCCCTTTGGCATGGGGCTTGATATCCAGAAAAGCAAGCGTTTCTTTATCTTCATAGACTATATCGCTAGGGATTTCTCTCTTGCCAATCCGGCAGAAAATGCACATTGTACTCATGGTTCAATGGAAGTATTCTCCATTTATGTAGTTTGCTCTTCTCCACCAGCAGAAAGCTTAAATATCATAAATATGATATCTGTGGGATAATGGTTACTGTGAGAACGCAAGTCAAAGAGCTTTTGGTGCAGAGTGGTCTGGGTGTTGAGACTGTTGCAGGGGACTTCATGGACAAGCTCGATGAAAAAGTACGGCAACTCGTTCTCGATGCTGCCAAGCGGGCGAAAGAGAATAGCCGCAGGACGGTCATGGGAAGGGATTTGTAGAATTCTGTTCAGCTCCAAAACAGCAATTGTTTCCGAAAGAGAAATATTAACACTATGAAAAGCCCCAACAGCAGCAATGATGCTTTGGAGTAATTTTCTTCATGGGTTTTTCCACCGATAATTAGGTATCCAAGCTCATCGACAAAGAGCCCGACGCCCATAGCGTACAGAGCGACGCTCCCCGCCAGTGCGCCAACCGGGGCCAACACTAACCCCAACATATAGTGATGGATTCTAAATCCGTTAATAGTTGGTCCAGGCGTTGGATGAACAAAGAGAAAACTCCTGGTTATCAGAATCGTAATAAAGAAAATGGTGAAAAAAAACAATTTGCTTTCCATTCTTTAACCCTATTCTTCTTCAGAATCTACATCCTTTGGTGCCGGTGGCAGCGGAAAATCTGTTGCAGAATTTTCTTCTGATCCTGTTTCTTTCTGTGCCGAACTCATCCCAAAAAGCAGCGTATGCTTCGCTTTTTTTACCGGCGTTTCTGGCAAGCCGTACTGCCTTCGAAGAGCTTGCACTTTCCCTTCAATAACCGCAAAGAGCTTTCTTACTGCTGCAGCCTGTTCGCCATCTGCTTCCAAGAATTGTAGTTTTTTCTGAAAGCTTTGCAGGCGCTCTTCAAGCTGCTGAAGCTGTTTTCTTCGGGCCTCTTCTGGAAGTTTTTCTTTCTGCTTCTCTTCTGTGGTTCGGGAAACTTCATCCGCTATTTCTTCAGCAACATCCTGCCGCAGTAAGGACTCGCCCAGCAAATGCGTTACTTTGTCAATCTTTTTGTGCACATCTTTATCTTCGCACGCCACCAGCCGTTTGCGAAGGATGGCCATTTGCTCTTTGACCGCTTCTACTCGAACACTTTCCTGCTGTTTTTCCCGGCGAACCCGCTGTTCGACAGAGAGCAGCAGATGTAATTTCTTTTCCAACTCCAGAATCTCCCGTCGTAACGTAAGCTTCGGCAGGTGTTTCTGCGCCGTCAAGTCCTTAAGCTCTTGCACCTGCTGTATAATTTCCGGCGGAGAAATGGTGAGCTCTAGCTCTTCAGCATGCTGGGCAGCGCTGAGAAGCAGTTGGTAGGCAGAGAGGGAAGCCATCGCGTTACGGGATTACAGGAGTTTGCGCTCTTTGCGGGCAGAAGGGGGCGGGGGGGGAGGTGGCAGGGGGGCTGCTCCTCTCGCCATACCTGGTGCTCCCATTTCCTGCGGGAAAGGCGGCGGTGCCATGCGCAGTCCGGGCAACGAAGGAATGCCCATGCGGTGCTGCAGCATGCTGGTGGGAGTGGGCGGAGCACCGACAGAAGGCGTAGGACGCGAAAGCCGGGAAGGTAGTGCTGCTCGCTGTTCAGAGAGGGTCAGGATTCCCTGGGCTAACGTTTCGGTGCGGCGGAGTACCGTCTTCATGTCTTCTTTCAATGACAGCAAACTGCCGCCTACCTCTTCTTCTTTGGCTTCTTTTAAAGCACGTTTAAAAATTGCATTCAGCTCATGGATGGAATCTTTCAATGTTTCCATCTCCAGAAAGAGCTCTTTCGTCTGGGCGACGGGATGCTCTAAGCGTTTCTTCAGCTCATCCACTTCCTGCCGCAGATGCAGTAAAAGGTCCTTTTCGGTTGTCATGGGCACCACTTTTTTAGTAAATTTTCAGTTAAGGATGAACCCCCTAAACTTTATAAATGTTTTCCCGAGCCTTCCGCAAATTTTCATCACTCTCCCACGAACACAATCATTTATATATCTCTCTTTCCCTTCTGAAACTGGTTATGGAAATCGGCCCTATCATACAAAAGCAATTTCTGCGTATCGATGCGGAAGCGCCAGTATCCCAGCTTATCGGCAAGCTGAAGCAAAACCATGAGCAAGCGGTTTTAGTCTTCAAGAAAGACAAGTATATCGGTGTTTTAGAAAAAAGAGGGCTGCTCCGCTCCAAGATGAACCTCCGGGAAGCCAAAGTGCGGAATTACCTGAAGAAAGTGCCGCTGCTGGGCGAATATGAAGACCTTATTTCTACCGCCTATCTCCTGTATGAAAGCAATGCCGATTTTCTTCCGGTGCAGCGGCGGGGAGAACTTATCGGCGTCGTCCATGCCTTAGACATCGTCGCTTTTGCGACGGTGCTGCCGGAAGCCAAGTCCTTCCGGGTGCAGGACGTGCGCTTAGTCCGTTCCATAAAAGTGACGGACAGTGATCCTATTGCGACGGCCATCGAACTCATGCAAAAGGAGCGCATTGATCGGGTGCCGGTGTTCAAAGCCGGAAGCCTCTATGGCATCATCAGCTATCAAGACCTGCTGCAAAAATACCTGCAATGGGTCCCCACCAAGACGTCTTCCGCCCGCCTGCAAAAAGAAGCGGGCAGGACCAGAGGCGCGCAGGATGATCGTTTACGCTGGGCGGGGCTGCCGGTGAGCTCGTTCAGCACCACGGAAAATCTGGTGACGATCAAGAGCAGCCTGCCGCTGCATGAAGCGGCCAAGCAGATGGAAGAAAAAGACATCCATAGCCTTATCGTTGCTGAAGGCAGCGAGGTCGTCGGCGTTTTAACCGTGAAGAACATGCTGCGGGCCATCGGCAGCCTGAACATCCCGCCGCTCTATAACATCAAATTTATCGGCCTAAAATCGCCTGGCATCGATTCCTATGCGCAATATGCGCTGAAAAAAGTGTCTGCCTTTGAAGCCTACAAGCTGCAGCGGATGATCAACAACGAATTTAACGTCGTGTTGCACATTAAAGCATATGGAAAAGGAGGCAAGCGCAAGAAGTATTCTGTGCACCTGCGGGTGGAGTATCCTGGGCAGCAGCTCACCGTCAGCGACGACGACTGGGATGCGGTGGCGGCGCTACATCGCGTCTGGGCCAACGTGAAAAACCATGTCAAGAAGAAATTCCGGGGCGATAGTAGCTGGAAGAAGAGCTATGAGTGAACGATTGATTTTTTTCTGTAAAGCTTTTTAAAGAAGAGGTACTTTTCTGATCTATATGGCTGATGCACAAAACCAGAACTGCCCCGGAAGAAAACTCCTCATCGCCGGTGGCTTGGGAGCTCTTTTGAGTGTGTGTACTTCTCCCAACATTAATGAACACCGGGATTTGACTGGTGATGGAATAACTGATATTATGGCTGGAGAAACTGGGTGTGTTAGTGAAATAGAAGGTCATTATCTCTTTATTGGTCGGGAAGACGGGACTTTTGAGCGGACTGTTAGACACATAAACCATTTAGTTCATTATTACCAAACAGCTGATGGCGATGCTTACTTTTTTGATGGAGAGTTCTATCGGCTTTCTCCACGGATAGAATAATTATAGACCGAAAAATTCTACTCTTCCCATTCCTCTTCTTTTTCTTTCTCTTTCTTCTTCCGGAACTCTTCGGCGTTTTCCTGGTTCACGAAGCGGTACGTCTTGCCATCAATTTCCGCTTCGACAACATCGTCAATGTCCAGCAGTGGCTCGCCGGTTAAGGCATCTTTGCCCAATTGCCCGGCAGCGGTAGCGCCCTCCGTAAATCCTTCTTCCCAGGAGTCTATCTCATCATCCTCTTCTAATTTTTTGCGGCCTTCATCTGTATAGATATCTTCATCTTCTTCGCCGTGTTCCATCCGCAGTTCTTTTTCTTCCGGAGTCTCTTCGGGAAGGATCCCCTGCTCTTCAGAAGGATAGACTTCTTGCTCTTCTTCCTCCGCGTCGGCTTTCTTTTTAGGAGAAGCGGCTTTTTTCTTTGCTACGCTTTTCTTGGCTTTAGCCATGGTCAAAAAGAATAAAAGGGAGGTTTAAAAGGATTGCGGTGGTCGAAGAGAGAACGGGGATGCAGCTCCCTAGAACACCATAGCATCCTAAGCCTTTTAAAACCCAGCATCCTTCTTTATGCTGATGGGCGTCCAGCAACTCCTTCGGGTTCTTCAGTCTGAAACAAAAGCCCTTCTCGATATTGCCCGCCATCATCAGGAAGCGCTGCTGGACAGAAAAGTTTCCGTCCCCGTTACCGAGAGTGCTTCTCCTGTCCTGCTCCTGCACGGCTATCTGGTAGGAGCTCCTTCGCTCCTTGGCCAGGAACGGTATTTACGGAAAAAAGGCTTTGCAGCGTCTTCCCTTTCCTATCCATTCTGGCAGGATTTGCGGAAAGTCCGAGTATCTCTGGAAGATGAAGTAGAAGAACTCTGCCAGCAGTCCAGCCAAAAGGTTTCGCTCGTCGGCCATAGCGAAGGCGGCTTGGTGAGTTATTCCCTGGCACAGCATCAGCCCGACTGCATCAATCGGGTGATCGCTTTGGGCACGCCATTTCACGGAACTTTGGCTGCGTATCTGAACTTCTTCGTCGAGAGCGCCCGACAGATGCTTCCGGGCAGCTCGTATCTTCGGGAGATGGCAGAGCAAGGAGTTCCGGATGTGCCAGTCATATCCATCTCCACGAAATACGACGAATTGGTTATTCCGTGGCACAGCGCGCTGCTTCCGGAAAGCCAGCACACGTACAACATCGCATGCAATTCCGTCGGCCATGGCGGCCTGATCACCAAGGAGTGTTATCCGCTGGTGGGGGAATGGCTGCAGAAAAAGCTCACCCTCCAGCCCGATCCAGACGACTGGCTTTTTGTAACGAGAAACACCAAGATTTCTTAATTCAAGCAAAAGCTTTAAAATATGACTCTGTTGCAGCAGCGTATGGACGAAGAACATGGAGAAAGGCAACAGCACCAGGCAGGTCCCCCACCAGAACTGAAACGCGTCAGTGATGTTGTCTGGGAACTTCCTGCTTCTTACAAGAAAGGCATGCGGGTTCCTGCTCGTATCATTGCGACGGAAGAACTGATGCAAGCCATGGATCCGGGCGTGTTTAATCAAGTAACAAATGTAGCGACATTGCCGGGCATTCAAAGTTATTCTTATTGTATGCCAGATGGCCACTGGGGCTACGGTTTTCCCATTGGCGGAGTAGCCGCTTTTGATCCAAAAGAAGGGGGTGTTATCTCGCCCGGCGGCATTGGCTTTGATATAAATTGCGGCATGCGGCTGATTACGACCAACCTGACTGCTGACCAAGTCAAGCCCCGCATCAAAGAGATAGTCGATGCGCTCTACAAAGCCGTTCCTGCGGGCGTCGGCTGCAAAGGGTTTGTCAAGCTCTCTAAAGAAGAATTTAAAGACGTCATGCGTGATGGCGCGCAATGGTGCCTGAAGAAAGGCTTCGCCTGGAAAGAAGATATTGAGCACATCGAAGATCAGGGAAAAATTTCCCAAGCGAACCCAGACAAAGTTTCAGAGAAAGCAGTGAAGCGTGGCTTCGACCAAATCGGGACTTTAGGCAGTGGCAATCATTATCTGGAAATTCAGGAAGTGCGCGAGGGCAATATCTTTGACCAGAAAGCCGCTAAAGCCATGGGCATTACCGGGCCTGGGCAGATTGTTATCATGGTGCATTGCGGCTCTCGCGGCTTCGGCCACCAGATCGGCACGGATTATTTGCGGGTGTTTCTCGACGTGATGCCAAAATATGGCATTGAGATTCTCGATCAGGAATTGGCCTGTGCCCCTTTCAATTCGCCGGAAGGGCAGGACTATTACCAAGCCATGGCCTGTGCCGCAAATATGGCTTTTGTGAATCGGCAGGTCATCACGCATCGCATCCGCGAAGTCTTTAGCAAAGCCTTTGGCAAGAGTGCCGAAGATCTGGGCATGCACTTGGTGTATGACGTGGCGCACAACATTGCCAAGCTGGAAAAGCATATGGTCGACGGAAAAGAGAAAGAGCTGCTGGTGCATCGCAAAGGGGCGACGAGAGCGTTTGGCCCGGCACGCGGAGCATTCCTGCCGAAAGATTATGCAAAGATAGGGCAGCCCGTCATCATCGGCGGCTCCATGGAAACCGGCTCGTATTTGCTCGTCGGCACGGATGGGGCTGATATGACTTTTGCTTCTACAGCCCATGGCGCTGGCAGGACCATGAGCCGGGCTGCTGCCAAACGAAATATTCGCGGTGATCAGTTGCAGAAAGACATGGAAAAAAGCGGCATTTACGTGCACGCCGTCACGATGGCCGGGCTGGCAGAAGAAGCAGGATCGGCGTATAAAGATTTGAATCTGGTAGTGGACGCGCTGGAAGCGGCGGGCATCACTCGGCGGGTGGTGGCGCTGAAGCCGATTGGGAATGTGAAAGGGTGAGGGAATTTAAGAATACTGCAGCATCTCTTCCAAAGAGCTTTCTTTCACTGCCTCTTTCTCTCTCATCTCATACCTCGACGCGTCCGTCGGTGCAAAGCGATCAAACCCACCTCTTTTGCACGAACAATCGTCGCAGCTGTCTGCAAGGATTGCTATCGCTCCAATGACCAGAGCACCGTACAGGAGTTTGCTGCTGTAATAGTCGATGAGAGGCATGGTAGATTCCTACACTACACTCTCGTTTGCCGTAAGCTTTGATACCCATTGAACATTTTCTAAACAGGCGTACGCCGCATACACTGCTGGGTCTGCAAAGTATTCTATGAGTTCCATCCTCGCTTCTAAAATCTCTTCAAGAGCTGCTGCCGCCGGCCAGACCTTGCCGTACCATCGAGATCCTCTGCCCTGAATTCTTCCTACAATGAGCCGGTAAAGAGAATCTTCCTCAATTCGGATAAAATCCAGCCGTGGCGTCCCCTCGGGGTCTGTTATTTTTCGAATATTTTTTGGTGCGTATTGATCCTCGCACTGTTTCTCATAGTCGGTTGGATCGGCAATAAGGCCAGAGGAAGCCAATGCAATATTTAACGCGTTGAGATTACGGAAACTTCGAAATTCTTTGCCAACAATCAGATAGATGTCTCCCATGTTTTTCTTATACTGCCTTTCGCTTCAAAAAGCAGCACAACCTTAATAAATATTGTGTTTTAAATAGCACCATCCCCGCTTAGTTTAGTGGCTAGAACCCTCGGCTGTAGACGTCGTTGGATTGTGTCCAAAAGACATTGCATGAAGAACGACCAGCAGGATAGTCACCGAGTGATCCCCGGTTCGAGTCCGGGAGCGGGGACGTTTTCTTTTTAAAAAGGCCAAAAACCAGAGGGAAATCCTCTTTTTCTCAAATCCAACCGTAACGTTTATAAATAATCCGCAGTTTTTATCGTGAAATGGCAAGCCTTTTCTTTGATAGTTAGTCTCATACTAAACTCTCAAGAGAAGGCAGTATGCTGCAGCGGTCGTTGCCCTGGTAGTGTAGTCCGGTCTAGCATGAAGCCCTGTCGGCACCTTTGATAAAGTTGCATAAAATCCCAAGGGGGGCATTCCTTCGGAAGCCCCACGGATGATGAGGCACGGTTGACAGGCAGGCTTCGACCCGGGTTCAAAGGAGGTTGGATAACCATCACTGAAAGTCCCGGCCAGGGCGCTTCCTTCCGACTGCAAGGAAAGCCACGGGCCGGTAGCTTAGCTTGGTACTCTGGAAACAGAGCAAGAAAGAGCGCTTGACTTTTACGGTAAGCGGAGAGATCAAGCGGTCAAGGGTTCGAACAGCCCAAGTACGCTGGGCGAACGTGTTTCAAGTGAGGTTTCGTTTCACGCAACCTCACGACAAGCGCAAACCAGTGGAAAGGTCCGAAAGTCCCTTCCGGCCCGGTTTTCAAATACGCCCGATCATAAAAACCAGATTCGAATACCGTCCAAAAATGAGCTTCACCATCACCAAACATTCGTTAGTGCCCAAGCACAGTAAAGTGAGTGATGCAGAGAAGCAAAAATTGTTTGCCACGTATGCTATCACCGAGAAAGAGCTTCCCAAGATTCTGAAAGATGATCCGGCCATTGCTGCACTGGAAGCAGAGCCGGGCACCGTCATTAAAATTGAGCGTGACAGCCCGACGGCTGGCGTCGCGTTCTATTATCGGGTGGTGGCCAATGGATAGAGCCATTCTCGTGCAGCGGTATTTTGAAGAGAAGAAGTTTGTCGAGAGTACCATCCAGTCTTTTAATCGCTTCATTGAGAAAGGCCTGCAGGAAGTCATCGACGAGAATAAAGAAGCAGAGCCGGCCATCATCCCGCACAATATCGAAAAGTTCAAGATCCGCTTCGGGCGCATCACCGTGGGAAAGCCGGAGATTATCGAGGCAGACGGCAGCAAAAGGCCGATTTACCCCATGGAAGCCCGGCTGCGCAAAATTTCATATTCTGCTCCTATTAACCTCGAAGTCAGCACGTATATCAACGACGTGCAGCGGGAAAATTTCGTCGCGCTCGTCGGCAAGCTGCCCATCATGCTGAAAAGCAAGTTCTGCCACTTGGATGGCTTGAAGACCGAAGACCTGATCAAGCACGGCGAAGACCCCGGCGATCCGGGTGGCTATTTCATCATTAACGGCACGGAAAAAGTTATCGTTAATGTCGAAGATCTGGCTGCCAACAATTTTGTCGTCGAAGAAGACACGAAAAGAGAATTCCACGGGCGGTTCTTTGCGGCACGCGGCTCGTACAAAATACCCCATGCCTTGGATCGGAAAAAAGATGGCATCTATTATCTGACGTTTACCCGCGTCAAAAACACGCCGCTCATTATCGTTCTGAAAGCGCTGGGCTTAGTGAAAGACGAAGAGATCATGAAAGCTATCTCTTCAGAGAAAATGTACGAAGAAGTCCTGCTCAACTTGTTTGAATTTGTGGAGATTAAGACGCAGGAAGATGCCATGGATTATATTGCCAAGCGCCTGGGTGCCGGGCAATCCCGGGAAATCCGCCTGGAGCGCACCAAAGAGATGCTCGACAAGTATCTGCTTCCCAATATTGGCATGACCACCAGCGAACGGATGATGAAAGCCAGAAACCTCTGCAAGATGCTCAAGAAATACCTGGAAGTCAGCTTAGGGCGGCGGCAGCCGGATGATAAAGACCACTATATGAACAAGCGCCTGCGCCTGAGCGGCGAGCTGCTCCTGGACTTGTTCCGCGTGAATTTCAAAGTGCTCGTCGGGGATATCCTCTACAATTTCCAGCGCATTATCAAGCGGGGAAAAATGCCCAGTATCCGGGTCATTATCCGCGAAAAGCTGCTCACCTCCCGGCTGTATTCCGCGCTCGCAACTGGAGAATGGGTCGGCGGCCGGCAGGGCATTGCGCAGCGCATGAGCCGCACGAACTATCTGGACATGGTTTCCCATTTGCAGCGGGTGGTCAGTCCCCTCTCCACTTCACAGGAAAATTTTAGTGCCCGGGCGTTGCATTGCACGCACATTGGAAGATTATGTCCCATTGAAACTCCGGAAGGAACAAACATCGGCCTGCGCAAGAATCTGGCGATGCTCTGTTCAGTTTCCCAGGACGTTGATGAGCGTGCGGTTATCGAGCAGATGAAAGCTTTAGGATTGCAGAGTGTCTAAACATGGCAGAAGTATACTTAAATTCACGATACCTTGGAACCGTCGACGATGCGGCGCTTTTTGCTAGTGAACTGAAGGACTTGCGCCGCAAAGGAAAATTATCTGAGCAAGTGAATGTGCGGTATGATGAGGCCACGCAGGAAGTGCAGGTATTTACCGAAGGCAGCCGCGCGCAACGGCCGTTAATCGTCGTGAAAGAGGGGCGTTCCCTGGTAACAGAAAAGCATATCGAACAGCTGACGAAAGGCGAATTAAGCTGGTTTGACTTGGTGCGGCAGGGCGTTATCGAATATCTTGATGCTGCAGAAGAAGAGAATGCGCTAGTCGCTTCTACAGAAGAAGAGCTTACTGCTGAACACACACATCTGGAAGTGACTCCTGGCGCGATTAGCGGCCTGACGTCTGCTCTCGTGCCTTTCAGCGACTTCAACCAGCCTTCCCGCTTAATCATCGGCAGCAAGAACCAGAAGCAAGCCCTGGGCTTTTATGCCGCAAATTACCTCCTGCGCATGGACATGGATGCTAACGTACTCCATTATCCGCAGCTTTCGCTGGTGAATACCAGCCTGCACACGGTGATCCGCTATGGGGACCATCCGGCCGGGCAGAACATGATCGTGGCCATCATGTGTTACGATGGCTATAACATGGAAGATGGGGTCATCCTCAATAAAGCGTCCGTCGAACGGGGATTGGCAAGAAGCACGTACTTCCGCCCCATGAGCGCTGAAGAGCTGCGCTACTCCGGCGGCCTGGTCGATGAGATCCGCATCCCGGATAAGGAAGTCAAAGGCTACCGCAGCGAGCGCGATTACCGCTTCCTGGAAGAAGACGGCTTGGTCCATCCGGAAGCCAAGCTTTCTCAAGGCGATGTCGTTATCGGAAAAACCAGCCCGCCGCGCTTCCTGAGCGGCATGGATGAATATAATCTTGCTGGCTCGACGCATCGGGAAAGTTCCGTCGTCCTGAAGCATGGCGAGGAAGGCGTCGCCGATTTTGTGGTGCTTACCGAGAATGATGAAGGGAACCGCCTCATCCAGGTGCGCTTGCGGGAAGATCGCGCCGCAGAAATTGGCGACAAGTTTACGTCCCGGCATGGGCAAAAAGGTGTGGTCGGC
>Ga0209541_10015305_pt1 | contig 11471 bp, 15 predicted proteins | sample RifCSPlowO2_01_FD_184027 | JGI IMG/M metagenome (GOLD analysis project Ga0209541, IMG submission 184027) | Groundwater microbial communities from Rifle, Colorado - Rifle CSP2_plank lowO2_0.1 (SPAdes) (version 2) | ecosystem: Environmental > Aquatic > Deep subsurface > Groundwater | place...
CGCAGAACAAGTAAGACGTGGAACCATAAGGAATACTCACGGATCCGACATGGAGCGCGATTAGCCATTTGGCTAATCCTTACACACGCCTTTCGAGCGGGATAAAGCTTTGAATAATATTCTTAACTTTATCCCCTCGATCGTCCAATAAAAATGAAAAATATTTTAGCGATTTCAAATTACGATGATCCGCATATTGAAATGGTACAAGACCATTTGCAACAAAGGATCGAAATTTTTGATCCATCGCAACTGCCAGATCAAAGAAACATAACTTATGATTTTGCAGATGGAAAAATGCGAATTGTAAGCATAATAGACGATACGACAGAATGGATTCGATCTGGTTCAGAAAACCAACATACTTAGAACCACATGAACTTCCTGTCGACGAAGAATACCAAACATTCACACATATTGCATATAAAGAGTCTGTAAAAGCTTTTTATGACCTTCTATGCGAGAAATTTTGGCTATCTGACTATCGAGCAATTATGAGAGCAAACAATAAGCTTTTACAATTAGAGTTAGCATATGATTTGGGATTTAATGTTCCACAAACAATGGTTACGAGTAATCCAAAAGAAGCTAATAAATTTCGTGAAAGAAACGGGTTAATTGTAGCTAAAAGTTTGTCCTTCGAACCTATACAAAGAGATAATGATGTAGTTGCTTTTTTTACTACAAAAATAAATCCAGAAGATGAAGTTGACTTTTCAGGATTATCGGTTGCTCCAGCAATCTTTCAAAAAGCAATTACAAACAAAAGAGATCTAAGGATAACTGTTGTCGGTGAAACAGTCCATACTGCAGAAGTCATCCCGAGTAGCTCAATAAAAGATGAAATCGATTGGAGAGTTGGAATTCTTCAAAAAGATAAAATAAAATACGAGCAATATAAAAGTTTGCCTACGGAAATAGCACAAAAATGTGTAGCGTTAACCAAAACGGCAAATTTAGCGTTTGGGGCGATAGATATGGTGATCGATAACCAAGGCAATTACTGGTTTCTTGAGATTAACCCTAATGGACAATGGGCATTCATTGAAGATGGGACAGACCTACCAATTGCAAAATCGATTGCGAATCTTCTTAGTGAATAGTATCTATCAGTCAAGAAACTCAGAAAAATCCCAGTCACCTTTATTCTTCTCTGACATATAGCCATTTGGCATCTTAACCTTGTATTTTGAACCAAGCTCCAGAAATCCTGCGTACCAAGACAAAGGCTCAAGTTCCATTAATTCACGTCGTTTATCGACATTTTGAATATCAGTAATTGGAAAGAATTCCCAAGTTTTTCCTAATTGCTTTCCTTGCGTTCCAAATATTTGATCATTTCCAGTTTCAACAAGGATACGATCTTCCATGTATGCCAAGTTGCGTTTGCTAACATCTCCTGCAGTCAATTTCATTGCTTCAAGATACTTTTTTTTAAAATCAACTTCACTTTTCTGGAAATGTTGAACAAGCAACCAAGCATTTGTTGATGCTTCAGCTCCGAACTTGCTTATCGTAATAACACCATATTGATTATAAATCTCACGAAACCTCTTACAGTTGGCATTATTCACCTTTACAAAAGCATCGCCAGTTGAATCATCATTCAACGCCTTCTGGTCAAGCTCAACCATTTTTCTTAGTTCATTTCTAATTTTGATATTTTTAATATCCATACATTTAAAACTAAATTACTAATAACAAAATCCAGCTATGAGCTAAAGATAACAGTTGAATTATCGATTATTGCTTTTGTAACTGGAAGACTATATGCATTCATCCTAGAATGCCACTTTCTATGTAGCAAAAAATTCTCCCCCCGCTCAGCTACGATATTTCCAGTTCTAACTAATCCCGTGTCAATCAGCCCATTTTTAACTCGACCAAATAAATTCCAAACTTGCAAACTTTCCAATTTATCTATCTGGCCTACTAGTTCTTCATACTTTATATTTGGCATTGTTTTATTATACAATTATTAGGGCTTCGATAGTTTTAAAGTTGCAATCTAGGGGAATCTCTCGGTTAACGAACATGTCAACTAACTGACCCCAATGAAGTTTAATTTTTTATTTTTGATACCCACTTGGCATTTTTACTTCTTTTCTGTTTGCTTCTTTGAATATTTCAGCATACTCAGACAGACTTTCAAGCCTATGTTTCTTTCTTAACACATCATTAATCCTTAAATACTATATACTCAATCAGTGCAATTGACAGTTAAATAATCGTAAAGGATAAGTATCATGCAGAAGAAAATAACATTTCCCGTTTCTCACTGGGGTAAAGGCACTGAAGTGCAATTTATGCCGATGAATAAAATGGTACCAAGCAATCAGGTAACATCCTGCTTTGTATTTGCTGTACATGACAATAAGCTTCTAATGATAAGACCTCCACGTGGTTGGGGATTACCCGGCGGACATAAAGAACCCGACGAATCGCCAGAAGAATGCGTAAGGCGCGAAGCTTTTGAAGAAGCAGTCGTAGAATTAGGTAAATTAGATTTAATCGGTGGTTGGGAAGCTAAAAAAATATTTAAAACAGAGACCAATGCAAAGTATCCTGACCTAGCATACCAATTATTGTACTTTGCTGAAGTCGAAAAAATAAAGCCATTTCGTAGCGATTTTGAAGTACTTGAAAGAGCGCTCGTTAATATGAAAGATGTTACCGAACTTAATAGTAGTCCTACTTTTGAACCAGTATTTCTGTATACGCTAGACAAGTATAAACTAAATGGACGTTCCCACTTTAAATTGAGCGGCTGATTTTTTGTCACATAAATGATGAGGATTTTGGGAACTATTATCGCATTTGGATATAATCCGATGATTCGACAAAACAGGTTCTAACTTCGTTTATCCAACCACCCCAAGATTCTAAAACCGGTTGCAAAAAGCCTTTCTATCAAATCTAATATGCTAATATTGGACCATGAGAATAGTGCTTATAAGTTATGTTCTCCTGCTTTCGTTTTTTTTCTTCAGTAATATTGCAAATGCTCACTCTGGAAGAACAGATTCTTCAGGGGGTCATAACTGTAACGTGGGAAGTTGTGCTGGAACTTACCACTATCACAACTCAGGTAGTTCATATACGCCACCAACATACATACAACCAAAGCCTACCTGTGGTAATAATGCCTACCTAAATAGCGATAGTGAATGTTCTTGTAAAAGTAGCTATGTGTCTGCTAAAAACAATATAGATTGCGTATATTTACCTCCAAATGCACATGTAGTCAGCTCCTTCACTGATGTATGGGAGTGTGACTTTGATTACGAAGAAGTTGGAACTGGATGCATAAAAAAACAGCCTGCAATAACACCTGAAATAAAAGTAACAGAAAACGTTATTCTTGAAAAACCTATAAAAAATACTTCCAATAAAAGCCTAGACTCCGATAGTAATAATGATTCTATCAATTCGATATTAGGATTAGGCGTAATTGGTACGGCATGGTACCTATACAGTAAGTATAAAAAGGGCTAAGACACCTTAATGATAACTTAGAAAGGTTAACCTTAAGAATAGGGACTCAGCAACCTGATGATCGTAGTCAAGCTCAACTTCTTGGTTAACAAACATGTCAACCAGCCGGCCACAAATATCGTTCCACTGAAAAAGAACAATAAGTAAGGTGGTTTGTCTAAGGTCTTTACCAAGTTATCTGTAAGACTCTTTAACCAATAATTTATCATGTCTCAATTATAACAAGACCTGTTAAAATACGATAAGTAAAGTTAAAGATGTAACGAAATGATAAGCAAAGTAGAAGGTAGAAATGTTTGCTATGACGCAGTAAAACCATTTAATTCAATTAATTCAATCCTTGTGTCTGCAAATAGTCAATCCTGGCTCCGCGTAATGCACGAAGTTGGAATCAATTTTTATGGCAATTTTTAAGATTGATAAAAACAAAGTAATTAAATGCTCTATCAAAGAAGATGGCTTTGGTGATGAATTTGCTCTGCGTGATTTCTTTGCTGACAACCTTGAAGACCTATTGGGAATACGGTTTATCGAAAAAGAATATCCTATTCTCGAAGGAAGGATTGATACTCTTGGCCTAGATGAAAACAACTCCCCTGTAATTATCGAATACAAATGGAAAGAAAACGAGGAAGTTTTAGCCCAAGGACTTTTTTATTATAACTGGCTTATTATAAACAAAAAACACTTCGAACTACTTGTAACCAATAAACTAGGAAAAAATATCAAGGTTAATTGGGAACAGCCTAGAGTTATCTTAGTTGCTAGAAACTTTGGCCGGTATATTCTCGGAGCGGTACAGCAAGAAAAACACATAAAGTTGATTACTTATCACTACTATCAACCAGATATTCTGCATCTCGAGAATATCTATACTCCGACCGAACTTAAATCCACAAAACACACGACAACCCAAAAGAATGGTGAGGAATACAGTTTGCAGTATCACCTCAACAAAACTTCACCTGAAATGCAACAAAGGTTTCAAACACTACGGGAAAAAATCTTACAGCTTTCAGGGGAAATTGAGGAGAGAGATACATATAAAACAGGAATTGCATATCGTACTACAAAAAGTTTTGTGCGCTTCGAGTTTAGTCCGACATGGATTAAGGTCTTACTTCGAGATAGAAGCTATCCTGATGACGACAGGAAGCTGGTTAAGGATATAACCAGTAATGAATGGGGATACTTGGGCTTAGTCAAATTCCGGCCAGGCTCAGATATTGATTACATCTTTGGGCTTATAAAGCAATCTTACAAGTCAATTTCATAATTCTGACCTTGCCAGTTAAATAAAAACACCTGCTCCGATTGAAAGCGTAGTATTTGATATTTCATTTTCTTTTTATGCTGTCGGTCAAATTAGGAACAACCAATAACTAAATATTTTTTTCGTTATTATTTCCAGTAATAGCTTTAAGTAAATCGTTTTGGGTCTGACGTATTTTTTGAATAATTGCAAAGACTTGTTTATCGCTTAATCCTTTACCGAGTTGCTCCGCAAGTCTATTACATATGCCACCCTCCATTTCAATTAAGGCCTTTTCTCTGTCTTTTTGGATTTTAAGTCTGAAATATGCGATAAAAATTGAGAATAAGAGAAGTATTAGCCCAATAACTCCAAGTAATATTTGTCTTTGGAAATCTTTTTCCCAAATAAACCCTGATAATAGAATAAGCCCACCGACATAAGTGACAACACCAACAACTCCAAATTCCTTTAGTACTTTCAATAAACTAGCACTTACAATTTCATTCATATTTAATTGGGGCAGATTAACACCAACTTGGCTCTGTACTGTGCCCAATGTAATTATTATACAAGATTAGGATAAGTTTATTTACCCCGCCTAGCTATTCACTATTGTTACTTGCTAAATATAAAGCAAGTATATGATAATACAGTCATGTCGAAACCCATTTTATATGTTTTATGCGGATTACCTTATTCGGGTAAAAGCACTTTGACCAAAAAACTGTTAAATAAATTTGGTTTAAAAGTTGTTTCAATGGATGACGTAATCGATAAGTATAAATTCGATACAGAGACAATGACACAAGATCAGTGGGATTTAGTTTATTCAGAAGGATATGAAGTATTGAAGCAATTATTATCAAAAGGATCTAGCGTTATTCTTGATCTTGGGAATTTACTAAAAGATGAACGCCAAACAGCAAAAGCAATTGCAGAGGAACTAAATACAAACCATATTCTTATCTATATGAATACTTCTGTTAGCGAAATTTGGGATCGCTGGCATATAAATGAACAAACGCAGGAGCGTGGAAGCTTAACTAAATCAGAATTACAAAAAGCAATTGATATGTTTGAATCCCCAACAACAGATGAAAATTATATTGAATACAAACCTTCAGAAAATCTCGATGAGTGGATTAATAATAATATCAATCAGTAAAAACTATAGTTGGTGAGTTTCCTAGCAAATTTATATTCAAAGTATCTACTTTTTTATCAGGAAAATATTTTCTGATATATTTAGATACTAATTCCGGACTCGTCGTTAAAATACATAAACGACCTTCAGGCTTTAATATCCTTTTATATTCTATTAAAGATCGACTTATTAGATTAGTTATACTTCCAACTTTTATTTGATTTCCCCAGGGTATGTTAGATATTGCAACATCAAAGTATCCGCTTTGAAATTTAGTTTGTATTGCATCTTGGTTTTTTATATTGTCACCATTTTTAAAACCAAGATTTCTTAAATTTTTGAGAGTATAAAATATATTTTCCTTTTCAATATCTCCACCATAAACCTGATGCCCTTTTAATAAGGCTTCGCAAAGAATAGTTCCACTTCCACAAAAATTGTCTACAACTTTTAGTCCAGGATGATTATTTGTTGAAATCGATACCATAATTGCTCACCTTTTTGTAGCTTCGATGCATCAAACTTTCTTTGAAAAGCCTTACAGAAACATGTCCAATATCCTGATTAATAAATATTCGGATATCAAAATTTTCGTGTGATTTTGGAGTATATGTCCATTTGTATTTCCCCTCTATTTCATTTACTAAATTCGACAAAAATAAATCCTTATCAAAATCAGTTTTAATAATACTTAATGTGATTGAAAAAGAATCATCCAACTTCCTAAACTTTGCTAACAGATTTTTTGCATTATCAAGTTCGGGAATGTCTGACAATAATCCAACATCATCAATCAATCTTAGGTTTGAGATATCCCTAAAACTTGAAGTTGATTCAAAAAGGATATACTTGTCCCATAATGACTGAATCTCAACATCTTTTAGAGTCTCTTTGACTTCCTGAATTGCAAAATCCTCTAAACCCTTAACAACATAAGCTACGAATTTCATGTGGTAAGTATAGAACAAGATTTGGCTATAGAACTTTTTGCATAATATATTCACATTGTACAAAATATCTCAGTCCTAACCTCTGCGACTACGTGACCCCAAAATTTTTAGCTGAGTAGTTTTTCAACTGTATATGGATTATCTTCTATATATATTTCACCATTCATAACCTTCTGACCTAATCTGAGCTTGATTAAAACTTCTAGAATATCAGCAAGTTTCTCCTTTGGAGGTATTATTTTTATGATACCAAAGTTTGCTTTAGCTTTTAGAACTGTATTTCCGTCTATGTTTTCGCGTTCTTCGACATCGAATAAAATACTAACATTGACATTTACACAAAAATATTTTTTGAATTTATTAAAAATTCGTTTCTCTGCAAATTTAAAGTAATCCTGCAACGCAAATGGAACGTTCCTTAATTCTGTTCCTTCTGATCGAATCTGCTTAAAACTGATCCATCTCTCACTCCCCTTTTTAAATTCATTTTTGGTCACTTTAAATTTCCCGGTAAAATTATCAATAAATATCAAACCAGTACAGTAATGCAAATGTGATCTTATAATTTTCACTTTATTTAAATTCAATATTTTGAAATTGAATTCTTCAAAACTTTCTACAGCAATCCCATATCTTGGATGATATGGGGTTGAATTAAAACCACCAGCAGTTGACGATCCAAAAGATCCTTCCGGTTTATACCAAGTCTCACCAATAGCTATATCGCCAAACTCGTTAATATGCACAATACCAAAATTATTTATTTTATTTATATGCAAATATTTCAACAATCCATTGAGTGAAGTTTTCCTAGCAAACTTTTCTGGTAACATGCAGGTCATATCTATACTATCGTTATTAATTTTTATGTATTTAGTAAATTTTCTATAATTTGGCAGACATATATTAGAACAATAATTTGGCCCTAAGTTTAGATTGTATTCCCGACCTTCTTCTATCTTGTGATGTGGTGAAAGAATTTTCTCTACTTTGTTATTTTTAAAAATTTCCTTATAGCTTTTTTCTAAATATGCTGATTTACAAATCGAATATAATTCATAAGCAACCAAATTAATCAAAATTTCATTAAGATTGCTGTATTCACGATGGTACCTACCAATATTATATTTACCATTTTTAGCGATTGCGATTTCATCAAGATCTAGTTGATTTGAATATCTTTCTTTATTTAACATTAATATAAACTTTGAACCGGTTAAATTTAGAACCATTGAATCTCTACCTTCTAGTAAAGAATATCCCAAGAGATATGGAATCAATGGCTTCAATCCACGGTGAACAGCTTGAAGGTCCCATATAATGCTTGAGGAATCATATTTCACTTGAATCAATGGACCCCTGGTTATTAGTCTGCTTACAACTAAAATGTCGTTATTGGTGTCTATGTTAGTCATAGATCGAGTAAACATTAGACATACTTTGTAATCTTTCTGTATTTATTTTAGCGTTAGGTTCGATTTGAACAATATCAGTTATAATTTTAATTCCACGATTGTTTTCATTTCTAGGATCACGAATTTCCCCTATTAATAATTTAGACTTAGAAGGAAATACATATTTAACAGGTATTCTATTAATATAGTTAGTGATTCCATTGATTATTACGTCTGACTTTGAAAGTAGCAACTCTCCTAATGAATGGCTTGGAATAACAATAACTCTAAGCACACCATAATCGTTATAAAATCTACAAGTGCTATATATTTCGCGATTAAATTGATAAATACCCTCAATAATATTCTTATGAATAAGTTTATTGAAAACAATCGGCGATTCTTCGCCAAAGGTTTCTAGAATACCTGCCCAATTCACCCAGCGATACGAAATGAGATATAGTTTCTTAAAAGTATTTCTAGACGATAAGATTCTATACAACTTGATATCTCTAGCATATTCAACGTTGGTTTTAACTATTTCAAAAGGCGAATCTTCTGAATGAAGAGTTTTATATAACATTAGCATTAATTGCTGATCTGTGATTTTATTGATATTTTGGTCAAGAAATATACTTTTTCTTATTAGATCTGGATAAAGATAATTCATGGAGATTACATCGTCAGATATACAGTCAACGCGGACAACTTCTTCATCCCTCTTCTCCAATTTGTTTGGAAATGTGAGATTTTTTAATATAATCTTGTCAGGATGTATATTTTTGCACTGAGTTTTTTCATTATATTTATTCCAATTGAATTCAATTTGGCGTGATTCGATTCGATCACACTTGTTAATAGAAACTTTTAGATAAACCCCACCTTTTTTAGTGGTCTTGCTGTGTCTTAGGTTGTTTAGATTGCTCCTAATTGCAAAATCATTAACTTTAGAAATTGACTTATCTAAATAATTGATTACTTCAGTAATGTCATTTGTTAAGAGAAAAAAACTATACTCATCAATTCCATTCCTTATTAGAAGTAGTCCACTGTTGTCAATTTGCTTAAGATTGTTTTCAACAATAGCAAGTATAAAGCTAATGTATTCGGTAAGCAATTTGCCAGTTTTGTCATATCTATGCATAACCGCAGACAGATTGAACATATTTCCAAAGTCAATCGAGATCTTATAAAATTCCATGTTATAAACATCAGCAATAATATGAGATAAATCCTCAAAGAAAGCGTAGTACTGACCATCAATTGAATTTGATTCAAAATCCACAAACACAAAGCTTGAAACAAGTTGTTTTAATATTAGGTGGTCAGAGACTGAAAGACAGTACTCTGATTGTATGCATTCCGCTAGGACTTCTTCATAATCATTTAATGAAAATTTTCGAAACAACACAATATCCTCTACTAATTTTGGATTTATTCTCAATTTCCCCAACAATGTGTTTAAATTCACGTTTTCTTCAGATATGAAATTTAAGTAAAATCTATGATTTTCGCCGTGATTATAGCATAATCATTAGCACAACTAGCAGTAAAAAATAAAAGACAACCAACCTAAACCTCAATCAAACAGGTCCTAACTTCGTTTATCCAGCCACCCCAAGAAGGACTGTATGTATTTTTTGGTAGTTAAATTCAAATGAAGTATGTAAAAACATAAGGGCTCCAGGAATAAAGAATTTTCAATTGTCGACCTGTAAATTAGGATGTCATCTAGCCTTTGATTATCAAATCCATTTTCTCTTAATATAGAAATTATTAATGCCTTGTATATTGCTGATTTGTGTTTGCTATTTGTCCGTTCCACAATCATAGCCATAGACATAGCAATATAGAACATTAAATCGTTTGATTCATCAAATAAATCATCATCATTTTGGACATCACTCGAATTTAAACACAATGAGGCAAGAATTATATATTTGGACCTCATTTTTGCATCATAAAGAAAACCTCGCGGAAAACCCTCAAGATCATCAAAAGCTGCAGTAAGTTGTTGCATATGATTTTCATTTAGGTTTTTTACTATATTGGAATCTAGAATAGAATTGGTACCGACGTTAGGATCGCTTATAATATCAGTTGAAACAACAAACCCGCAAGTTATCTCCAAACTAACTAAAGATGCCTGCAATTCTGCCCACCGTCGCTTATTTTCATATGAAAAACGCAAATCATCCTCAACAAACATTTCGCCTGCCCAATCTGGTAGATATTTAAAACTATCCGAAGAAATTATTCTAACTAAATTATCGATACCAGAAATATCTAACTCGGAATCATCAGAAATACCAAAAGGTTGAATAGACATGCGTTTAGCAGGAAAATATATTACAAGGATTTTAACATATCGTGTGGGTATGGTCGATACCCATCTGGCATTTTCACTTCGCTTCCGTTTGCTTCTTTGAATATTTCCACATATTCAGATAGGCTTTCCAGTCCAACCTCTTTTCTTCGTTCATCGACTTTAGAAATATCTTTTATTGGTCTAAATTGACAAATATTGCTACCCTTTTTTGCATGAAGTTGAGTTCCATATATTTGCGGTTCTCCTTTATATACATTCACCCTATCCTGTCAAGGACCCCATATTTCAGACAGTGTTTCTATCAACTTTTTGACTTTCTATAAATTCAACAGGTGACATTTTAAGGGCTGAATGTATTCTCTTATTGTTGTATGTGTGTATAGTTTTATATATCTCAAAAACTAGTTCACCGAGTGAATTAAATCTATTTGGATCGGCTAAATCGACTTTAAATTTGTCATAGAAAGATTCCTGATATCCGTTTTCCCAAGGACATCCTTTCTTAGATCTTGATATTAGTATACCGAGGTTATTAATCATTGTTTTAAACTCATCTGAATCAAATTCAGAGCCATTATCACTATGAAAGATCTTTGGGATGGGGTTTGAATAAATGGCAGAAAGCAGTGCACCTGAAACAAGGTCTGTTGTGTGGTTTGTTAAAACATTTATCCCTACAATTCTTCTAGAAAAGATGTCTAAAACGGTAGACACATAAATCGGTTTATTTTTCCAAGAAAGGTAGGTAAAATCAGATACCCAAATATGGTTTTCATATGAGGGATACTCTGTTATGAGCAAATTAGGATATGAGGAAGTTTCTTTTTTAGGTTTAATCCATTTTTTAGTTCGTCTTCTATATGGTTTAATGCCATATAGGTTCATGACTCTTTTTATTCTTTTT
>Ga0209541_10015309_pt1 | contig 11470 bp, 11 predicted proteins | sample RifCSPlowO2_01_FD_184027 | JGI IMG/M metagenome (GOLD analysis project Ga0209541, IMG submission 184027) | Groundwater microbial communities from Rifle, Colorado - Rifle CSP2_plank lowO2_0.1 (SPAdes) (version 2) | ecosystem: Environmental > Aquatic > Deep subsurface > Groundwater | place...
AAAAAACCACATTGTATGCCTGCCCTGAGGGTCTCGAAGGGTTACGCTTTTCCGCCAATTTTCGGGCTTCTTCCGGAAAATGAGTCAGCGCAATAGATTTATTTTCAATTTTAATTTTTAAAACTTCCGTTTCAATTTTTACTCTCGGTATTTTATTGTATTCTCCAATTAAAATTTTGAAATCTGCGTCCATATTTCCGAAAACGGCAAAAAACTCGCCGCGGAAATCAGCCAGCGATTCTTTCAAACTTTCCGGGTTTCCAATATCTCCGCAGTGTAAAATAATTTTAATATTTTCTTCATTAAGCCACTGCGCGATTTTTTTAAAATTTGCCACGTTTCCATGGCTGTCTGAAACAATTGCAAACTTCATATTTTATGATGATTCTTCAAGAATTATTTTTTTCTTAAATACCCCGCGGTCTTCCGTTTTTTTCTTTTTTACGGTTTCTAATTCAGCTTTATTAATTTTTTTAAAATCAAAAATCGCTTCAATAACTTCTAAAACGTCTGCTAGTTCTTCAGTGTTTTCTGCCTGTATAAATTCAATAACTTCTTCCTGCAATTTTTCTTTTAACTTTTACCAATATTCTCCGTCATCGGCAATATGAGTTATGGGAACCCCGCCCTTTCTTATTATATATTCAGGAATCTTGTCCCTGACCAATTTATTATATTTTGTCATAAATTTTAGTGTGGCTAAATTTCTACGATCGTAGAAATTTAGCCACACTAGATTATTCGCCGATATTATTCACCGATGTATTTAAATCGCGTAACTTTTTTACCGTTGAATTCAACTTCTTGAAAAAACATTTCGGCGGCCTTACCCATAATTTGCCTTCTCCATAAAGGGCTTTATATACGACTAAATATTCCATAATTTCGGAGTGCTTCGCGACATCTAAAACTTCGTAATGTTTTCTTTTATAATGTTCGTATTTTCCGAGATTGATTTCCATTTTTTAGCTGCCTTTGACGCAATCGTTAAAAATATTTACCTGATTGTTATACTGCGGAATTAAATTTTTTACTTCATCGGCAAGCAGTTGATATTGCGCAACCAACCGGTTATAACTTTCCACCAAATTATTGTATTGAGGATTTTTAGTATTTGCATTATCTATCTTTGATTTTTCTGAATCTAATTCGGCTGACATTTGGTCTAGTCGGGTGTTTTTGTCTTTAATTTCATTTTTTAAATTTAAGCTGGGCTCTGAACAAGTTGATAATGGAAGCCCAAATTCCTGAACTCCCATCCAAACAGACTCTCCTTTATAAGTTCCTTTTACCACAGCCACCCCAATTTCAGAATAACGATTGTTTAAAATATTCGCTCTGTGCCCGGGGCTGTCCATCCATGAACGCACCAGTTCTCTTTCTGAAACAAAATTGCCAAGTATTAAATTCTCGCCGGCTACTATATATTTATATCCATATTCTAAGACTAATTCTCCGGGGTCTAAACCCGCGGGTGAAACGTGCTCAAAATACTGGTTCTGGAACATATCATTGGCTTTTGCCAAAGCCGAAGCATTAAGTTCTGCATTTTCAAATAGAGAAGCTAGTCCGTTATTTTTTCTCTGCAGATTGGCCTCTTCAATTATTATATTTTTGTCTAAAACCGTTTGACTGGGCTTTCCTTTAATCTCCAGCGGAGGAGGATTAAAAAAATCTCTTGAAACTTCCGTTATCAAATTTCCTGCATCTGTTCTTTTGAAATCCTGGATGTTCTTTGTAATCTGTCGGCTGGCGGATTGGTAGATATTTAAAATATTATTTTTAAAATAAAATCCGGCGCCGAACAGAACTAAAATTATAAACAAAAATATTATTAATTTTTTCATATTTGTGTTTTAAAACTTTTAATGCTAACCCCGATAAGCCGAATTAATTTTTTACGGGGATTTTTTCTGCGGTCAAGATACGGCAAAAGAAGTCTTAACGTTTCCAGTCTGAATTCTTTTATGCCTAAAATTTCTTTTTTAAGGGTTTTGACAGATGTTTTTGTTTCAAAATCGGAAAACCTTACAGTAATGCCCACGGTTTTAAAACTTTTGAATCCGGACTGGAAAAAGTTTTTAAAAACTCCTTCACACAATTTCTCAAAAGCATCTCCTATATAAATGGCATTCAATGTATCGCGCGGAAAAGTTATCTGCTCTCCAATTGATTTTGCTTCTCTATTTTCAACAATCGGCGAATCGTCAATTGCCCTTACTTTAAAATATAATTCCACGCCCCATTTGCCAAGCGCTTCTTTGAGCTCTTGTCGTGAAAATTTTTTTAATTCTTTTACAATTTTAACTCCTTTTTGGTTTAATTTCTCTTCTGTCTTAGGGCCTATTCCCGGAATTTCTCTTATTGGCAATGGCTCTAAAAATTCTTCAGATTCCCTTTCTTTTATCATAACCAATCCGTCGGGTTTTTTCATTCCGGCAGAAATTTTTGCAATCAGCTTATTCGGTCCGATTCCAATAGAGCAGGTAACTTTTAATTTTTCTTTTATTTCTTTTTTTATTTTTTGGCAAATCTGGATTGCTTCGTCAGTCGCTCCGCTCTCTCCTCGCAATGACGATAAAAAAGATAAATCAAAATAGAATTCGTCAATGCTGGCGGGCTCCACTAAATTAGAATACTTCTTGATAATTTTAAAAATTTCTCTTGAAGCCTTGCCGTATCTTTCAAAATCTACCGGTAAAAATATGGCTTCCGGCTTTCCTTCTGCTTTTGCCTTTTGCGATAATTGCCAAGCAGTTGAAATGGGTAAAGCAGAATGTATCCCATATTCTCTGGCTTTATAATTTGCGGTTGAAACAACTCCTCTGCCTTTTCCCTCGCCAGCTGGCGAATTTGGATCGGCTCCCACAACAATAGGCTTACCATAAAATATCTCGCTCCCCGCCTCCTCCAATGAGGCAAAAAACGCATCCATATCCAAATGCGCAATTATCCTCATACTACTTTTTCTGAACCATTAGTTTTTGGTGTTCTTCTGTGTTTAGTATTCCGCACTTTTTATATTTTTTGCCCGAACCGCACGGACACGGGTCATTTCTGCCAGGCTCATGGTTAACACCCGGTGTTATCCCGCCAACACCGGGTGTTGGACGAACTGGATTTTGCTGGACTTTTAATCCGGCCTTCATTATGTTGTCTGCGATATTTGCGTCAATCATTTGCAAAAGCTGATGAAACATTCTGTGGCCTTCATTTTTATATTCAACCAAGGGATCCTGGCCGCCATAAGTTCTTAACCTTACCGAGTCGCGCAAATGGTCCATATCTGAAAGATGCGCCTGCCATAAATTATCTAAAACCTTTAAACTCACAAATTTTTCAACTTGATGCATATCTTCCTCGCCGATTTCTTTTTCTTTTTTATTATAATCCCCTTCTGAAAAACCTGCTTTTTTAAAAATTTCCAAAATTTTATCTTTTAATCCGCCAGCTGGCGGATTGGCTGCTAAAAATTCATGCCGTTTCTTATATATAATTTCCCTGTGCTTATTCATTACGTCATCATATTCCAATAAATGGTTTCTTGCGTCAAAATTGAATCCTTCAATTTTTGACTGGGCAGATTCAATGGCTCCTGAAATCATATTCGCCTGAATCGGCTCGTCATCTGGAACTTTTAAAGCAGTCATTAAGTTTTTTATTTTATCTCCGCCAAAAATTCTCATCAAATCATCTTCCAAAGAAACAAAAAATTGCGAAGAACCCGGGTCGCCCTGTCTGCCTGCTCTTCCCCTTAACTGATTATCAATTCTTCTGGCGTCGTGCCTTTCTGTGCCCACAACGTGCAAGCCGCCCAGCTCCCCAACCCCTCGAGAATCATCGAGGTTTGGCGGATTACCGCCGAGAATTATATCAACTCCTCTGCCTGCCATATTTGTTGCAATTGTTACAGCTCCCTTTTTTCCTGCCTGCGCAATAATTTCTCCTTCTCTTTCATGATTTTTTGCATTTAAAATTTGGTGAGGAATTCCTTTGACTTCCAATAATTTTCCCAGATACTCATTTCTTTCAACAGACCTTGTGCCAACCAAAACCGGCTGGCCTTTTTTGTTCAACCCCTCTATTTCTTTTACTACGGCTGAAAATTTTCCGCTTTCTGTTTTGAAAACTTTGTCGGCCAAATCTTTTCTTACCATTGGTTTATTGGTCGGAATTACCGCAACCTCAAGATTGTAAACTTTGTCTAATTCCTCGGCCGAGGTTATTGCGGTTCCTGTCATTCCTGATATTTTTTTATAAAGCCTGAAATAATTTTGGAATGTGATTGTGGCTAATGTCAAAGATTCCGGTTTTACTTCCAAATTTTCTTTTGCCTCAACTGCCTGATGAAGCCCGGCAGACCATCTGCGTCCGGGCAGAATTCGGCCCGTAAATTCATCAATAATCATTATTTCTCCGCCTTTTACAACATAATCTCTGTCTTTTAAAAATAAAACTTTGGCTCGCAAAGCCGATTCTAACTGATGGGTTATTGTAATGTCGTTGTCTAACCAAGGGTCAGATCCCAAACTTTTTATAACTCTGTTCTGCCCGGCTTCAGTAAAACTGACTGCTTTCATTTTTTCGTCAACCGTGTAATCTGCCTGCCCTGAGCCCGCCGAAGGGACTTGCCCTGAGCCCGCCGAAGGGTTTCCTTCTAAAGGCAAAACAATTTTTGCAAACTGGTAATATTTTTCCGTTGCCTCTTCTTCCTGGCCGGAAATAATTAAGGGCACGCGCGCCTCATCAATTAAAATTGAGTCAACCTCGTCAACAATGCAAAAATTAAATCCTCTTTGCGCCGTTTGAGATAAATCATAAACCATGTTGTCGCGTAAATAGTCAAAACCAAACTCATGGTTTGTGCCATAAGTAATATCTGCCTCATATGCTTCTCTTCTTGAACAAGGTTTCAAAAATTCCTGCACAACTTTAAACCCTCCTAAAATATCTCTTTCTTTATCTAAATTATTTTTGTAATTGGCATCATAAATATAACCTGATTCGTTCACAATGCATCCTACAGACAGCCCCAAAGCATCATATATTTGCCCCATCCAAACCATGTCCCTCTTGGCCAAATAGTCGTTTACAGTTACAATGTGCACCCCGCGACTTTCTATCGCGTTTAAATAGGCAGGTAACGTAGCTGACAAAGTCTTACCTTCGCCAGTGCGCATTTCGGCAATTTTGCCTTGGTGCAAAACAATGCCCCCAATCAACTGGCTGTCAAAGTGTCTCTGGTTTAAGGTTCTTTTTGCGGCTTCTCTTACCAATGCAAAAACCTCTGGAAGAATATAATCCAGAGTTTGGCCTTTTGCCAATCTTTCTTTAAACTCTTTTGTTTTTTCTTTTAGCTGTTCTGCAGAAAATTTCTGAAATTCCGGCTCAAAAGAATTTATTTTTTCAACAATGGGCGCCAATCCCTTTATATATTTTTCATTCGGATCCCCGAAAATTTTGCTAAAAATTGACATATAGTTATTCTGTTATATTATACGAAAAACCGCATTTATTCAATGCGGTTTGAAGACAAAATGGTTTATTGTTATTCTTTTGTGGCGCCGCGGAGGGTGGTATTAAAAACAAGGTTTTGCGCCTTAAAAAAGTTTTTTGTGAAATCAACTGCTTTTTGCTGGTCGTAAAATTTGCAGGAAAATATATCAATGAAAACAGAGTTATCTGTTTCAGCAAAGTGTCCCGATATTAAAGAAGTTTCTATCAATTGAGCTAAGCTGTATCCCGAAACTTTCGGGTCTTCGCCAAAACGCGCGACTACCGGCTCTCCGAATCTTTTCATGTCTATTAAATCGCAAACTTCAATGGCATATTGTTTTATTTTTTCTCCGCTGCTTATAGTTTCGTGGTCGCACCCAAATAAATCTATTGAAGTGAGCATTCCCCATACGCCCCTACGTTCATACTCACTTTCAGAAATTGTGTTATTATTCATCTTTTTCAATTTTATATTATGCCGAATATCTGTCAAGGTGTGAATAAATCGCGGCGGCGAGGACGACGCGCTAAATCATTTTTTTTTAATTTATATTTTTTAATCTCCTGCTGTAACTTGTCTTTAATTTCCACGACGGTCAAAAACAAATCGTTTCCGGCTGATTGCGCCATTATTTTTTTACCGGGCAATAAAATTCTTGCCTCTGACCTGAAAACATTGCCTTTGTTATGGTGTTTACTTTCTTTTTCAATCTCAAAAAAAACTTCTGCTAATGTTTTTTTATCCCGCCTGGAATTCGCCAAAGGGTCTTCCTCGCGCTTTAAAACATCTATAAATTTTTTAAGACTTCCGATTTTTTCTTCAATAAAACTTTTAAGCGGCGCTGTTAATTCAAGATTTTTTGTTCTGATTAAAATTTTCATAATTTTTACCGTAGCGATATAATTATTTTCATAAAATTTGCACCTCTGTCTCTAATGATACGTCAGAAGTTTTTTTAACTTTTTTTTGAACCAATTTAATTAAAGCCAGAACATCTTTGGCTTTGGCGTTTCCTAAATTAATAATAAAATTTGCATGCTGCAGAGATATCTGGGCTCCACCTATTTTTTTGCCCTTGAGCCCGGCTTTTTCAATTAATTCTCCTGCTCGGATAACCTTACCCCTTTTTTCAGGATTCACAAAAACCGAGCCGGCAGAGGGAAATGTTACGGGGTGGCTATTTTTTCTGTAACTCATAAATTTATTCATTCTTCCTTTTATTTCCTCTTTATTTCCTTTTTTAGGCGTAAAGGTCGCAGAAATAATTATCAAATTTTTTCTCTTTTTAAAGATGCTATTTTTTAATGAAAACTTGCACTGCTCTTTTGAAAAAAATTTAGTTTTCAGGTTTTTTATATCTAACGCCTCAATGCTCTCTATCCAGTCTGAAACTTTTTCATTAAATGCCTGCGCGTGCCCATATACGGCTCCGCCAACTGTTGCCCCCGGAATTCCGGATGCCCATTCAAATCCTGAAAAACTATTTTCTGCCGCGCAATCCGCTAAATCATAGAGGGTGGTTCCGGCGAAAGAAAAAATCTTGTCTTCTTCCGCTTTGCACCCTAAAATTTCAATTTTTACAACCAGTCCGTTAAACCCTTTGTCTAAAACCAGAACATTGCTGCCGCCGCCCAATATGAAAACAGGCAGTTTAAGCTCTTTTGCGATTTTTACGGCGCAAAGTAAATCTTCTTTAGATTTTGCAACAAAAAAATATTTGGCCGGTCCGCCGATTTTAAATGTTGTATGGTTCTTTAACGGAATATTTTTCTGGACATCCGGTAATTCTTTTTTCAATTTTTCTAAAATTTGGTCTTCCATATTATCCGTCGGATAAAAAGAAATTTATTTTTATTCTTGTTGCTGGGCCCACAACGCCTGTTCCCGAGAACAGCCCAAGGGGCGCTAAAATTTCTACCCTATATTTTTCCTGAAAACGAATTACGGCTGATCTGGTTAAACTGCCAAAATATCCCGTCACAAAACCTTCTGAATAAATGTCCGCCCCCTGCGATTTTAAAAAAGTTTGCAGACATTTAATCTCGCTATTGTTTGACATTCCAAAAGAAAGATTATTATTTATCTTAGAACAAGCGCTATTATTGCTATTACCGCCATTTCTCTGGGCAATTATATCCGCAATTTGTTTTTTAAGAGAAGCTATTTGGTCTAATAATTTTTGAATTAAAACCTGGTCTTCTTGAGACGTCTGCCCCTCAATAGAAACGGTAAAAGTATATGGGTATGTAAATTCAAAACCGTCGAATCCTTCAATCTTTGTCTGCAGAGAGGGAATAATAATCAGGGAATTGTAGTCTGCGCCAAAATTTTTAATAGTGATTTCTCCCTGTTCTTTTTTATCAAGCTTTAAAAATTTTATTGAATAATTATTATCCTTGTCAAAAACAATATATGGAACTTGGAAATTTAATCCGGCCGAGCTTGAAAAATTTAGTTTTAAATCGCCGTTGCCACCGATAATTTTTTGCCAGTTGCCCGACCAGTTTTTTGTAACGTTTGTAACAGAAAGCAAACTATTTCCGACCAAAGGCAAAAAATTAAGCGTGGAATTCAGCCTGAGGTTTTTTAAATTAGCATTTAAATAACAATACTTTATATCAAGAGAACAGTCGTTGACAACAGATGTTATCGTCCAATTCGTAAAAATCTGGGAAAAATCTTCTTTAACTCCATTTCTCTTCAGAGCATAGTTTATGCTGTTTATGCCGGTAAGCTTTGATTTTAAGGAATCGACCAGAATATCTATGCCATAATGGTCAATTAAATAATGGGTAAACAGGCTCACAACCCCATAATCATATTTACTTTCCTGCCATTCGGTCAAAGAGTCTGTCGGCTTTTCCAAAAAAGTCTGCGCTCTTTTTTGAAGGTTGCTTCCGGAATAAGAAGTGTCATAACCCAGAATATTTGAAGAATAATCTGCCCTTGCTTCATTTAACCAGACCTCTTCTTGGACATCAAAAATTTTGTCTTTTTGGTTAAAGGTAATCAGGTGCGCGAGCTCATGGGCCAAAAATACCTTTATTTCCGGGTTATCAATCTGACTTATCGGCAAATAAAGCATTTCTCTTTCGTTTGAATCAGAAATCTGTAGTTTTAAATATTCATCTGCAGAACGGAAATAGCCTCCTGTGCCCTCTTTCATTGGATGAAACAGAATGGTAATTTTTGCGTCTCCGTCAACCCCGGGTTTCCATTCGGAACCGAAAACAGAAGTCAGTGTTGGATAAATCCTGTTAGAAAACTCTGAAGACAAAGAATCTAAATTTAAAAGAATTTCGTTCTGTTTTGCCGGCATTTGAGAATCCAACCACTTTTTTTCTACATAAAAATAAATATTAGAAGTGGTTTTAACCAGCGTGGCTGTTGTTTGAGACCTGGCTGACGAGTCATAGTTGCTGTCTATATAAAAATTTACGCTGTCGCCGGAATTAACAGCCCTAACGGCTGAAGGCGCGAGTAAAATAAAAAAGAGGGCAAGTATTAAAATTTTTTTGTTTGACACTCCAAAAAAAATCATGAATTAAATTTTTTTATACAACGGGCCTGATGCTTGCTTTAATATTAACACGATAAAGCGATGCGAGGAAATTTTATCCCTTAAACGGCTTATAATGAGGCAAAAAACTTCTCAAAATACTGATTATTTTTTCGTCTTGAGGACTGCCTACGATTTTTTTGAGTTCTTCTATCTTTTTCTCTAATTTTACTGAATCTATATTGGAAAGATTTGCCATAAAAATTTTTTGGTTTTGCGTCGCAACGGTACCTTCCTCTGCCGTAAGTATTTCTTCAAAAAGTTTTTCACCCGGCCTTGGTTTTGTAAAAACAATGGCGATGTCTTTGTCTAATTCAAGCCCGGACAATTTAATCATTTCTTTAGCAAGGTCTAAAATTTTAACCGGTTCTCCCATGTCTAAAACAAACACTTCCCCTCCTCTACCCATAGACCCTGCCTGCATAACAAGCAGGCACGCCTCTGAAATCAGCATTAAATATCTTTTCATTTTAGGGTGGGTAACTTCTACGGGCCCCCCTTTTCTGATTTGCTCCTTGAATGTCGGCATCACGCTTCCTCTGCTGTTTAATACGTTTCCGAATCTTACGGAAATAAATTTAACATTATTTTTTTGGTTATATGCCTGGCATATCATTTCGCCAACTCTTTTTGTGGCGCCCATCACCGAAGTTGGATTTACCGCTTTATCCGTTGAAATAAAAACAAATTTCTCAACGTTGTTTTCCAAACTGACTTCTGCCAAGTTTTTTACGCCAAAAATATTATTTTTTACCGCTTCATCGGGTTGAGCTTCCATTAAAGGAACGTGTTTATATGCCGCCGCATGAAAAATAACTTTTGGCTTAAACTTTTTAAAAACTTCTTCTATTTTTTTTCTGTCTAAAATATTTGCTACTAAAGATTTAATCTCCAAATGCGGAAACTTATTTTTTAGTTCTTCTGAAATATTAAAAATCCCGGTTTCGTCTTGATCTAAAAGCATAATCAAAGACGGATTAAATTTTGCGGTTTGCCTTGATAATTCAGATCCAATTGAGCCCGCGGCGCCAGTTATTAAAACCACTTTATCTTTTATAAAATTTTCAATTTGTTTTATTTCTAACGAAACCCGCTCTCTTCCCAATAAATCCTCCACCCCAACATTTTTGAGGCTGCGCAAGGATAAGTGGCCGTTGATAATTTCGGTTATCGGCGGTGTAATTTTAATTTTTTTTAATCCTGCCTTCTTTCCATTTTCAATTGCATTTTTAATTGTTTTTCCGCTTGCCGACGGCAGTGCAATAACCATTTGTTCAATCTGATATTTTTTTACAATTTTTTGGATATCTTCAATTTTTCCTAAAACTCTAAGCCCATGAATCGTTATGTTTTGTTTTATGGAACTGTCATCAATAAATCCAACCGGAGTATACGGGCTGTTTACAGCCGAAAGCATGCTTCTTAAAATCTGCTCTCCGGCATCTCCCGCTCCGATAATAAGTATTTTTTCCTTTTTCAGCAACCTGTTGGACCCGATAATGTGCAAATAAATTCTTTTGGCAAAACGCAAGGCTCCGCACAAAACAAATACAAAAATATAACTTATAAAAATAATTGACCTTGGGAAAGTTGCGAAGGAGGTAAAATCTTTGGAAATATAAATCGCAGCTCCCAAAAACAAGAAGGAAATGCTTGTAGCCTTAAACAAAGAAATCAACTCGCTGGCTGAAACATAAGACCACGAAAAAGAATAAAGCCCCTGAGAATAAAATATAGGGATAGTAAAGATTGCGGCGAGCCCGACGGTTTCAAAAATAAAGTGAAGATATGGCGCAGGCACGAGACCGTCAAATCTTATCAAAAAAGCCAACCAAACCGAAACAGCAATTAAAATTACGTCTGTCAAAATAAAAAATATATTGCGTGTTACAATTGTTTTTTTAAATAGAGAATGAAAGTTCATTTTATTTTTTGCGCTAAACTTATTGCTTCTTTCAAAATTTTAACCACAAATTCTATTTCCTCTTCTTTTAAATTATTAAAAAAGGGCAGCGCTAATGTTCTTTTACTGACATTTTCTGCTATTGGAAAATCACCCTCTTTGTATCTAAACTCTTTTTTATAAAACGGCTGCGAATGGATTGTTTGAAAATAATTTCCGCATTGAATTCCTTTTTTTGCCATTTCATTTATAATTTTATCTCTTTTTTTGCCGGCTAAATATTCATTCAATTTTACAACATAAGCAAACCAGCTCAACTTATTGCCTTGGGCGACAAAAGGAATTTCAACGCCTTCCATATTTTTAAATTTTTTACTATACAATTCTGCAACTTTTGCCCTTTTACCTAAAATTTCTTTGATCCGCTTCATTTGAGCAATTCCCATGGCACAGCTCATCTCGTCCAATCTGTAATTATAACCCAGCCTTATATGCTCTAACCATTTTCCAT
>Ga0209541_10015310_pt1 | contig 11470 bp, 12 predicted proteins | sample RifCSPlowO2_01_FD_184027 | JGI IMG/M metagenome (GOLD analysis project Ga0209541, IMG submission 184027) | Groundwater microbial communities from Rifle, Colorado - Rifle CSP2_plank lowO2_0.1 (SPAdes) (version 2) | ecosystem: Environmental > Aquatic > Deep subsurface > Groundwater | place...
AGCCGCCTGAGCCGCCTCCAAATCCGCCTCTGCCAAACCCGCCTGTAAACAAGCCCAAAGCGGCGCCATGATAGATGCTGTCATTGCGTTTTTTCCCCTGCTGTTTTGCTTGACTTCTTCTTATGGCCAGAATTATTGCAGTCCAAAAAATAATAACAAATAGGAAGAATAGGGCAATTAGCCATAATGGAGGGCTTGATTTATCTTGCTCATTTGCAGAATTTTTCAGCGAGAGTATGTCCGCATCATTTGAATTAAGCAATAACCTTTTTGTTGCGTCATATGCCTCAAGAATTCCCTTTTCGTAATTTCCTTCCTTAAAGTTTGGCGCAAGATACTCTCTTGAGAGTCTTCCCAGCAATGGCGAATTTAAAGTGCTTTCAACCCCATATCCAACCTCCCACCTGTATTTTCGGTCATTAATTGCTACATACAGCAAAATGCCGTTGTCATTTCCTTTTTTCCCGATTTTATTTTGCTCGGCAATTTTCAAAGCATACTCTTCAAGTGAGTATTCCTTTGGGTACTCCTTTTCAATGTAGATAACATACTGCACTCCGTTTGTTGATTTTTCCAAGCCCCTCAAGTCATTTTCAAGCTGTGATTTTGCGCTTGACGATAGAACTCCTGCATTGTCAGTAACATAAGAGCTTATCGTCGGGATTGCAGCGGCATTTGAAATAGAAGCTAGAGCTAAAAAAATGAAAATTAATAGAGTCATCCTTCCCATAGCCTATCTTACTTTATTTTAATATATAAATTATTCTTTTTCTAGGTATTGGTAAAACATCAGGTGGTAAATAAAGGGTGGTAAGAAGCGGGTGGTGTTAGGAAAGTATTTAAACAATATACAGGAAACTATTGCTATGGAGATGTTTAATCAGCCCCATAGCAGAGTATTTGGAGAAAAACTTCAAGAAATTCTATTAAGTGAAAATTTTGATACTTTCTATATGATTGTTGCCTATGTAAAAGAAAGTGGAGTAATAAGATTAAAGCCGTTTGTTGAGAAATTTAAATCGTCAGGGGGAATAGTTAAAGCAGTTGTTGGGATTGACCAAAAGCTTACGTCAAGTCAAGGTTTAGCACTTCTTATGCCTTTATGTGATGAAATCTATGTTTATCATAGTGAGAATCCAATGCAAACCTTCCACCCAAAAGCTTATGCTTTTGTAAAAGAAGATAAAAAAGCTATTATTCTCATTGGCTCAAATAATCTAACTTCTGGAGGATTATATACAAATTATGAATTTAGCTCTTGCCATGAATACAATTTAGAAGATAAATCACAAATGCAATATTTTAATGAATTTAAGAAGGCATTTGAATTTTACTCAACGCCTTCTAAATGCTCAAAAAACCTTTCTCCAGAACTATTCAAAAAGATGGTCGAAGCTGGGCATTACCTTTCTGATGAAAAAGAGCAAATCAAAAGAGTTTTCTCTAAAACAGGTGAAATGGTTGTCCGTGAAAAAATATTTGGAAGTGAAGCCTTTAAAGCTCCCCCCAGAATACAGCCTGTCCAAAAGAAATTAGTGGCTGAAAAACTCAAAACTCCCAAAGAGATAGAAGAAATCCTTATAATTTCTTCTTTGCCAAAAGGAAATCTCGTTTGGGAGAAAAAATTGAATAAATCCGATATACTCGTTGCAGAAGGGAAAACAAATCCTACTGGCGGTTTAAGATTAACTCAAGCAAAATGGAAAGATGATGGAAAGAGAATTAGTCAAACTACCTATTTTAGGGAAAAATTATTTGGAAATTTTAAATGGAATGAGATAAGACAGAAACCTAAGGTATATGGTGCATATATTTTGTTTAATGTAACAATCTTAGGAAATGATATTGGAACACACTTATTGTTGGTAAGGCATAAACCAAGTGGAGAATCAAAACAAGGAAATTATACTACTTCAATCTCATGGGGAGAAATAAAGGATTTTATCACAAAACAAAATCTTACTGGTAAAACACTAAAGTTATATTCACCAAAAGAAGGGCAAGAGCCATTTTTTATAGAAATAAACTAATTTCTGCCCAATCTCCTATTAAGAAGTTTTTTCCAAATGTTATTTGCTAATTTTATTTCTTCATCTGAAAATCCATAACCCACTTTTAATATCTTTTTATCAGTAAATTCAAGAATTTCATTAATGTTCTTGCCTTTCCTCATCATGCTGTCAATTTTATCTAACAATTCAGCATTTTCTTCTCTGTAGGGCAATAAAATACTTTCAACCTCATTAGGCATTAACTCTAAAGCCCCGCCTCCATGACTTCTGCCACAAATCTCGGCAAAGGCAAGAGATAAGGAATTATAATAACTTGCTACAAGTGCGTTCATATTTACTTTATTTCCAGATAATAATTTTGTATCTTTTTTTATAGTTACTCGATGCATAGTGTCGGTTGTATAGGCATTAGCTTCATTGACAACAAGTTTCGGGTAAATATTATTTCTTCTGATAAACAAAGCTTCTGAAACCCATGTAGAAGGAACTATCTGCCATTCATCTCTAATCCTGCATTTGTATAATCTGTTTAATTTCTTTTCTTCTCCAGCCTTTATGTATTCTATTGCTTTTTTATTTTTTTGCAATTCTTTGATTTGTGGAAATTTTAAGAAATATGCCCTTACTCCTGTCTTTGTATTCTCTTTCCAGTCTTGTTCTGTGAATATTGCACTTGGAACTTGAACACTTCTTCCAACCATCCTCTTTGTGTAATTTTGTAAGTGAAATTGTTCGGCTGTCTCCTTTGATATTGTAAAAAATTCATTTGAGCCTGTGGTTATTCCAACTTCTGCATTTGCATAATGGCTCAATGGTTTTATCTCTTTTTGGTTAAGAAGTTTTTCAATGAAATCTATCTCTTTTTGGGATAAAAAATAAAATGTCCATTTATTTGACTTAAAGTCAATTTTTTTTTTCGGACTTTTTAATTTTGTAACATCAAGATTTTCTAATTCACTTGCATCTTTCAATTCCAAGTGTTCTATTAAATGCCCTCCATTATTCCCCCTTTCGCATAATAGCAAGACTACTTCTTGCTGAATTAACGGAAAGACTAATTTTTTGAAAGAAACTATATTGATTTTATTGTAAAAATGTGTCAAATAATTTCTTAATTGCTTTGCATAAGAAACTTGTAATAGCTCTGCTGGAAGGACAAAACCTATTTTTCCTTTATCTTTAAGCAATAAGCATGAGCCAACAATAAAAGATACCCAAGCATTCGTAAGTTTTGAATATTTTAGCCCAGCCCTTAAAAAAATCTTTTCTGCTTCTGCACGTTGCTCTTTATTAAAATATTGGTAACGAATATAAGGTGGATTTCCTATGACTAAATCAAATTCACTTCTTGTTGAATTGCAGTAAGTGAGAAAATCTTCATTAATAACATTTGTTTTAGGCAAGTGAATTTTTCTTGCTTTTTCAACTTCATCTTCATCTGTTTCTATTGCTGTTATTGATTTATATTCAAAACCCTTTTCTTTGATTTGTTCTAAAAAAACGCCATCACCGCAACTTGGCTCTAACACATCATAATTCTTATTGCCATTTACCGCCCATTTTAGAATAAACTTGGCTATCAATGGTGGAGTGTAAAATCCACCCCTTAATTTCGCTTCTGACGCATTCTTCATTAGTTGCATGGTTTCACTTTTTCTTAATCCCTTTTTCTTTGGGCTTCCACCAATAAGGAGATTTACAATTTGGACAAACTGCTGGTCTTTCTTCAATATTCCAAGGTCGCCATTCGTAATTACATCTATAACACTTATTTCCAGTAATAAGAACTTTAAATCCAGCAACCTCACCTTTTTTCATATCCAAATTGTTTTTTGGCATAACTTGTATAAAAACATTCACTTATATATAAACCTTTTGTTATCATATCTTTGATATTATATTATTGATATGATATTAAAGCGAAAGGTTTAAATAGTAGTATCATATACTTATTGATAACATAACAAAGAGTATATAATAAGGTGAACAAAAATGCAACAAGAAAAATACGAAACAAGAAAAGCAAGAAGCATGGATATGTTAAAAAGTGGCGTTCAGCCAATAAAAGACGGGTTCAATGAATACTTTATACCCTCTCAATTTGAGAAGAACAAGAAGTATAAAGTTTCAATCAAAAACGGCTGGTATTCATGCGAATGCCCCGACAACAAAGAAGGCAATTTGTGTAAGCATATTTTGTTTTTGAAAACTTACTTTGCATTAAAATTCAAAGTTCAGGAATACAAGCACAAGGTAAGCACTTCAATTCCATGTCCGCAATGCAATTCTACACAAATACAGAAATTCGGAACTCGCAAAACCATAATGGGATTAAAGCAAAGGTTAAAATGTAAAGATTGCGGAAAAAGGTTTGTCAATTCGCCAGTAAGCAGAATAAAAGGCAATACTGAATGTGTTATAACAGCAATTGGCCTTTACATGAAAGGCGTAAGCTATCGTGGAATTGCCGACAGCATGAAACAGCTTTTTGGCTTGAAAGTAACCCATGTAACGATAATAAATTGGGTTAATGACTACATGGCAAAAATAAATAAGCACGTGGAAGGATTGAAGCCAAATGTTTCAGATTTATGGAACGCTGACGAGTAATTCATAAAAGTAAAAGGAAAAGAGGCGTATGTATGGAATGTTTTGGATAATAAAACGAGATTTTTACTTGCTTCAAATCAAAGCCCTACAAGAACTTATGAGGATGCAAGAGAAACATTCCAGATTGCGAAAGCAACAGCACAAAAGAAAGCCAAAACAATAGTTACAGATGGGGCTTTCAGTTATCAGAAAGCGGTAAGGAAAGAATTTGGAACGTATCAAAACCCAAATCCGCATTATCGGTATGTTAGCTTAAATCAGCATGACAGCAACAACAATGTGATAGAACGCTTCCATGAAAGTTTTAGGCAACGAGATAAGGTAATGCGTGGATTTAAGGGCAACCAAAAGCAGTATGCCGAGAACTTTAAGACTTACTACAATTTCGTAAGAAAACACCAAGAACTAAAGACAACCCCAGCAAAAAGGGCTGGAATAAACGAAAGTGATTTATGGAGAGAACTTTTGGAAAAAAGTGTGAGTTCAAATGGAAGATAAAGAAATAGAAGGAGCAATCCAAGAGTGTTTTGAGTCTATTGAAAAAAGGACAGATTTAGAGTTTTCTTATCAATGGTGTCTTCCAAAAAAGATGACTAAAATAGAAGTAGTAGTTACTTTGGCAGAAAATAGCGATGAACATCATGGTGGTGGCAAAGCTGGGTTTTCCTATAAAACTCCCCATGGGACACATTGGATTTGCTTGTTTAAAAAAGAATTAAAGCAGATGCCAGAACAACACCAATATTTTAAAAATGACATAAAAAAAGCAATAAAGAGTGTATGCATACATGAAGTTCTGCATACCCTTGATAGAATAAAAAATGGAATAGAAACCAAAACAGAACGGGAAATAATCAAATTATTACTTGATTATATGGACAAACCCGACCTTCGTATAGAAGTTTAAACACCCTACGATTACCACCCGACGCTTACCACCCACAGATTAACCAATACCCTTTTTCTAAAACCGATAATTTAATAATGAACAATTTTTTAGTATGGTTTATGAGAAAAACAAAAGTTATCTCAATCAACTTTGTAACCAGCAACAAAGGCAAGGCGAAGGAGCTTAGGCAGATTTTAGAGCCCGAAATAAAAGTTAATCATATAGAAATGCCTTATCCTGAAATAAGGAGCGAAGACAATCAAGAGATTGCAATGGTTTCAGCGAAAATGCTGGCCAAAAAGTTAAAAAAAGCCGTTGTTGTCGAGGATTCCGGGCTTTTTATCAAGGCCTTGAACGGTTTCCCTGGAACTTTTTCTGCTTATGTGCACAATAAGATTGGGCTGCGCGGCATAATTAAGCTAATGGAAGGCGTGAAGGGCAGGGAATGCTCCTATAAAAGCGCTGTTGCCTACTGCGAGCCTGAAAAAAGCCCGATAAGCTTTTTGGGAGAAGAATATGGAAGGATAGCAAAAAGCATAAGGGGCAATAATGGATTTGGCCATGACCCGATTTTTATACCTAAGAACAGCAGTAAAACTTATGGGGAGATTGAAAACTGCGAGGAAGTAAAAAAGTTCAGGAGAAAGGCCGTTGAAAAGCTAAGAAATTTTTTAATTAAAATAACATGATCCAAAAAATAAAAGATTTGATGAAAATAAAAGAGCAGATTGATGAAATAAACAAGCATATAGAAGAGAACAGCAAGGTTACTTCTAATTTAAGGATTGAGCTGGAAGACTTAAAAAAGGGGTTGAAAGAGACAAAAGAAAGCGAGCAGGAGTTCTTAAAAAACTTTAAAGACAACCTTTTTGTAATAAAAAATCTAAGAGAGGACTTAGGCAAAGAGGTATACGAGTTCAAGCTGTTAAAATCACAGCTGCAGCGAAAAATCTTAGAAAAGTTTGAGGAAGAGCTGCAGAAAGATTTGGAAGTCAACAGAGAAGCATTAAGAAAAGATGCTGAAAATTACAATGAGCTTAGAAAAAAAGCGGCAGAAATTTTGTCTAGGCTTGCCCTCACAAGCGAGGAAATCAGCAAATTCGTGGAGATAAGCAGGAACATAAAAAAAGAGGACTTTGAGCTGACAAAATTTGCAGGGCATTTGATTGAAATGGATAAGGAGAAGCTTGAGCTGATGAAAAAGATTGACACTCTCGAGAGGCTTGTATCTAAGATAAGAAGGAGCGGGATAAACAGCAGATAGAAAACAAAAATATATATAAAGTGTCGGAAATAACCCTGCATCATGGAAGTTAATAGAAAACTGCTAGAGCATGTGGCCGAAGTTGCAAGGCTGAAGCTAAGTGAAGAGGAAACTAAAAGATTTTTGCCGCAGATTAAAGAGGCATTGGACTTCTTCTCGAAATTAGATGAAGTTGATACAAGCAATGTTAAGCCAAGCTTTCAGCCTGTAGAGCTAAGGAATGCAATGAGGGACGATAAGAAAAAGGAATGCCTTTCTCAAGATGACGCGCTGTCTTTGACAGAGCATAAAAAAGAGGGCTATTTTAAAGGGCCAAGGGCAATATGAGCCATAACAAAATGAATGGCAAGACAAAAGCATTATCAATCATAGCAGCTATTTTGATATTTGCTACCGTATCATGCTCAGGCAGGATTGAGCAGACAACTGGACAAGCAATTAAAAGTGACAACATGATTAAATATGCTGTGATAGAGACTGATAAAGGAATAATAAAGGCAGAGCTTTATGCTGACAAAGCCCCTATAACAACAAAAAATTTTATTGATTTGGCAAACTCGGGATTTTATAATGGGCTGACATTTCATCGGGTTGAGCCTGGATTTGTAGTGCAGGGCGGCGACCCAAAAGGAGATGGAACAGGCGGTTCTGCAAAAAGCATTCCTCTTGAAATAAACACTGATTTAAAGCATGTAAAAGGTGCGTTAGGAATGGCGCGGACAAATGATCCAAACAGCGCAACGTCTCAATTCTACATTACATTAGCGCCAACGCCATTTTTGGACGGAAATTATGCTGTATTTGGAAAAGTTGTCCAGGGAATGGAAGTCGCAGAGAAGATAAAAGCTGGCGACAAGATGAACAAAGTGCATATAACTGACAAGTGAATCCTATGCCTTGCAGGAATTTTTTGCAGCAAGTAAAAAACAATGAAATTGATATAGTTGAGCACACACATAAAGTAATTGACGATTGCAAAAAAATAAACAAAGAATACAGCTACTTTAATGTAATTTCTGAAGAATTGGCAATAGAGCAGGCACAATCAATTAAAAAATACATTAATGACAACATCAAAAATAATAAAAAAATAAATAAAAAATTAGTGGGAGTAGCAATTTCTGTAAAAGACAGCATCTGCGTCAAAGGCATTGAAAGCTCTGCCGGCTCAAGAATATTAAAAGGGCATAAGCCATTATTTAATGCTGCTGTAGTCCAAAAGGTAATAGATGAAGGTGCAATAATAATTGGAAAGACAAGCCAAGATGAATTTGGATTTGGAGGCTTTTCTGTTAATGTTGGCTTAGGCTTCAAAATACCAAAGAATCCATTTGATGAAGAAAGAAGCTGCGGCGGCTCAAGTGGAGGAGCTGCTGGCCTTGCACAAAAGGCACCCTTTCCACACATAGCCTTGGGAGAAAGCACTGGCGGCTCAATTGCATGCCCGGCTTCTTTTTGCGGCGTGTTTGGCTTATGCCCGACTTATGGAAGAGTCTCGCGATATGGGCTGATTGATTTTGGGAACAGCTTGGATAAGATAGGCCCTATAGGAAAGTCATGCAATGACGTTGCTTTATTGCAGGAAGCAATATCGGGATATGATGAAAATGACAGCACCTCATTAAATGTTAAAAATGAGGGCTATCAAAGTTATCTAAATAAGCCAATCAAAGGTATGAAAATCGGTGTAATAAAAGAGGCTTTTGCAGATGGTGTTGAAGGTGAAGTTGAGAAGAGTGTATATGCAGGCATACATAAGCTTGAAAAGGAAGGCGCAAAAGCAGAAGAAATTTCATTAGAGCTGCCGATAAAATATGGGATTTCTGTATACTATATGATAGCTACTTCTGAGGCAAGCACAAATCTTGCAAAATACTGCGGAATGCGTTATGGCGCAAGTGAGAAGCTTGAAGGAAGCTTTAATGAGTATTTCACTAAAGTAAGAAGCAGTAATTTTGGGGACGAAGCTAAAAGAAGAATAATCTTAGGCACTTTCGCGAGAATGTCTGGATTTAGGGATGCATATTACATAAAAGCGATGAAAGTAAGGACTTTGATGATTCAAGAATACAAAAAGGCATTCAAGAAATATGATGCTTTAGCAAGCCCGACAGTCCCTATAATTTCCCCTAAATTTTCCGAAATAGAAAGATTAACGCCACTGCAAAACTATATGATGGATGTGATGCTAGTTGGTCCAAATATATGCGGATTGCCTCATTTGAATGTTCCAGTAGGGTACGAAAAAAATTTGCCAGTTGGTATGCTGCTTATAGCGGATCATTTACAGGAGGCAAAGCTGCTGCAATTGGGAAGCGCGATTGAAGGAAAATGAACAATGAACTTAATATTGCGATAGAGGCATCAAAAGAATCGGCTAAAGTGCTTATGCATTATTTTAAAAAAGATATTAAAATAGCTAGAAAGCCCGACAGAAGCCCTGTAACAATAGCTGACAAAAAATCTGAGAATAAGATTGTGTCGTTAATTAAGGGGCAGTTTCCAAGCCATAATTTTCTTGGTGAAGAGTTTAGCTACAAATCAACTAACTCTGGATGCAAATGGATAATTGACCCCCTCGATGGAACAAAAAATTTTGTCCGCGGAATGCCATTTTTTGGCAATTGCATAGCTTTGGAGAAGGATAGCAAGATAGTTGCTGGCGTCATTAATATGCCTGCATTGAATTTGCTCGCATACGCAAGTGCAGGGAACGGCTCAGTTATTAATGGAAGAGCTGTAAGAGTTTCAGATACAAGGAAAATTGAAGAGTCCTACGTAAGCTTTGGGAACATAGAGAACTTTTTCAACAGCCGCTACAAAAAGCAATTCCGCGATTTAATAAAAAAATCAGACAGCCATAGGGGATTTGGAGACACGTTAGGATACCTCTTGCTCGCGCAAGGCTCTGCTGACATTGTATTAGACTTTGCAAAGCCATGGGATGTAGCTGCCGCAAAAATAATTATAGAGGAGGCAGGCGGCAAAATCACAGATTTTAACGGCATAGACTCTATATACTCTGGCCACAGCATAGCTACAAATGGAAAGCTGCATGATTTAGTGGTGGATATTTTTAAAATAAAAAGAGGGCATAATGAAAAAATTCACTAGTGATGTGGTTATTGGCCTTGAGGTCCATGTAGAGCTGGACACAAGAACTAAGCTATTTTGCGGATGCCCTGCAAAGCCAAGAGCCGGACAAGAAGACAAGCCAAACAGCAGGTGCTGCCCAACCTGCCTTGGAATGCCAGGCTCTAAGCCCGTTCTTAATAAAAAGGCAGTGGAATTTACATTAAAATTATGCATAGCCTTGAACTGCGAAACATCGCCAGAGCTGGTTTTCTCAAGAAAATCTTATTTCTATCCTGATATGTCAAAGAACTACCAGATTTCACAGTATGAAATGCCTCTTGGCGTAAACGGAGCTTTAATGCTGAGCAATGGAAAAAAGGTAGGCATTGCAAGGGTGCATATTGAAGAGGACCCAGCTTCTATGGTTCATCCCAATGGATTAAAGGAAGGCTCTTATGTCTTAGTGGATTATAATAGAAGCGGCAGCCCGTTAGTTGAGATTGTTACAGAGCCTGAGTTGACAAGCCCTGATGAAGCAAGGGGCTTTATGAAGCAGCTAATCACTGTTCTGAGCTACTTGGAGATTTTTGATATAAAGGAAGGCATAATAAAAGCTGATGCCAACATATCAGTAAAGAAAAGCGATTACACGAGAGTTGAAATTAAGAATATAACTGGATTTAAGGAAATTGAAAAGGCCTTGTTTTACGAAGTAAGCAGGCAGAAGGGAGAAATAGAGCATGGCAAAAAGATTCATCAAGAGACTAGGTCATGGGATTCTGAAAATGGCACTACATTTTCTTTGAGAAAAAAAGAGACAGAAGAGGATTACGGCTACATAATCGACACTGACCTTACTGGTATAGACATAACAAACAAGTGGATTAGAGATATAAAAAAAGATATGCCTGAGCTTGCGCATGATAAAATCAAAAAATTTGTCGGGCTGGGAGTCAAAAGAGATGATGCGGAAGTTATTGCTTCAGATAAATTTCTTGCAGAGATGTTTGAAAAGGTTGCTGAAGGAGTTAATCCTATGCTGGCAGCAAAATGGCTGAGAAGAGAGCTTGCAAGGGTTTTGAATTACAACAAAAAAGAAATTTACGAAATAGAAATTAATGAAAAACACCTGATTGAGCTGCTTAAATTAGTTGAAAACGAAAAAATAACTGATAATGTTGCTGCAAAAATTCTTGAAAAATTAATCGAAAAGCCGTTTGATGTCAAAGAGTATGTTAAGAAAGAGGAATTAGAGGCTGTTTCTGATGCTTCTGAGCTTGAAAAGTATTGCAAAGCGGCCATAGAAGAAAACCCGCAAGCAGTTGAGGACTACAAAAAAGGCGAAAATAAGGCGTTAAACTTTATTGTTGGGAAGGTCATGGCCAAAACAAGAGGCAAAGCAACACCAAAAGAGCTTAATGAGATAATTTTGAGGCTGATTAAGAATAAATAACTTATTTAATTCTTGATTTCCAATATGATCTCTAACTGCCTTCGGAAGCTCTTTAAGCATACTTTCTATATGGGATTGGATTTGCGATAGCATCATTAGGATGCACTTTGCCAGTTTTTTTGTTTATTGTCACAGCATCAATCAAGTCAAGCGGCATATTTAATGGA
>Ga0209541_10015316_pt1 | contig 11466 bp, 13 predicted proteins | sample RifCSPlowO2_01_FD_184027 | JGI IMG/M metagenome (GOLD analysis project Ga0209541, IMG submission 184027) | Groundwater microbial communities from Rifle, Colorado - Rifle CSP2_plank lowO2_0.1 (SPAdes) (version 2) | ecosystem: Environmental > Aquatic > Deep subsurface > Groundwater | place...
AAGAAAAGGTTAATTTACCAGACTATCGCTATGAAGTGGGCAAGGATCCGTATCGTGAGCCTCTAGTGTAAAATAAACAACATGAGATTTCAAGTACCACAATTTATCGAGGTTGAAGATAAAATCTTCGGGTCTTTGACCTTCAAGCAGTTTATTTATGTCGCGGGCGGGATGGGTGTCTCGGTCGTTCTTTTCATCTTTCTGCCGAAATTCTTGGCAATTCTAATTGCTCTACCGATACTCGCCTTCGCCGGAGCATTGGCTTTCTACAAAATCAACAGCAAACCATTTATAAACGTGGTCGAAGCTTTCGTGAAATACACGCTCACTAGCAAACTCTATCTTTGGAAGAGAGAGGAAAGGAAACCGGTGGTCGGACAAAAAGAGGGAAGGCCGCTTGAGCAGGTATATGTGCCCAAACTTTCCGAATCAAAACTTAGAGACCTTACCTGGAGCTTGGATATAAAAGAAAACTTAAATCCAACCACTGAAGATACTGATTCTCGACCGACAACCGACAACCGACCACCCACAACATGAAGCAATTCAGGTTTCTCGATTGGAAAGTGTATAAGGATGCGCAAAAACTATTCTCCTCACTCCTTCAGATAGTCAAGAAACTGCCCAGAGAATATAGGTATGAGTTGGGAAGTCAGCTTCTAAGATCAGGGTCGTCAATAATACTTAATATTGCAGAAGGAAGCGGGAAGCAATCAGAAAAAGAGCTGAATCGATTTATCGAGACCGCTCTTGGATCTTTGTACGAGACGCTAGCAAATATCGATATTTTAAAATCAAACAATTTCATAGATGAAAAAGAGTTTTTGGCTTTAAGAGAGAAGATTGCGGATATTTGCAATCAGCTTGGTGGTTTTAAGAAAAAATTGGATTTATGAATGAGTTGTTAGTAGTGGGTTGTTGGTTGTAGGTTATAATAATCTCATGGCTTCTACCACAAATGCTACTCAAGAGTTTGTCCCCATCAAGGAGGTGCGCGACGGTGTTGTCATTCTTAAGGATGGTGGCATGCGCTCTATTCTTCTCTGTTCGTCTCTAAATTTTTCACTTAAATCCGAGGACGAAAAGCAGGCGATTCTCTTCCAGTTCCAAGATTTTCTCAATTCTCTGGATTTCTCAATTGAGATAGTGGTGCAGTCCCGCAAACTAGATATTCGCCCGTATATAGCCCTGCTAGAAGAACAGGAAAAGAGCCAGACAAACAATCTGATGAAGATTCAGGTCCGAGAATACATAGAGTTCATCAAGGATTTCACCGAAAACACAAACATTATGACTAAAAATTTTTTCATCGTGGTGCCTTACAGTCCAGCCATTTTAAGTAGCGAGCAGTCGGGTGGTATCGTGGGTGGTATCACCTCGCGCTTGGGACTTTTGGGACTTGGCATTGGCACCAAGAAGGAACAGTCCGCCGCCACGGAGGCAAGTTTCGATGAGAATAGGAGCCAGCTTGAGGAGCGCTTATCGGTGGTTGAGCAAGGGCTTGTCCGCACCGGCATCCGCGTGGCTCACCTCGGCACGGAAGAGGTCATTGAGCTTTTCTACAAAGCATTCAATCCCGGCGAAACGGAGAAGCCGATTAAAGTAAAATAGTTCGACAGGCTCACTATAAATAGTATGAACATTTTTGGCTCATTATTCAAGAAAAAAGAAAGCAAGCTGGATATTTCTTCTATTCTGCCTCAAGAAATTTTCGAGGCCGGGGTACTCGAGCTTAAAGACATTATCGCCCCGTCAGCACTTAAGGTTACGCCGAAAGAAATTAACCTAGGTGAGAAAATCTTGCGAAGTTTCTTCGTAATTTCCTACCCGCGCTTTCTTTCTGAAGGCTGGTTTTCGCCCATTATCAACATGGACAAAGTTTTTGACATCTCCATCTTCGTCCACCCCATTGAGACCTCCAGAGTCTTGCGCCAATTTCAGAGAAAAGTTGCCGAGGTCCAGAGTCAAATTCATGGTCGAGAAGAAAAAGGCCTAGTGCGTGACCCAATGCTTGATATCGCTTACCAAGACCTCGAGAATCTACGAGACCAGCTTCAACAAGCGCAGGAAAAACTTTTTGACGTCGGTCTCTACATCACTATCTATGGTGATAGTAACACGGAACTTGATAAGGCGGAATCTGAAATCAAGTCAATCCTCGAGGCCAAACTTATCTACATCAAGCCCGCGCTCTTCCAACAGGAGCAGGGGTATAAAAGCACCCTGCCTCTGGGCAATGACCTTCTTGAAGTGCACTCGAAACTCAATTCTTCACCGCTCTCCTCTCTCTTCCCATTCACTTCTTTCGACCTGACTTCCGACAAAGGTATTCTCTACGGCATAAACAGGCATAATTCATCTTTGGTACTCTTTGACCGCTTCTCGCTTGAAAATTACAACTCCATTATGTTCGCCAAATCCGGTGCCGGCAAATCTTACGCCACCAAACTCGAAATCTTGCGCACGCTGATGTTTGATACCGAGGTGATAGTGATAGATCCGGAGCGGGAATATGAGTATATGGCGGAAGCCACCGGCGGGAGATACTTCAAAATCTCTCTTAACTCCGAGCATCACATCAATCCATTTGACTTACCGATACCGGGACCGGATGAGAGTGCCGCTAACGTGCTTCGCTCAAACATCATCAACTTAGTCGGCCTCTTTCGTCTGATGATGGGAGGCCTCTCCGCCGAGGAGGACGCTATCATCGACCGAGCTATTACCGAAACTTACGCCCTAAAGGACATTACCGTGGAATCGGACTTTCGAACCATCGAGCCCCCACTCATGTCTGACTTTGAAATGGTGCTCATCGGCATGGAAGGCGGGGAGTCGCTTGCCCAACGCTTTTCCAAATACACCAAGGGCACTTGGTCAGGATTTATCAACAAGCCGTCGAATGTTGATATCAATAAAAAGTTCGTGGTTTTCTCCTTGCGAGACATGGAGGACGAGCTCAAACCCATTGCTATGTACATCGTCACCCATTACATTTGGAATGCTATTCGTAAAGAGCTTAAGAAGCGCCTTTTAGTTATTGACGAGGCGTGGTGGATGATGAAATCGGAAGACACGGCCTCATTTCTTATGGGCCTGGTCAAACGCGGAAGGAAGTATTTTCTTGGTGTAGCCACCATTACTCAAGACGTCGGGGATTTTTTGAAGAGTCCTTACGGCCTGCCGATTATCACCAACTCTTCCATTCAGATTCTCCTGAAGCAGTCACCGACAACCATAGATGAACTCCAGAAAACTTTTAACCTCACAGATGAAGAGAAATATCTCCTGCTTGAATCAGACAGGGGGGAGGGCATCTTCTTCGCCGGACTCAAGCATGTGGCCATTAAAAATATTGCCTCATATACGGAAGACCAGATTATCACTTCAGACCCCTCGCAAGTACTCGCCATTAAAAAGGCGAGACAAGAAGCAGAGGAAGACAGGGGAGCCGCGACGGAGGCAGTAAAAACTGAATTAAAAGAAGCCGAAACCCATGAATGAAGACGCTGTTAATATAAATGAATTTAGAAAAGAGAGAAACCAAAGACTCTTAAATGAAGCTAGTGATATCCAGAAAAAATCTGGGAAAAGAAACCGCGCCAATCCCACAACATTTTTTTTAATGTTAAGTGTAGCAATCTTTTTTGATGTTCTTCAGGCCATATTGTTGTTAATTCCGTTCTTGGGGTGGATTCTTTCCTCTTTGATTTCTATATTTGCTTGGCTAACTTTCTATGTATGGACCTCTATCAAAGGGTGGGGGCTTTCTGACACCTTAAAACAAATTGTAGTAAATTGGGCCTTGCCTCTTATGGAAATTGTCCCTATTTTGAATACACTACCCACGTGGACACTTAAGGTGGTGCTTTCATATTCTTTCCTCAAGGCAGAGGACGCTCTATATAACGTGAGTGGTGGTAGAGCGGATGCCGAAAAGTTAGAACGCCTGTTAAGAAAAATGACATAAAAAATGTGAACAAGAACCTGCAAGGCAAGACCTTGTAGGTTGGGTTATTCGTATTGATTTTTGTAGTTTATCCAATCAAGAATTTCTCTTTCAAAACTCTTGGTTGGTGAGAAGTAATCCGAATAAGCTTTCCTGTCCAAAATGGCACTTTCTTTTCTTTCGACACCCTTGAAATCAAGGTAGCTTGAGTACCCATAGTTATTCAGATAGTTTAATGACGCTTTTTTGTTTTTAATTCCTCTTTCTTTCCAATCTTTCTGTACTAATTTAAGCGGATTTAAGTGTATGTACGAAAAGATATATTTTAGATATTGATCAGTATCGAGATGTTCTGACTTAAATTTACCTTCGAAAAGTCCACCGGTTCTTTCATATTTAATATTGTGATACATCACATAAGCTGTAGACAACTTCTGCATAAATTTACTCACTCCGCCACTCTCTTTCTCGGCAATCAGAAGATGAAAATGGTTCGGCATTAAACAATACGCGCCGATAGAACTAATCTGATTTCCTCTTTCCCATAAATAAGGATTCTTTTCAACCCCTTCTTTGACTAGAGACATCCTGAAACTGTTCCCCGAATTACACGTATATAGGAGAGCCATGAAGCGCTGATAGTCCTCTGCGTCATTGAATATTTCTTGTTTACTGTTGCCTCTATTGTATACGTGGTAATACTCGCTTGAAATAAAAGGTGTTTTGCGTAATGACATATTTAACATTCTAACACTTGTACAACCTGCAAGGCAAGACCTTGCTGGTTGCTTTCTTAAAACAAACTAAACAAAGAATTTTTACCAAGAGCCTCTCAAAAAACGATGTCATCAACACCCCGCCTCAAGAAGGCAACTAAAAGTGGTATATAATAAAAGCATGACAAAACTTGGTTTTCTTCCGTTGTTGGTTGTTAGTGGTTGGTTGTTGGTTGGCGCAAGCCAAGCGCAAGCGCAGGAGGTGGATATTCTCTGGCAGGGAGAAACTTATACTCCTCCCTTTTATAAAGGCAGAACGTTGTGGTCTAGTCAGTCTAGAATCACCTTTGTCGCCATCCCACACGGACTAGGAAATCCCGCAAACCTCAACTACAAGTGGACAAAGACCGGTACCGTCTTGGGCAACATCAATGGCGTTGGCAGAAACACCATCTCTTTTGTTGACTCTATTCTCTCGAGACCACAAACTATTAAGGTAGACATTATTGATTCAGATAAAACAGTCCTGGCAAGCGCGTCTACCAGAGTTGTTCCGTTATCCCCAACCCTCGCTATCTACGAAAATAACCCGCTATACGGGTTCATGTTCCACAGAGAGACGAGCGGGACATACGGACTTCAAGAAAGGGAAATCACCTTTGCGGCATTTCCCTTTTTCTTCAGCGCCTCTAACCGCGCGGATATTGCCTTAGGTTATGAGTGGCGCACCAATGCCGGGGGAGTGGAAACCAGAAACTCCGTGACTTACCGCACTCCGGAGGACGCTACCGGCTTTTCAGAGATACAAGTGCACGCTTCAAACGAGGGTAAAATTACGCAGACCGCCAATAAAAACTTCTTGATAGAATTTGGAAAATGAATCAACCTACGACCGACAACCGACAACTGACAACGGGGAAACAAGTTTGGTTTTTGATTTTGTTGTTGGTTGTTAGTGGTTGGTTGTTTGTTAGCGCAAGCTCTGCGCTTGCCCAAACCGACTATCAGCTCCTTGCGCCTCTGCCAGGTTATGTGAAAACGACAGCGGGAAACAGAACAACCGCCAGCGCATACATTAGCGGCATTTTTACACTGCTTATCGCCGTAGCCGGAGGACTGGCGGTGATTATGATAATTTGGGGTGGCATTAAATATATGTCCACCGACGCAATTGGAGGTAAAAGTGAAGCCAAGGACACTATTCAAAACGCGATATGGGGACTACTCCTCGCTCTTGGTGCGTATATAATCTTAAATACTATCAATACAAAGCTGACTGATTTTAACTTAAATATTGAACGACCGCCGAGCGGACCAAGTGCGGGGGGAGGGGGGGCGCTTTTGGGGTACTCTCTAACAGAAGCACAGGTACGAGAAGATATTGGAATTAGATTAGAACTTAGCCGAAACAGGCCACCCGTTCTGGTAAACAACCGTCCATGTACAACCGGTGGAACCATAGGATGTACAAATGTCGTTGGATTGCCACAAAGCGCCATTGATTCAGTAACCAATTTGGCTTCAGATTGTGGTTGTAGTGTAACAATAACAGGAGGAACTGAAGGGGGTCACGCTGAGCACGGCCAAGAACTGGGCGTACTTGATCTGTCTGCAACCACGAGGCTTAATAACTATTTAGCAGAGACCAACCCGCAGGCCGCCAGTCCCCAGAATGGCACGGTGGTAGCAATCGGGTCGGCCACTTATACGTATGAGACCGCGGACGCCGGCAGGTCAACGGGTAACCACTGGCATGTGAACATTGGTTAAAATTTAATTAAAATTATGCCCAAAAAAATTTTTATTATATCAATCGTAGTTATCGTGGTTATGCTGGTTATATTGGTCGGCGGATATTTCCTCTTGCGAGACTCAGATGTGCCTATAGGAAAAACCATTTCAGACATTCTGCCGTTCGGTTCGGGAGATGATATTCAACCAACAATTGACGACGAACAACCAACGACAGAGACGGGCGGCCAACTAACTACAGATGAGTTTGGGTCTCCAACAGCGAGTCTCTTTCGTATCTCCGATACCCCCGTCGCAGGAGTAGTGGTTCTAAACAAAGGCACCTCGACGACTGTCGTCCGCTATGTTGACCGTGCTACGGGACATATATATGACGCTAACTTAGCGACACTCGAGAAGACCAGAATCACGAATCAAACCTTACCAAAAATTTACGAAGCTTATTTCAGAACAGACGGCAACGCAGTTCTTCTAAGGTCGCTTAAGGACGATTCTGATGTGGTAGAGAATCTCTCTCTTGCCCTGACTCCTCCCCGGTCGACTTCTACAGACGCCCTCTATGCCGTCTCGTCTACCGCTCTCCGCGGAGAAGTGGGTGCTGTTACTGCTGGTTCTGGCAACACTCTCATATACACTCTGCGAGACACCTCTTCAATAGTTTCTTCGGCATTTAACGGTACCGGCGCAAAAACTCTTCTCACTTCTCCTTTCACAGACTGGCGCTTGGCGGCAACCGGCAATAGCTTAATTGCTTACACGAAAGCGGGTGCTACTGTTTCGGGTTATGCCTACACCCTAAACCCCTCTAGTGGAGCGCTTACAAAAATTCTTGGTCCACTCAATGGACTCGTAGCCACTCCAAACGCCCCCGGCAATCGGGTGTTGTATTCATATGTCGAGAACAACGAAACAAGACTGTTCGTCAAGAAGCTTGCCAATAACGTCCTTTCTGAAGTGCCAATAGCCACGCTCGCCGAGAAGTGCGTGTGGAGCAAAATAAAGACGGCCATGATTTTTTGTGGCTCTCCATCAGACGAAATTGGGCAAAACGAACCAGACAGTTGGTACAGAGGAGCGACTATTTTTTCTGACCGCATCTGGTCATTTAATACCGATACTGAAATTACTCAAGTCTTAATTGAGCCAGCAATAGTCCTTGACATTGATATTGATATGATTGGACCAACACTCTCTCCCAAGGAAGATTATCTCGTCTTCATAAACAAGACTGACCTTTCTCTTTGGGCCCTTAAACTTGAGCAACTTTAAGCCTCTTGCGAACAAAAAGTTCCTGCCCGATACTGAAAAGATTGGTGGTGAACCAGTAGAGAGCAATCGCTCCGGAAATATTGTACGAGATGAAAAAAACTATTACCGGGAAGAAGTACTTCATTTGAGTCTGCATACTGCGAGCGAGGTTGTTGCCAAAAGAATTCCCTGTAGGTGAAACCTGTCCTTGCATAGAAATTCGGAATTGGAAAAAGGTGGAGACGGCAGCCAAAAAAGCAATAATGGCATTCTTTGCTGTGATATCCACAAGACCAAGAAAGATGGTGTTGATGTGGTCGGGGGCAGCCACAAAAGGATAAAGTAAGGCGGAGTTAACCTCGGGGAAGTGGAGAAATATTTGATATAGAGCAAAAATAATAGGAATTTGAATGATGATAACCAATATGCCTGAGAATGGGTTAACCTTTTTTTCTCTATAGAGAGCGAGGGTTAATCTTGCCTGCTCTTCGGCCTTGTCTTTATATTTCTCTTTAATCTTAGCCAAATCCGGACCTATTTCGGCCATTTTCACTTGAGTGAGAACAGCCTTTCTTGAAAGTGGAAAAATAATCAGACGAACCAAAACAGTAAGGAGAATAACTATAATGCCGGCATCGGCCCAAGGCAATGCTTTAAATAAAATGACTAGAACGTTATAGAGCGGGTCGAAAAAGAATGTGTGGTAGAGGAAAAACATTAGATTATCATAACCTATTCACCCCGCCTGAACTAGGCGGGGCAGGCTGACAACTTACAACCAATAATTTTAATTCATTTTCTAATTCTTTCCCCATGATTTTTTCAGAACCATGTTTAGCAACCACAAGATAAAGTCCAACACGAAGAGAGGAAACGAGGTCACGCATAGCTGAATACACTCGACGCCTAACTTTATTACGCACCACTGCTTTTTTAGAAATCTTTTTGGAAACAGAAACGGCTACACGAGTTTCTTCTGAAGGCGCGACGCGTAACGAAAAATGTTCCGAATTAAAATACTTTCTTGACCCAAGAAGTGGTTTAAAAAGTTTACGCGATATTCTTTTACTTTTCGAAAGCATTTGTTTGTTGTCGACACTCGGTGTTTGGGGGTTTCGACACCGAGTGTCGACAACTTTCTAAACCGCGAGACGGGCTCGTCCCTTCCTTCGTCTGTTTCTAATGGTCCTTCTGCCGGTGGAAGTTTTTTGTCTAGAGAGAAATCCGTGAGTTCTGGCTCGTTTGCGCCTTTTTGGTTTGTATGTTGTAGACATTTCTTGTTAACAAGTTATAAACACATTATAAACATTTTTGAGACCTTTAACAAGTTCTTATTAAATTCTTAAAAGATATACTATAGTACCAAACAACCCTCATGACAGACTACAAGCAACTTTGGCAAAGCGTTCTGGTAGAGATAGAGTTAAGTATCTCGAGCGCAAACTTCACAACCTGGTTTAAAGACACCCGCATTGTCAAAGAAGATGGTGGTGTGGTAATACTTTCCGTACCAAACGCCTTTGTTAAAGAGTGGCTACTGACTAAATACCACAACACCATTCTTAAAAGTCTACGAGGCCTCGAGAATTCCGTTCACGCCATTGAGTATGTAGTAAACAAAGAGGAGTCTCGTAGGAGAGAAGAGGGACCAAGGCAGGAGCTCCGCACCAAAGAACTCCCGCTGCCGGAGACAGCGGTAAATAAAGACGATAATTTAAATCCGCGCTACACATTCGAAACATTTGTCGTAGGCCCGTTCAACGAACTAGCTCACGCCGCCGCCCAAGCTGTTATCAAAAAGCCTGGCATTATGTACAACCCACTTTTCATACACGGGTCTACCGGCCACGGCAAAACTCACTTAATCCAGGCAATAGGCAATCACATCAAGACGACTAACCCCAACAAGAAAGTTTACTACATGACCTCCGAGCAATTCGGTCAAGACTGTATGAACGCGCTTCAAAATCAAAAAATGACTGTTTTTAAGGAGAAATATCGTAAGTATGACGTCCTAATTGTTGATGATATTCAATTTTTCTCAGACAAACAAAAGTTCCAAGAAGAATTGTTTCATCTATTTAACACCCTGTACGACAACAATAAGCAAATTATTTTTTCTTCCGACAAACATCCTTATTTTATTACCGGCCTTGAAGAGAGGCTTAAATCCAGACTTTCTGCCGGCATGACGGTTGACATCCCAGCACCAGACAAAGAGTCAAGGATTGCCATTATTTCCGCAAAGGCACGGCAACAAGGCATTCCCCTCTCTGGAGAGATAATAGATTATCTCGCCCATACCATAAACGGCAACATCAGAGATCTCGAGGGGGCCGTCAACACCCTGCTTTGTCATGCTCAACTTAAAAATAAAGAAATATCAATGATTGATGTCAGAAATTATATAAAAAATAACATTAAACCAAAGAAAACTGTTGCTGTTAAGGATGTTGTTAGAATTGTTTCCGATTTTTATAATATTAAAGAAGACAGTATTTATGAAAAAACAAGACATAAAGAAGTGATTCGACCAAGACAAATTGTCATGTATATTTTGCGTGAGGACTTTAATATATCTTATCCGTCAATCGGTCAAAAACTAGGTGGCAGAGACCACACAACAGTTATTCATTCGTGTGAAAAAATAAAAACAGATATTAAGGTGGACCAATCGTTGTTAGAAGAGGTTGGTCAGATTAGAAACCTATTAACTGTGTAGTACTATGTGGAAAAACAACAGAAATAGTGTTAACAAAGTGTTTAAAGAATGGGTTGCACGGGTCTTTGTTTATGATTTATTAAAGTATTTCACAACCTATCCTCAAGCTAACCAAAAACAAAAAACAAAACACAGCTTATTAGAAGCCCGATACAGATTATACACATACCCACACCTCTAATAGTAATAATAGATTTATATATGAAAATAGAATGTATTAAAGAACAACTAGAGGAGGCGTTAAGTAAGGCAAATAAAATAGCTACCAAGAATATTACTCTCCCTGTACTTTCTGGACTTTATTTGGACGCCCACTCAAACTCACTTTCAATAAAAGCTACCAATCTAGATCTTGGTATTTCTATTATTATTCCAGTTAGAGTAATTGAACCCGGGATTGTGGTGGTTCCCGCTCAAGTAATTTCTTTGTTTATTTCATCGTTACTGAAAGATAAAAATATTATTATCCATACTAAAGGCCAAACACTTGAGGTAAAAACTTCAAATACCAAAACTAACATTAAAACTCTTCCAAGAGAGGATTTTCCGGTTATTCCGGAAATAGACGAAGATGGGGCCTTTTCAATACAAACAAGAGATCTTGTTTTTGGTATAAAGTCGGTTATTTACGCAGCTGCCGCAGGAAGTATTAAGCCGGAGCTAGCTTCTGTTTCTATAACACACGACGGAGAATTTTTGGTTTTTGCCGCTACCGACTCATTTAGGTTGGCGGAGAAAAAAATAAGAGTAAAAAAGACTCCACACTTTAAACAAATTCTTATTCCACAAAAAAATGCCATGGAAATAATAAAGATTTTTGATAAAGGCGAGGAAGAAATATCTATTTCCATAGAAGAGCATCAGATGGCCTTACGTTCACAAAATATTTATCTAGTCTCTCGCACGGTTGAAGGAACCTTTCCTGACTACAAGCAAATTATTCCCAAAGAAACCACCTCTAAGGCGGTTTTACTTAAACAAGATTTGACGAACTCGCTCAAGACAAGCCTTATTTTTTCTGATGTCTTCAACCAGCTTACTTTTAAAATGTCTCCCAAGGCGAAGAGTTTTGAAATTGA
>Ga0209541_10015320_pt1 | contig 11464 bp, 15 predicted proteins | sample RifCSPlowO2_01_FD_184027 | JGI IMG/M metagenome (GOLD analysis project Ga0209541, IMG submission 184027) | Groundwater microbial communities from Rifle, Colorado - Rifle CSP2_plank lowO2_0.1 (SPAdes) (version 2) | ecosystem: Environmental > Aquatic > Deep subsurface > Groundwater | place...
AAGGTGATAAGCTCGGTGGCTGGATTTGATTAAAATGGGTGTAATGTTATGGCCTTCTTTTTAATACGATAGATTTATATCGGACTTTTGGCTTGCTTTTATTATGAAACTAACAAAAGAGGATAAAGCGTTAATTGAGAAAGCTAAAGAAATAATATTAAAATCAAATAAAATTAACTTACATGACACTGCAGATGTAGGCAGTGCATTAATTACCTCAAATGGAAATATCTACACAGGTGTTTGTATTGGACATTTTTGTGGAATAGGTTCGTGTGCAGAATATCAAGCAATAGGTAATATGATTTCAAATGGTGAAAAAGACATAAAAACTATTGTGGCTGTCTGGTATGAAAAGAAGAAAAAGCGGTTTCACGGAGTTATTCCCCCATGTGGAAAGTGCAGAGAAATGATTAAACAGACAAGTAAGAAAAACTGGGGTACTGGTGTAATAATCTCTAACTCAAAGAAATTAAAATTAAAAGAGCTATTGCCTCATTCTTGGGGTGGCTCCTTAGAACAATAAGGCTTAGTTTAGCCTGTTAATAGAATCAATTTTCATCCATTCATTCCCTTACCTGACGCTAACTTAACAGCTCATCAAACTCATTAAACCCAGGGTTAACAAACCTTCTTTTGATGCCTATGCTGTCAATTGCCTTGGTTTCCTTTGCTGATAATTTAAAGTCAAAGATTTCCATGTTGGTTTTTAAGTGATGGCTGCTTGATGCTTTTGGAATTACAATCAGGCCTTTCTGGATGAGCCATCTCAAGCAAACCTGGGCAGGGGATTTATTATGGGCTTTGGCTAGGGCTGTTAAGGTTTTATCACTGAGAATCTGGCCTCTGCCTAATGGGGAGTATGCTGTAAGCTTGATTTTGTTTTTAGTGCAATAGTTTAATAACTCTTCCTGGTTAAGATAAGGATGAAATTCAACCTGGTTAACAGCTATTTTCTTGCTTAGCTTTAATGCATTTTCCAGATGAGCTATTGTAAAATTGCTAACTCCAATATTAAGGATTTTGCCTTGCTGCAAAAGCTCGTGGAGGGCTTCAAATGTTTCCTGCATTGGAATGTTTTTATTTGGCCAGTGGATTAAGTAGAGGTCTAGATAATCTGTTTTTAACTGCTTTAATGCCTGGGTGCATTGAACAAGAACATCATTGTAATGCAGGTTGTCGCGCCAGACTTTTGAAGTTATGAATAATTTATCCCTTGATAGCTTTGACTCTTTTATTGCCTTGCCTACCTCTTCATGGTTGTCATAAACCCATGCAGTGTCTATATGCCTGTAGCCAAGGGCTAATGCTTGTTTAACAGCTTCCCTGCACTTGATGCCTGTTAACTGCCAGGTTCCAAGGCCTAGCAAGGGCATTTCATGTCCTGAAGGAAGGGTTAGTGATTTCATATTACTGATAATGCTGCTTATTTTAAATACTTTTTGTGTGCTCTTAGATATGTCCTGAAGAAATACTGAACAAACTTGTCTTCTCCTTTTTCAAGGGCTTTGTAATAAGCCATCCTTCTCTTTTTTTCTATGATTAGCACGGGATACTTGCTATGCCATAAGATGTGGTTCATCAACAACCTGCCAATTCTGCCATTGCCATCACCAAATGGGTGAATTGCCTCAAATTGGTAATGCATTCTGGCTGAGAGTTCTACAGGGTGCATGTTCTTATTTTTCCTGTAAAAGATGAAAAGCCCATTCATCAACTTAGGAATATCCTGCCAGTCAGGGGGGACATGCCTGCCCACCCTTACCCTGTAATCGCGATATTTGCCTGAAATGTCTTTTTTTGTCTCTCCAAAAATTTCCTGGTGCCATTGTGACAAAAGAGGCCCTGTTAATCCTTCTTTTTTCCTGAGCATATTGAGAAATACCCCTGCATGTTTTTCTGTTTCTTTAATATCTCTTAAAGGCTTATTTGGCGCTATTCTCTCCTGCAAAATCTCCCTTGTTTCTTCCAAGGTAATTGTTGAGCCTTCAATTGAGTTGGTGTTGTAAGTAAAAGCTATTGCTATTTCCTGGAAGTCTCTTGCTTTAGCCGATTCTGGATAATGCCCCCATTCCTTTTGGAAGCCTGATGTTATTTTTTCACATTGATTGTATAATCCGGGTTTAACATGCTTTTGTAAAAACTTTTCCCTGATTTCTTCTAGATTTTCAGGTATTTTCCCCCCCAGGTATATCTCTCTTGTTATCACCTTGCCATCCTTCCTGAAAGAATGCTGAAGATAATAATAGCCTTTTTTCTTTAAGATTCTCATAAAAGCCTATACCATTACAAATACTTAAATCTTGCTATTTTTTGATAAAGTGTAATGGTAACCTGATTTTGTGCATAGCTAGAACTTTCCGTTTGAGTTGATATAAAGCTCATTTACTTTATTCCAGTTGATTACATTAAAGAAATCTTCAACATAGCTGGCTCTTTTATGCTGGTGCTTTAAGTAATAGGAATGCTCCCAGAGGTCAATTGCCAGCAAAGGGGTTTTGCCAGAGCTGATTGGAGTGTCCTGGTTATTAGTCTGGATTATTTCAAGATTGCCTTTGTCAATGGTTAACCAGACCCAGCCTGAGCCAAATAAAGAAAGTGAAGCCTTTGTAAATTCTTGCCTGAAGTTTTCATAACTTCCATACTTTTTGGTTATGGCTTTTTCAATGTCCTTTCCTGTTACTGGGGTGTTTTTTCTTAGCAATGGCCAGAAAAATGAATGATTGAAATGGCCTCCTCCGTGATTCCTTACTGCTGCTTTTATGCTTTCCGGGATGCTGTCCAGGTTCTTCAAAAGAGCAGGGGCTGATTTTTTCTGGAGTTCTGGATAAGGTTCTAATGCTGTGTTTAGCTTGTCAATATATGCCTGATGGTGTTTTGTGTAATGGATTTCCATGGTCTTTGTGTCAATAAACGGCTCTAATGAATTGTAAGCATAGCCCAGTTCTGGGAGCTGGTGCTTTATTATTTGTTCTTGTTTTAGAATTTGCATGTTAACCTCCAATTGCTTTTAAAAAGTTAACTATTGTTAAATTATTCTAATATTTAAAGATTATTATGGTAGAGCATATGATTACGGCTTGCTTTGGGTTTATAACCATGGCTAATTGCATAAGCTGTTCCAAGGACTTCTGGAACATATTTTATTGTCTGTGTTGGAAGACCCTGCTTTAGTTGCCTCCATGATGGTTTTGGAACGCCTTTTTTTCTCAGCTTTCTTAATGTAGAATCAAGCCTTTTTTCTCCGAGGTTGTAAGCTGCTAATGCAAATGCCGGGCTATGGTATTTAGTGAGAAGCCTTGAGAGATGGGTGCTTCCACCCTTTATTGAATATTCTGGATGAGTTGTCTGCCAGGGCTTTAATCCCAGGGATTTTGCTGTTAGTGGCATTAATTGGGTTAGGCCTTTTGCGCCTTTTTTAGAAACTGCATAGGGATTGCCTTTTGACTCAACATAGATTAAAGCTGTAAGCAGAGAGGGATTTATTCCAAATGAATCAGAGGCTTGGTTGATGAACTCACTATACCTAGATAGCCTTGCTAAGCCTTTTCTTAAACCAGTTGATGCTGCTGCTGAGGCAAGCTCATTTGCTCGCCTGAGGGTTTCAAGCTGAAGGTCAAGACCATTATTGAGTATGCTTTCAATAGTGCTGTAAGGATTGTGTTTTGCCTGCTCCTGGATTAATGATGCTATTAGTTCTTCCTCTTGTATTCTTTCCTCTATTCTTGCCTGCTCCTGGGTGATTAAATTTGGGAGAGTTGTATTTGTTGTTCTTGTTGGGTATAAAGAACAGGTTATTAGTGCAGTGGTAAAAATGAATGATTTTGCTTCTTTGTATAGAATACTGGCTAAGCTTATACCTCTCGATACAAAACTTTTGCTGTTGCTCTCTTGTGTCATATCCCCCTTTGCACTTAGATTTAACCCTTGGGCCAAGAAGAGAATTTACTAAGAATAGCTGCATCTCTTTAATGTGCAAAGATACCTTTTTGAGAAAGAGGAGGTATATAAGCTTTTCGGCACCTGAAAATGTTGCTCTTTTTTGGAAGTTAATCTTTAGAAAGAGCCTTCTGCGAGCAATGCCTCTTTTTTATACATCTGCTTATTTGATGAGTTAAACTCGTGTTTTATCTGTCCAATTAAGTTATCAATGCTAAATATTTTCCAATAAACCGGGATAAATGCATTTTTTCCATTTCTCTCTGCACTTTCAATTTTGAAGCTGATAATTAGATGCCTTGCATTATGAATTACCTTGAAGTCTTCCTGCTTTTTTGCTGGTGAAAAATAAAAAGACCTTTGTGTTGTTTGGTAATTTTTCTCATTATAAGTTTTACATTCAACATAGTTTGGTCTTTTATTCTTGTCTTCAACAAAGATGTCTGGGTAGCCCACTGCTTTTTTATTCCCCTCTATGGTTTTTGGTTTATCCGCGTTTAGGCCAATCTGGTTTAATGCCTTAATCATAAAGGGTTCTATGTGATTTCCAACCTCATTTGGTCTTCGGGTATATATTCCTGCCTTGTTCGCATTTTCTGTTGCTATTTTTGATGCTTTAATTAAATCTTTTAATAGCTCACCGTCTTTCATATCATTTTTATTAAAAGATACTACTTCGCAACCAGAAACTGCCCTCATAGCTATTTTGAAAGGAACGGCTTTTAGCGGATTGAGGAATTTCTTTATTGTATCTTCAAGTCCTTTTACATATTTTTCCTGCTCGTTCATTTTTCTCCTTAAGGCTTCTTAAATATTAAAATATTCTCTTTTTGCATAATGTTGTATAACCCAAAGATTATTTTATCCAGGTTTTTTGCTAGCTTGAACCCTGATTTTTCTGCATGGTGGATTGTAAACTCAACAGTTTTAATCTTTTCCCCGAGGTATGTTGCATCTCCTATAATAATAACACAAAACTTGCCTGGTTTTAACACCCTGAACATCTCTTCTATGCTTTTGGCAAGGTCTTTATTGTAGATTGCTATTCTTTCTGAGTTTGTGCCTCTTACCCCAATAAACTCTTCTCTTATTTTTTGTGGAACAAAACCCAGGGCCTCAAGAGCATGGGCATCATTTTTAACATAATCTAGGGCAATAGAGTACGGGGGGGAAGTAATAATCCCATCTATGCTGTTATCTTTTAATTTTAGGTTTCTTGAGTCTCCTTCTTCAATTTTTACAGCTCCCAGGATAATCCCTGTTTCTTTTACTGCCTTATCAAAATCTTCAACAGAGTTTATCATCTTCTCAACATTATTAGAAAAAGAGGTACTAAAATCCCTCTTTCTTCTGCTCATATCACTATGGGCGATTAGTTCTGCAACTAAGAAAAAATCCCTTGCATCTTTGTCTTTTACCCTGTTTATGGATTCTCTTATCTTTTTTTGCTCACAATCAAAGTTCATTAAGCTTCTCCCATTTTGTTTAAGGATGTCGGTTTTTTCCTCTTTAATTTTATTTAAGACTCCTATGGACTGGGTTTTAACTTTTGAGATTAAAACGCAAACAGGAGAGACATCTATACCTATGCTGTTTATGCCTAAGACTTGGGATTCCAATGCTGTTGTCCCGCTTCCAATGAAAGGGTCAAGAATGGTTTCTCCCCCCTTAACCTGGATAAAATTAATTAATGCCCTAATCATCTGGGGATGGAATTTGCCTTTGTATGGGTAAATCCAATGGGTTAAATACTGGTTAATTGATGTTGTTTGGTTAAACTGAACTAATCTTTCATAGTCCGAGGTTGTGCCATTGATTTTTTTGAAATAGGCTACTCTCTTTTTGAGCACATCTTGATTGCCTACTAAAAGGTTAAACTTACGCATGCTGTTTGTTGCTTCAAACTTTGCGGATAAACCTTCTAATTCCAGTTTAGCCAGTGCTAGCTCATAAATAAACTGAACCCTGTCCATTAATTCTAAACTTACTTGCCCCCCCATGTTATAGAAAGCTAACCTCTTTTTGAGCTAATTAACCCTTATATTTAAAAGTTCCACTTTTGGTTTAGAAGACTATTCTTCTTCAATAATTATTTTGCCCTGCTTGACTTCTGCCTTTAAGGGCTTGTTTAACAACCTTGAGCTTTCTGCAAGCTTGATCGGAAGGTTAACCGTGTACTTGTAATAAGCGGTCCTGCCTACTCTTTTTGAGAATAACCTGAGGATTTTCATAAAAATTGAGATAAGATAATGAGTTAATAAAGGTTTTTATCAGACTTTAGTTTTGTGTTTCTTAATATGCTCAGCCAGCTTTTTTAACTCATCTGGATGAACCTGGGGGCCTAGCTGTGTTGAAATATAACCCTCATACTTTTCAAAGAACTTTTTTTCAGAAGCCCAGGTCTCTTTAAATTTTTCAGTTACTCCATGAAGAGGGTAGAGCTTGATGTGGGCATGATTAACGCCCATGCCTTCCATGACTATGGCTATTCTTGAAATCTTAAATGCTTTTTCAAGGAGCTTTGCAACCTCTCTTGAAGCCATAAACATGTTTTTGTAAACAGATTCGGGCATGTCAAAAACATAAGAGTCATAATGCTGCTTGCTGATTATTAAAGTCATGCCTTTGGTGTTTGGATTAATATCAAGAATTGCGAGAAAATCCTTATTCTCCCAGATAGCTGCTGAGGGAATTTCTCCTTTTGCGATTTTACAGAATATGCAGTCTTTTTTTAGCATGGTTAGGTTTGAAAGTGGTTAATAGCCTGGATCCTTAACAAGGTTTTCAGCATAGTTAACCCCATAGCTTTCAATCCGGTCTTTTTTTCCGCAAAATGGGCAGGCAATGCCTGCTTCATCAACGGTTTCTGGCTTGGAAAATTTAAAATTGCATCTTTTGCACAAGAACTGGGCTTTGCCAGCTGACTTTGTCCTATCCCTATCCCTGTCTCTTTTTTCCGGGGAGTGCTGCTTGGTTTTTTCAACGCAGTCAGGGCATAAAGCTACTTCTGAGTCTATACCCCTGGGAACATATCTTAAACTAGAAACTGGAACAGAACTCCTGCATCTTTCGCAGATTGTTGTTCTTTTTGACTCTATCATGACTCCTCCCACCACCCCTTTAGATTGTAAGCTAATTATCTCTTTTTTGATGGAACTCTTGGCCCTGCTTTAAGGCTCTCTGCCAATCGCTCTATTTTTTCAACATCAATGTTCTCATGAAGAGACTGGGGCTTTGGAAGCTCTGATTTCTCATTTGCTTTTTTCAGCATGGACTCTACCCATGGGTCATATTTTTCCGGATGTTTTACTGCCATGGCCTAAACAAAGAATAAGATGTATTTAAAGCTTTTTAAGCTGGAGTAGCTAGTTTGCCAAAGCTGATGAGATGTCCTTGGCTACAGCCTCAACTGGCTGGTCTGCATTTATCCTGAGAACTTTTTTATTGTAGAACCTTAATAAAGGAAGGGTTTCCTTGTTGAATGCTTTAATTCTTGTTTTAATGCTCGCTTCGTTATCATCTTTTCTTTTTTCCAATGGCTTTTTGCAATTATCACAGAACCATTGTTTTTTTGGCATGTGATTTAAGCCATAGTCTATGCTGCAGGATTTGCATTGAAACCTGCTGCTTAACCTGTGGATAACCTCTTGTTCAGGCAGGTCAAGGTATATCATTTTTTCCGGGCTGGTTAATTTTTCAAGAAACTCTGCCTGAGGGATATTTCTTGGGTAGCCGTCTAATAAATAATGATTCTTTGGAAGGTGTGCTTTAATCACTTCATTTATCATTGAATCAGGGACTAATAATCCCTGTTCAGCATACTGCCTGAACTTTAACCCAAGAGGTGTTGCTGCCTGGATTTCCTGACGGATAATATCTCCGGTTGAGAGGTGATTTAGATTAAATTTTTCAGCTGCTAATTTTCCCTGAGTGCCTTTGCCACTACCCTGGATGCCAAGAATTATGAGTTTCATGGAGTTTGGGTTATGGCTGGGTTTATAAATTTTTATGATATAAAAGATTAGAAATTGTTATTACTTAAAGATGGGCCAAAAAGTTTATAAGAAATCCTGTGTTCACATTTGTATTCATTTGGGGGAGTTAAAAGATGGTGCAAAAAAATGTTACTTTAAGCCTTGATGAAGAGACTTATAACCAATATAGGTTGTTTTGCAAAAAGAATGCTCTTGCATTATCAAGAAGTGTTGAGGTGTTTATGGAAGAAAAAATAAAAAAAGAGGAGAAATGAACCAAGAACTTTTATCAATAAACCAAGCATCGCAATGGGCGTCTAATTATCTAGACAGGCCTGTAACTACCTCTAATATAAGCTATTTGATTCAATATGCAAGAATAAAGAAACATCTTGATTGTGAGAAGAATGTAAAGGTGGATATTGGAGAGTTAAAAAAATATTATGATGAGCATTTAACTAAAAAAATGTCTTGGAAAGATAGGCTCGGGGATGATTTAAACTGGGATTTATCTTTTGCACATTTAAGAGAGTTTGATACTACCAAGCATGTGCATAGATTACACCCCTATAAGGGCAAGTTTATCCCACAGCTAGTAGAATACTTTTTAGACACCCATATTAATAAATTCAAGAAAGAGGTTTTCTTCAAACCCGGAGATGTGGTTTTAGATCCATTTATGGGAAGTGGGACAACCCTAGTTCAATCATCAGAATTGGGCCTGCACTCTATTGGCATAGATGTTTCTGAATTTAATTGCCTAATCTCAAGAACAAAATTAGATAACTATGAATTGTTTAAGTTAGATCATACTTTAAAAGAGGCTATGAAGCGTACATTTGGGTTTAGCGGCCAGAGTTTTAACAATGATTTTGACTGGGAGTTAAAAGAGAGGTTAAATGAATTTAATAAAAAGTATTTCCCAACACCAGAATTTAAGAATAGGGTTGAAAAAGGGGGAGTAAATGAGAACCAGTATGGGGCTGAGAAACTTAAGCAATTTTTGAATGAGAATAAAGAGTTTTTTGAGGGAAACGGAACAAGGGATAAGACAATCCTTCTTGATGAAAAAGAGATGGGCAGGTTTCTGGCTAAATGGTTTTCAAAAAGAGTAAAACAAGAATTGTTTTATTACCTCAAGCAAATTGAAAAAGAGAGGGATGAAAAAGTAAAAGATGTTATGAAGATTGTCTTAAGCAGGACTGCGAGGTCGTGCAGGGCAACTACTCATTCTGATTTAGCCACTTTAAAAGAGCCTCAGGCAGGGCCTTATTACTGCGGGAAGCATAAAAAAATCTGTACCCCATTAAATACAATTACCCCTCATTTAAGGAGATATACTTATGATACAATTACAAGGCTAAACAAGTTTTCAAAAATAAGAAAAAAGACTTTTTCTGATGTCATTCATGCTGATGCAAGAGATGTAGACATTTTTGAAGAGGTTAAAAAGCAAAACCCCGAGTTTTATAAATTATTAATTAATAAAAAGATTGATGGGGTTTTTACCTCTCCTCCGTATGTTGGGCAAATAGACTACCATGAACAGCATGCTTATGCTTATGAACTCTTTAAAATTCAAAGGAAAGATGATAAAGAGATAGGTCCTTTATACAAGGGGCAGGGCAAACAGGCAAAAGATGAGTATGTTGATGGCATAAGCAAAGTTTTTAGAAACATAAGCCGGTTCATTAAAGATGATGGGGACTTCTTTATTGTAGCGAATGATAAATATAACCTCTATCATTTAATTGCTGAGAGGAGCGGGTTAAAGATTGTTGAGCAGTTTAAGAGGCCTGTTTTAAACAGGACAGAGAGAGACAGGCAGCCTTATGCTGAGATTATATTTCATATGAAGAAGATTTAGTCAGATTTTCTCAATGGCTTCTTTAATAGATGGCCATACTTCTTTGCTTATCTCTTCTATTATTTTTAATAACTCGTCAAATGTCCCTTTACCCCAAGTAAATCCCAAAATTCTTCTTGTACTAATAACCCTTTTCCTCTTTCAAATAAAGGTGATACTTTCCAGTTCTTGTATTCGCCCTTACAATTGTTATAGTATATACCAAAGATGATAGCAACCTTGTCATGAAAATCCTCTTTATTTATTTCTCTCTTTTTCATTGCTACAACATTTAGTAAATCTTCTTTTGCGGCTCTTACTTCTTTTTTATTTGGGTCTGGACCCTTCATTTCTATGAAGAATTCCTTACCTTCTTGATTTCTAAGGTACAAATCTATGGTTATTTTCGTGTCTTTAATGTTGTTTTCATCTGCCCCATATACTAACTTAATTTCTTCATCATAATCAGACCCTTCTTTACTTTCTTCTAATTCTTTGACCATGTTTTTGATTAAGGCACTTTCGTCATCTGAGATTTTACCTGTAAAATTAAATTTTTTGACTTCTTCAAACTCGGGATTAGATTCAGCTATTTTTCTCGCTATTTTCTCATAATCATCACCGAAGGTAGTTGCCATACTATGAATAAAAGATTTAACATTTGAGAATCTTTTAAAGATGGTATCTACAAACGGGTTTCCCGATTTTTTAGAGAAATCATAATTTTCTATTTTTTTCTTTATTGTCCCTTTTAGGTTTTCTTTTATGAAATCTTTCACTTCCCCGTTTAATGTCATAGTGATAATGTAGAAACAAGGTTTATATTGATTCCTATTTATGTGCAAAGCTATTATGAATTTTTTGTTTGTTATAACCGAGTTCAGCAAAGCTTATATATAATCATAAAATCCCAAGAGTTATGGAAAAAAAGTGGGTTTATTTTTTTGGAGAGGGTGATACTAAAAACAAAGTTCTTCTTGGGGGAAAGGGCGCTAATCTTGGGGAGATGACCTCTATTGGACTGCCTGTGCCTCCTGGATTTACAATAACTACTGAAGCCTGTGACCATTATTACAAGAATAACCAGGAGCATCCTGGTGGCTTGTGGGAGCAGGTCGAGGGGAATATTAAGAAGGTTGAGGAAAAAACAGGGATGGTTTTTGGTGATGAAGAAAATCCTTTACTGCTTTCTGTTCGTTCTGGCGCTGCATTATCAATGCCTGGGATGATGGATACCATTCTTAACCTTGGGCTGAATGAAAAGACAATTAATGGGATGATAAAGAAAACCGGAAATGAGAGATTTGTTCTTGATTCTTACAGAAGGTTTATCCAGATGTTTGGGGATGTTGTGCTGGGTGTTGAGCATAAGCTGTTTGAAAGTGTGCTTGAAGCAAGGAAAAAAGCAAGAGAGGTGCATCTTGATACAGAGCTTAATACAGAAGACCTGAGATGGATTGTAAGCGAGTATAAGGAAATTGTAAAGAGAGAAGCTGGAAAGGAATTTCCAGAAGAAGTTAAAGAGCAGCTAAGAATGGCTGTGAATGCTGTTTTTGGCTCGTGGAACAGTGCAAGAGCTATAAAATACAGGGAGATTAATGAGATTAAAGGATTATTAGGAACTGCTGTTAATGTACAATCAATGGTGTTTGGGAATATGGGAGAGGATTCTGGAACAGGTGTTGCTTTTACAAGAAATCCATCC
>Ga0209541_10015321_pt1 | contig 11463 bp, 10 predicted proteins | sample RifCSPlowO2_01_FD_184027 | JGI IMG/M metagenome (GOLD analysis project Ga0209541, IMG submission 184027) | Groundwater microbial communities from Rifle, Colorado - Rifle CSP2_plank lowO2_0.1 (SPAdes) (version 2) | ecosystem: Environmental > Aquatic > Deep subsurface > Groundwater | place...
CCATTCCCTCCCGCGCGGAATCTTCGACACCCAGCTCCGCATGATAAAGATGATCGCACACTTGCGGGTCAAAGAGCGTTTCGTGAACAGCTATAATCTCATGATTGCCGCTGATCCGGCCCTGACAGCGCTCACGCAATCCTCGCCCTATTATCAAGGAAAGCGCCTGGGAAAAGACGCGAGAATCATCATGTATAGGGGGGGAAAGCCATTGGCAAATAGGGAGGGGCTCTATGCGAACATGCAAGTATTTGGCGGCTTGCCGCATTATAGGCCGACAACGCTTGACATCTTCGAAATCCTGTCCTCGCGGTATGAGGCCTGGAAAGCCCTCCTCAAAAGCCTGGGAATCAACATCAAAATGCTTTCCCTCTTCGGATCCGTGCTCGATCCTTCCTGGAATCCCATTAAAGTGAATGCGCACGGCACGCTTGAGCAGCGCGGCATGGACATGAACCATCCCCAGCATCTCCTCGCTGCGGGATCCCTCATCAAATACGGCCTGAAGATGCTTGACAGCGAGGCCTATACGGTCCGCGCCTCGGAAATTGGCGTGTCAGAGCCCTTCAAGGTGGAGGGTGAAACTATTCACGTGCCGCCGTTTTCCCATGTCAGAGACGAGCTGCAGAGGAAATCCGCCTATGAGGGACTGGAGAATGAGAGCGTCCTCGATTACAGCAGAGCCTTCCTCAAGATGGCCTCTTCTCTCATCCCTCCGGAGCGACGCAAATTCATTGCGCCGTTCAAGGAGATGCTGGAAGAACGCAGGACTGTTTCGGACGAGATTTTGGGATTCGCGAAAAGGCGCGGCGCCGCAAGAGACCGGATAGACCAAGCACTCGCGCAAGAGATCGCGCTCCGGCATGCTGGGCGCCTCAGAGGAGAAATAGAAAAGGCCGGGAAGGTGATTCTCGACTTATTTTGACTCGCAGCACGCCTTCACAAAGCCGTAGAACAAGGGCGCGGGCCTTCCCAATCCGGACTTGAACTCGGGATGCGCCTGCGTGCCGGTAAAGTAAGGATGGCCGGGAAGCTCCATAAACTCCATGAGCTTGGTGCCGTCGAGCTTGACGTGGTGGCCGGAGAATAGCATCCCTTTCGCCTCAATCTGCTCGATGTATTGGGGGTTGACCTCGTAGCGGTGGCGGTGGCGCTCAATCACGGCAAAGTCTGTGGGAGTCTTGCCGATGCGGAATTTCTGAGCAGGGTCCTTCTCAAGAGCCGCAATCTTCGGGGCGTCCTCCTTCATCCTGTCCTTATATAAATCAGCGATAAGCGTGCCTTTCCTGAGCGCCGCGACATACGCGCCCAGCCGCATCGTCCCACCAAAATCCGATTGTTTGAGGATCTCGCGCTGGCTCTCGAGCATGTCAATGACCGGATGCGGGGTATCTTTCTCGTTTTCAGTCGTGTTCGCTCCAGCCAGGCCGCAAATGTTCCGCGCGAACTCGATCACCGCAAGCTGCATCCCATAGCACAGTCCTAAATACGGAACCTTGTGCTCCCGTGCATACTGGATGGCATTAATCTTTCCCTCAACGCCCGACGCTCCGAAGCCGCCGGGCACGATAATGCCCTCAAAGTCCTTGAGCATCTTGGCGACATTCGCCTTGTCTTCCAGCTTCTTGGCGTCGATCCAGTCGATCTGCACCTTGCAGTTCAGCGCCGCGCCGGCGTGCTTGAGGGACTCATTTACACTGATGTAGGAATCCGACAGGCTGAAATCGCCGGTCGCGACATACTTGCCCACCATCGCCACCCTGACTGCCTTCTTGGGGTTCGCGACGCGATCCACGAGCTCCGCCCACTGGGACAAGTCCGGCGATTTCTTGGGTTCCAATTCCAGCTCTGCGAGAATCTTCTCAGGCAGTTTCTCCGCTGCCAAATCAAGGGGAATGCGGTAGATAGTGTCAATATCGGGCTCGGAAATCACATGTTCTGACTTGATGTTCGCATACGTCTCAATTTTTTTCTTCCGCACGGCGTCGACATGCATCTTTGACCTGCAGACGATGAAATCCGGGAAGATGCCGCTTTCAGAGAGCATCCTGATGGCCTGCTGCGTCGGCTTGGTCTTCATCTCGCCCATGTGGGAAGGGATGGGTAAATAGGTCACAAGCACATAGATGATGTTCTCTTTCCCTAAATCTCTCTCCAATCGTTTCGCCGCGAATAAAAAGGGGATGTTCTCGAAGTCGCCAATCGTGCCGCCAATTTCGATGATCGCAATCTCGTAGCCCTTGCTCGCTTCAATGATACGCTTCTTGATCTCCTCTGGGATGTGAGGGATAAACTGCACCGTCTCCCCGAGATACTCTCCTTTCCTTTCTCGGTCAATCACCGTCTTGTAAATCTGGCCTGAAGTCAAGCAGTTCTTTTTCGGAAGATCTATGCCAAGGAAGCGCTCGTAATTGCCCAGATCCTGGTCAATCTCGCCGCCGTCGTCAGTCACCCAGACTTCGCCGTGCTCAGTCGGCCTCAGCGTCCCGGCATCATAATTCAGATACGGATCGATCTTGATGGCTGTCACTTTAAAGCCGCATGCCTGCAATAATTTAGCGATGCTCGCGGTCGTGACGCCTTTTCCCACCCCGGAAATCACCCCTCCTGCGACGAAGATGTATTTTGTCATCCGTACTCCTGCCACGGCCTCAGCTTTAAATCCTTTTCCGTTCGGGAAAGGATGCTTTCGAGGAACAGCTTCGCCACCTGCGTGTTGGTGATGAGCGGAATGTTGAAGTCGACCGCCGCCCGCCTGATCTCATAGTCGTTCGTCAGCTCGCGCCTGTCCAGCGACTTCGGGATATTAATAACGAGGTCTATCTTCCGCTCTCGGATGAAGTCAAGCGCGTTGGGCTTTTCCGGCGTGAGCGGCCAGTGCAAAATAGTAGCGCGGATGCCATTGCTTTGGAGAAACTGCTGGGTTCCGCGCGTCGCGTAGAGATGGAATCCTTTCTTCGCAAGCCCCCGGCATCCTTCCAGCAGCTCCGCCTTGCTCTCCGCCGGTCCTGTGGAAAGGAGGATATTCTTCTTTGGGATCTCATAGCCAACAGAGAGAAAGGCCTTGAGGAACGCCTCGTGCAAATCCTCCCCGAAGCAGGCGACTTCGCCAGTAGAAGCCATTTCTACGCTCAGCATGGGATCAGAACCTTTCAGCCGCGAGAACGAAAATTGAGGCGCCTTCACTCCAACATAATCCAGCTCGAACGCGCTCTTCTCGATGCGCGGCAGCTCTTTCCCCAGCATCGCTTTCGTGGCGACATCAATGAAGTTGAGCTTGAACACTTTTGAGACAAAGGGAAAGCTCCGGCTGGCGCGCAGGTTGCACTCAATCACCTTCACGTGATTGTCCTTTGCGATGAACTGGATGTTGAAGGGCCCGGTGATTCTCAGCTCTTTGGCGATGGCCTTGCTGATCCTCTTGATCCTGCGCGTGGTCTCAAGATAGAGGCGCTGCGGAGGCAGCACGAGCGTCGCGTCGCCGGAATGCACACCCGCATTTTCCACGTGCTCTGAAATCGCCCAGCACACCAATTCGCCTTTGGCTGCCACAGCATCGATCTCGATCTCCTTCGCGCCGGTGATGAACTTGCTGACAACAACCGGGTGCTCCCTGCTCACTTTCGACGCCAGGCTCAGGAAAGCCCCCAGGCTTTCATCGTCCGTGGCCACTGCCATCGCTGCCCCGGACAGCACATAGCTCGGCCTCACGAGAACAGGATAACCTACCTTCCTCGCAAAAGCTTTGGCCGCGCGCAGCGTTGTCAGTTCCCTCCACTCCGGCTGGTCTATGCCTAAACTATCAAGCAATTTCGAGAACTTGTGGCGATCCTCTGCGATATCAATGGAAACCGGGCTGGTGCCGAAAATCTTCACGCCATTCTTATAGAGCGGAAGCGCCAGGTTATTGGGGATCTGCCCGCCCATGGAAAGGACAATCCCTAGCGGCTTTTCCTGCTCCCAGAGGTCAAGGATCGTCTCAAAGCTGATTTCGTCGAAAATGAGCGTGTCGCAAATGTCGTAATCTGTCGACACCGTCTCAGGATTGTAGTTCACCATCATCGTCTTGTAGCCAAGCTTCCGCAAAGTGAGCACCGCGTTCACGCAGCACCAGTCGAACTCCACCGAACTCCCGATCCTATATGCGCCTCCGCCGAGCACCATCACCTGGCCCTGGCACGAGACATCGGCCTCCTGCGCGTTGTACGTCAGATACAAGTAATTGGTCTTGGCCGGATACTCCGCCGCCAAGGTATCAATCTGCTTGAGATAGGGCCGGATGTTGAATTTTTTCCTCAGCGACCGGATTTCCTGCTCTTTTTTCTTGACAATCATTCCAATCTGCCGGTCTGAGAACCCCATCCGTTTGGCGGCGAGCAGCAGTTCATGATTCAAACGCATCCACCTGAATTTCCTTAACGTCTTCTCCATCTGGATGATATTTCCGATTTTATAGAGGAACCAGCGGTCGATGCGGGACAGCTCATGAATCCGGTCTATCGAAAATCCTTCTTTCAGGGCTTCAGCGATGGCGAAAATACGCTCGTCTGTCGGCTCGCGAAGCTCCTTGTCCAATTGGCTGAACTCGAGGCCGTTGCCCACCAACCCTTCCATGCCGGTGCCGAGCATGCGGAGCGCCTTCTGCAGCGCCTCCTCAAAAGTACGGCCGATCGCCATGATCTCGCCGACGCTCTTCATCTCAGAGCCGATCTCGCGCTTCACGTGCCTGAATTTCTGCAGGTCCCAGCGTGGGATTTTGACAACGATATAATCGAGGGCGGGCTCGAAGCAAGCGCTCGTGACTTGGGTGATGGAATTCTTCACTTCAGTGAGCGCATAGCCCAGTGCCAGCTTCGCCGCGACGAACGCAAGCGGATATCCGGTCGCCTTCGACGCGAGCGCCGAGCTCCTCGAAAGCCGGGCATTGACTTCGATGACCCGGTATTCCTCCGAATCTGGGGCAAGCGCATATTGGATGTTGCATTCTCCAACTATTCCGAGATGCCGGATCACGCGGATGGCGATCTCCCTAAGCTTATGGTATTCCGAGTTCGTCAGCGTCTGGCTCGGCGCCACCACAATGCTTTCGCCGGTATGGATGCCCATGGGGTCGAGATTCTCCATGTTGCAGACCGTGACGCAGTTGTCGAACGCGTCCCGCACGACTTCATATTCGATTTCCTTCCAGCCATGAAGATATTCTTCGACGAGGACTTGCCTGACGCTCGCGAAGGCCTGGCTCGCTCTCTCTTTCAGCTCCTGCTCATTTCTGCATACGCCCGAGCCCAGGCCGCCGAGGGCGTAGGCGACGCGCATCATCACCGGATAGCCGATGATTTTCGCGGCTTTGAGCGCCGATTCGACATTCGTGCAAGCTTTGCTTCTCGGCGTCTTGACTTGGATCTCATGTAATTTTTTCACGAAAAGCTCCCGATCCTCTGTGCATTCGATGCTTCTGACCGGGGTGCCGAGGACCTTGACGCCGTATTTCCTGAAGACGCCTTTCCTCTCGAGCTCAACTCCGCAGTTCAGCGCAGTCTGCCCGCCGAAGCTGAGCAGAATCCCGTCGGGCCGTTCTTGTTCAATAACCCGTTCAACGCTCCAAGCAGTAAGAGGGACAAAGTAGATCTGATCTGCCATGGACTCGCTTGACTGGATGGTTGCGATATTGGGGTTTATCAAAACAGTCTTGATTCCTTCATCTCGTAGGGCCTTTAGGCATTGTGAGCCTGAGAAATCGAATTCGCCGGCCTGCCCGATCTTGATGGCGCCCGAGCCGAGGACCAGGACTTTTTTCATCTGCCCTCCCTCACAATTCGCAGGAATCTGTCGAAGAGCCACGTCGTATCAACCGGACCAGGGGTTGCCTCGGGGTGAAACTGAACGGAAAAAAATGGCTTTGATGCGTGGATGATGCCCTCGTTCGTGCCGTCGTTCGCGTTGACGAACCATTCTTTCCATCCTTTGGGCATCGTCTTCATGTTGACCGCGAAGCCATGGTTCTGCGAGGTGATGTAGCACCGCTTTGTTCCCGCTTCTGTGCACGGCTGGTTCTGACCGCGGTGGCCAAATTTCAGCTTGTAGGTGTCGCCGCCTGCCGCAAGTGCGAGAAGCTGGTTCCCGAGGCAGATGCCGAAAACGGGCTTTTCTTGGCCGAGCGCCTGGGACAAATGCTGGATCGTCGCCTTGCACATCTTCGGGTCGCCGGGACCGTTGGCGATGAACAATCCGTCATAGGGCTTGTTCGTGAAATCATAGTCCCAGGGCACGCGGATGACTTTCACTCCTCTTTTCAGGAAGCTCCGGATGATGTTGTTCTTGCAACCGGTATCCACAAGTAGAATGCGCATCTTGCCCGTGCCGAAGATCTCAACTTTCTTCGGGCTGACATTCGCGACGAGATTCTCCTTGTTGGGATCGTAAAAACCGATTTTCTCTCCGGATTGGACGATCTTCCCCAGCATCGTGCCATGGCTTCGCAACAGCTTCGTGAGCGCGCGAGTGTCAATCCCGGTTATGCCAGGAATGCCCTCTGCCTTCATCCATTCCGAGAGCGAGCTTTTCGCGCTCCAGTGGTTGTGCTCAGTGGAATAATCAGCGACCACTAGCCCCTTGACATGAATCTTCGAGGATTCAAAATGCTTCAGAAGCCCTTCCTCAACCTCTCTCGCGGGAACGCCATAATTTCCAACGAGAGGATAAGTGAGCACAAGAATCTGCCCGGCGTAGCTCGGATCAGTCAAGCTCTCAGGATAGCCCACCATGCCGGTGTTGAAGACGACCTCGCCAGCAGCGCTCGTCCTGGCTCCGAAGGAGGTTCCAGAGAAGACGCTGCCATCCTTCAGCACCAGAGAAACTGCCCCAGACGTTCTATCCCCCATTCTGGGAATCAGAGAGAGCTCTCCTTATTTATATAGATTATGGAAAAGGAAAAATCAGGTGGCACGGAACGTTCTCAGCTGTCCGTTGGAGTAGGCGACTCTCAATATCCCGCCAGGCCTTGTATCAGGCTGGAGCCGCCCCTTGGGACCCAAATCCTCAGGAAAATGCCCGGAATACTCAGGCGCAATCCACCAGATTGTGTTTGAATGCGTCTGCTCCTGCTTTGGATTGGGGTAATGAAAGATTGTGCCATCCAAGCTCCAGACATGGAGGTCGCCCTTAAGGTCGCCGATGGCAATCTGCATATTATTCAAAGGTGCGGTCGCGGTGATGGCGCTTTCGTTCTGGAAGACGAGCACTCTATCTTCTAACTCCCTATCGAAAGACCAGATCTCTCCGCGGGCAGTGCCTACTAGATAACGAGCGCTACTCCATTCGCCGAGGAAGTCGCGGTTATTCACTAGGTCAAGCGTCCACGTTGCGCTCCGTTTTTCACCAACACGGTCTAGCACTTTGACTACTTTTCTATCCTCAATAACCACCAGGTGCCCTCGATAGGAACCGGCAAGATAGCGATCATGACCCGTATGAAAACAAAGGCTTGAGTCATGGAGAACAGGCCACATGCGTATAGAGGGGTCCACGACCTGAACGACGTGCGCATAATCCGAATCCTCCCATCGGCCCGAAAAGAGACTGAAGAAGACAACCGCTCCTTCCCGCATGGTCGCTACCAGATCACAGCCATTGTAAGTCCAGAAGTACAGTCCCTTGCTTTGGAAGTTGATCTTGCGCCGGATAGAGAGATCAGGATTGAGGTACATCAGGTCGCCGTTCCTGCATCCGACGAAAATGCGGCCTTCACTGGTAGGCTGAAGCTGGTAAACTATATTGCTCAGTTCAGGAGATCTTGCCAGTACCCTGTTCTCGCGGTCAATGCGCACCACTTGCCCTTTGGTTCTGTCTTTCTCCTCTTTCGTATGCTTGACGTTTGCCCGGTCCCAAAGCCCGAGCCCAAGAAGGAAAGTCTCTGGGGGATCTCTGGTACGGTCGACTTCAGGGATTACCTGATAGAGCGCTCCGCCTGGCTCGAACTCGCTGATCATTTCCAAGCCAGTTATGTTTCCTGTCATCAGTACCAACCCGTATCTATATGGCCCGTCTTCGGGTCCTTATAATGGACTCGGCCACATGAACATCCTACATAAGGGCGATCTGGGTCTTCCTTGTTGAGTTCTTCAGCCGCCCGCTGAGATTCTGCGTAAGCTTCTATCACGCGAGGATTGACCCAGACGCTACGACCAGAGCCCTCCATTTCCGCAAGTTTTTCCTGCCCCATAACCTTAACGTCCAGCCCAGTCGCCTCACGAAGATTGCTAATGAACTTCTGCTCCAGCGCCTCAAGAGGCACTTTCGGATCGTCAGCCATCGTCCTCGCCTCCTGATAGATGCCGCACGGCAGCCTCTTCTAGAATCTCGAGGCTATCCAGCGTGTCTGGAAGCCCTCGCCCAACAAGAGAAAGCTCTGTACAGGCAAGTAGAATGCGTTCCGCGCCCTGCCTTTTCAAAGCAACGCACATCTCTTGCATCCTTTTCTTATCAGATTCTCTCGGACCCTCCTTGAGAATCCGCGAGATGAGAGCGTCGATCTCGTGTTGATTCCGCGGAAAAAGAAGGGAAATGCCAAAAGAAGAGAAAAGAGGGGCATGAAGATTCTCCTGCAGGGTCTTGGTTGACGCGAGAACGCCGATGCGCCTGCGTCCCCCCTCATGGCAGCGTCGCACGCTCTCCTCCAGAATGCTGATGAACGGAACTGACGTGGAATTCCGGAGCTCCTCGATAAAAAGATGCGCAGTATTGCACGGAATCACGAGCGAGGTACATCCAACTAGGGAGAGCCGGTTCGCCGCCTGAAGAATCAAGCGCCTGTGATTCGTCTTTTCCCCGCCCTCAATCAGCACCTGCTCGTCGCGGAACGAAAGAGGAACATTCTCTAAGAGGATGCGCGGCTGGCGCTGCTGCAGGCTCTGAATCCTCCGGATGACATTGAGGCAGAATGCCGCGCTCGTCTCCGGACCAAGGCCGCCGATGACGCCCAGCATGGGCTCCTTGTGAATCGCTTGCTGCATAGGGCTGGGAAAGAGGGCTCACTCTATATACTTTTTCGTATTTTATTCCAATAATAAGCAATAAATTTATAAATAATTGAATATCATTCAATCCTATGAAAGACATCAGGCAGAAGCTCGTCGAGCAACTGAGAACAGGGAACTGCACGCCGCGGATCGCGCTCCTCGCAAGAAAGCTCAAGGAGCCGTCCACTACGCTCCACTACAACATCAAGAAGCTCGAGCGGGAAGGCGCCATCCTAGGCTACAAGGCTGTCTTTGACCATAGGAAGATCGGCGGCGGGTTCACGGCGTTCGTGCTGCTCACGCTCTCTCCAGACGAATACGGAGACCCGGAGCGCCTCGCAAATGAGTTCGCGAAGCATCCCCAGATAGAGAGCGTCGACATCATCACTGGCGATTGGGAACTCATTTTGAAGGTGCGCACAAAAGATCAGGACGACTACTTCGAGTTTGTCAAGAAAGTCATTTCAAAGAAAGGCGTGACCAAAATCAAGACACTGACTTCATTAAGGCAGATGAAGTCGGAGTTCGTCGAACTTTAGAGCACCACAACCTCCTGGTAATGCGGACTCGCAAGCAACTCTTTCGCCACCTCTTCAGCGACTTTCTTGGGGTCAGGGTCGACGATATGCATCTTCCATAGCGTCCCGACAGCGACCGACTGGATTTCCTTCAGCCCCAGCCGGTTCTGAAGCGTGGAAAGCAATCCCTCATGGGTTTCGCCCTTGTTTTTCACAAGAAGATACGTGAATCCTTCCTCATGCGACTCCGTCCCGACAATCGCGTAATTCTTGTTCGCGTTCACGAGGATGTCAATCTTCGCCAGGCGGTCAGTCAATAATTCCGGGTTCGCGCACGTGAATTCATAGTATTGGAACCGCTCCAATTTCCCGACCGACGAATATCCCATCCGTTTCAGGGTGTTCAGCGCCGTGATTGCGGTGGTATCCGGGATCTTCAGCCCCACGAACATCTTGAGCGTTTTCATTTTTTGAGGTACTCCCGCATGGATTCGAAGATTCTCGCCGCCGGCATGAGCGTCATCGCGTCGCCGTAATTGGCCATCTGCTTCTCCTTGTGCTGGAACTTGAAGAAGGCCCGCTCCGGGTGAGGCATAATCGCAAGGACATTGCCCTTGGGGTTCGCCACGGCCGCGATGTTCGCCGCCGCCCCATTCGGATTGACGGGAAAATCATGGATCACCGCGCCATTCGCGTCGCAATACTTGAATACTATCTGTCCGTTCTTCTCCAACTGCTCCATTAGCCCCTTCTCCGCTGAAATGAATCGTCCTTCTCCATGCGCGATCGGGATGTCGAGGATCTCCCCATGCTTGAAAAACGCGTTGTAGGCGTTCTTTTTTCCGACGTGCTTGATCTTGACCCACGTGCAGTAATACCCGGAAACGAAAGGATTGGCATTCGGGGCGAGCGCCATCTGCGCCTCCGGCTTGATGCCCGGCACCAACCCTGTTTCTGCCAGGACTTGACAGCCGTTGCAGATGCCCAGCACCGGCTTTCCGGCCTTCGCCTCCTCCTTCAGCGAATCAAAGAGCGGATCCTTGGACGCGATGACTCCGGCCCGGACGCGATCCTCGAAGCTCCATCCGCCCGGAAGCAGATAGCCGTCAAATTTCTCCAGCTTCGCGTTGTTCCAGCGCGCAATCTCGGAGTCCATGCCAGCCGCGACGCAGGCTCTTTTGGCCTCATTTTCGCAATTCATTCCCGGGAACCAGATGACAGCTATCGTCGGTTTCATGTGGCCTGCACGCACGCCTCCTTAATCGAAGTGATTTGCGCAATGCGCTCCTCGGAAGGATTCATCTTCATCTTCAGCTCTTCCGCCAGCGGCTTGTCAATATCCCTATACACAATCCCAAGCGCGCGGTTCGTCATGTTGATGCGATATTCAGGATTGATGGAATCGCAGTATTCCCGCTTTAGCGTCGCCTTATTTTGGATGAGAATCTGGACGAAGGAAACCATGCACTCATTTCTCAGGAGGTGGGTCTGCTCGCACCTCCCCAGCGCCTCATTGATCATCCCCTTGGAGGCGAAATCCACCGCGTACTGGTAATACTGAAGCTCCAGCTTGTATTGCTCCGCTTTCTGGATGTCTTCTTGGGTTGTACATCCCATGAGAACGAGCACAAACAGAAGCAAAAGGAAGGAGGTAAAAAGAAAGGGAATCTGGTGGCGCCGTCGGTCTGCTCCGCAGCCCTCGTCAGCCAAGAGACTTGGCTGACCGGCGCCAAAGTTTCTCCCAAAATTTAACAAGGAAATCATGCCATCGCCCTCCGGAATCCGGACGTCCAGGCTTCCTTCAGTTTCCCAATTGGAAGAGAAATGCGATCGTTAATTACAAGCTGAGGCCCTCCCGTTGTTCCAAGCTTGATGAGGGAAATTCCATGCCCACTGAAGATGCGCTGCACTTCCCTGGCATTTTTCTC
>Ga0209541_10015323_pt1 | contig 11462 bp, 9 predicted proteins | sample RifCSPlowO2_01_FD_184027 | JGI IMG/M metagenome (GOLD analysis project Ga0209541, IMG submission 184027) | Groundwater microbial communities from Rifle, Colorado - Rifle CSP2_plank lowO2_0.1 (SPAdes) (version 2) | ecosystem: Environmental > Aquatic > Deep subsurface > Groundwater | place: Rifle...
TGAATCCGTCTTCTTTCGGAACGGTTGAAGTTGCAGAATAAAAAAATCCCCGGCTTTCTGCCGGGATTTTAGTATTTTTAACTACTGCTATTGGACAACCTTATCAAAGAAACTTACGGGTATTTTCAGCGCCATCAAAATATTTTTTATCTCCGTTTTATCGCCCTCAAGCCGGAAGCAAAGCTCTCCCGGATCGGAGATAAAGGCTCGAACGCCGTTTTTAATAAGAACTGTTCGAAAAGTTTTTTCTTTTTTATAGTGGCCGCGGCCATCAGTCGAATATTCATAGTCAAAATTATTATCATCCGTAAAGCCAAGACTACGGAGCTTCTCGCCTACCTTATACGCGTCAACGCCAGTTATTTTTAAACGAACCGTGTTGACATGGAAATTTTTTGCGATCATTTTACGGCCATGGCTTGAGTAAAGGCATTGACTGGAATCCCTAGATATAGAAGCAGGTTGCGTATTTCGTTTTCGGAACCAACAATAAGGCATGAATCTTCCGGTATGCCAACATAGATGTCTGCTAAACACCACCGAAAATGATAATGATGCGATACTATGACACGACCATCATGGCTTAATGTAGGAATTCGTTCTACTTCCGGTTCTATGTTAATTTTCATTTTAAGCTTCTCTAGCAATCCCTCAAGATTTGCTACAGAAATAATGGCAATCATGCGGCTCTCCTAAGTTTTTAATGTGCTTATTTATAATACTATATATTTATATTTCATGTCAAGTTACGATAATTATATTTTTGAAATACTTAAAATTTTATTCTTATGTAAACCCCTAAGCGAGGAAATTCACTTTTAAAAACGCTCAACCCCCACCTTTTTATCATTTTGTTCTAGAATGAGAAACAGAAAATCGGATACATCGAGCGGCTGTAGAATCAACGTAAAAACAGGAAAAGATGGGGGTTGCGCGAGTTTAAAATCTCGCTGGGATTTTAAACGATTTTTAAAAGTGATTTCCGAGCGCATTATGTCAAATAAGCCATCTATAATAGTGATCGTCGGCCCGACCGCTTCCGGCAAATCCGACTTAGCGGTAAAATTAGCTAAAAAATTCAACGGCGAAATAATTTCCGCCGATTCAAGGCAAGTTTACCGATGGCTTGATATAGGCACCGGAAAAGTTCCCGGAAAGTGGGTGAAAAACGATCCAACTAAGAAACGACCGTTTGTTAGTTGGATCTTTGCGTATAAAAGCATTCCTCATTATTGCATTGATTTTGTTTCACCCCAAAAAATCTATACGGCAGCCGAATTCAAAAAATGCGCAAAGAGCGCGATTGCGGATATAACGGCTCGCGGTAAAATACCGATTATTGTCGGCGGAACGGGCTTTTGGATCGACACGCTTATTTTTAATCTTCTCCTCCCCAATGTAGCCCCAAACCCCAAATTAAGGCTGAAACTTTCTTCTAAAAAACCTGACGAACTTTTTAAGATTTTAAAAAAACTTGATCTAAAACGGGCTAAAACTATAGACTCTAAAAACTCGCGCCGCCTCATAAGAGCGATTGAAATAGCTTTGGCGCTTGGGAAAATTCCGACGGTTAAAAAACGGCCGCGATATAACGCTCTTTGGCTCGGAGTTTCTTTGCCAAAAGACGAATTACGCGAAAGAATACGGCTACGGCTTCAAAAACGGATTAAATCCGGCATGATCAAGGAGGCTATGGCACTAAGGAAGTCCGGAGTCAGCTGGAAGAGGTTTTATGAACTCGGACTTGAATACAGATTTTTAGCCGATTTTCTAAAAGCCAAAATTGATAAAAACGAATTTATCGAGCTTCTCAATAGGGCAATCCGCCAATACGCGAAGAGGCAGATGACTTGGTTTAAAAAAAATAAAAAAATTCACTGGATTAAGAGCGAGAATGAAGCCAGGCGACTTATAAGAATGCATCTTAAAAAGTCATTTTAAAGATTTTGGAAAAAGCTTTTTAATTTCTTCAAAAAGGAATTATCCGAATCGTCGTTATTCTGTTGGATTTTTTCCGGCGGAATTACTACTACGACATTTTCTCCCGGACTTTTTAAGTTAAGCCGCGCTTTAGCCTCTTTTTCTATGCCGCTTTCCGAAGTCAAATAGTCTATTTTTTTAAGATTGAATATATTTTCAGTTTCCAGATGCCGGATTTTGGCGTTGAGAGATTCAAGGTTATCTTCCAACCCCCGTCTTTTCAAAAAAATATTAAATGTGCCGTAAGCCGCGAAAAATACCAAACCCGAAAGAAGAAGGATGACAAATGGCGATGAAATTATTTTTTTGAAATCTCCCGGGCTATGACGATGTTGAAACATAGGGGAAATAATGATAGAGTAAATTATAATATATTATATCATAGGCTAAACAAAATATGAACCACAGCACTAAATTCCGGAGAGCGCCATTCTTAGTTGATTGATTATCCCGCGGTATCGCCTAGCGGCTCATTTAATAAATAGCGGAATGATTTATCATAGAATTAGTGCTGGGTTCTATCTTTTCTAGCAAAAATTTTATCAACATAGTTTCAAAATTTTTGAGAAAATATGAAAACAAAATCGCAAAAGAAAAAAGCAACCGTTATCTGGATAGTGATTACAGTTCTTGCCGTTATTTCCATGGTCGCGTATCTTATCGCGCCAATCTTTTATTACTTGTAAATATTCATTTCATCTCCGGCCTTAAGGCCAGGATTTTTATAATCTAACGGGGTAAATTTTTAATAAATCTAAAGCGAAATTTCTAAAATTTTTTCACATCGCGAGCTGGTCGGTGGGATTCCTGGGCTAAGTCATAAATAGAGGCGTGGAAAAAATTTAGAAATTGAGCGTCTTGGTTGACTTCTTTTTAGTCTTTATGGTAAAAGAAAGTTGCCCCTAGAAAACGAGGAAAAAACAATGGCCGACGAAAAGAATCCTCTTATTAACGCTCATGCCACCATTGATCGGGCATGCAAGATTCTTGGGGTTGAAGAATGGATCGTTAAAAAGTTAAAAAAACCAGATAATGTCGTAAATGGAAGGTTTCCAGTCGTGCTTGATAACGGCACAGAGGAAACTTTTGAAGGCTATCGCATCCAGCATAATAATAGCCGCGGCCCGTATAAAGGCGGTCTTCGTTACGATACAACTGTTGATCGCGATGAAGTTGAGGCTCTTGCTACATGGATGTCTTTAAAGACCGCTGTTGTTAATATCCCTCTTGGCGGAGGAAAGGGCGGGGTTAAATTCCCGAGAAAGCCAAAGGAATACAGCCAGACGGAACTTGAACGAATTACCAAAAAGTTTACGAAAGTCATTCTTGGCGACCATATCGGTCCTGACAAGGATATTCCGGCGCCGGATGTTTACACAAATTCGCAGACCATGGCTTGGATTTATGATCAGTATCAAAAGGATCATCCGAATAAACTCGCCTGGGGCGTTGTTACGGGTAAGCCGCTTGAACTTCACGGTTCCGTAGGCAGAAATAAGGCTACGGCAAGAGGCGGATTGATTGTCGCTAAATATTTCCTCGGCTCTTCTCTTGCTGGGCAAAGAGTAGTTATTCAGGGGGCCGGAAACGCCGGCGCTGTCTTCGCCGAGCTTGCGGTTGAAGAAAAAGCGATTGTCGTCGGGCTTAGCGATTCCGGAGGCGGTGTTTATAACCCTCTTGGCTTGCCCGTCGCGGAACTTCTTCTGTATAAAGAAAAGACCGGTTCGGTTGTTAATTTTAAGCATAGCGGAACGCAGAATTTGGATAATCCATATTTTCTTTCGGTTCCTTGCGATATTCTTGTGCCGGCCGCGACCGAAAACGTCATTACGGATGAAAACGCTCCGTATCTTCAGACGAAACTCATCGTTGAACTTGCCAATGGGCCGACAACTCCCAAGGCTGATGAAATTTTGTTTGAACGGGGCATTACGGTTCTGCCGGATATTTTGGCCAATGCCGGCGGAGTCACTGTTTCTTATTTTGAGTGGGTGCAAAATCTCGCCGGTTTCCCGTGGCTTTTTGAAAAAGAGGTTGATGACAGATTAACCTATACGATGGAAACCAACGCCGAAGAAGTCTTCAAAATGGCGAGGAAGTATCATGTCCACAATCGTTTGGCGGCGTATCTTCTCGCAATTGACAGGCTTGCCAAGGCCATGCGGTTAAGAGGACGGCAGTAAAACATGCTCTGCAAAATCTGTAAGGGATTATTATTTAATCTGGAAGTCAAAATATGCGAGCGGTGTGGGAAATCCAGCGACAGAGACTTGAAAACTCTGAAATACTGTACAACTTGCGCCAAAAAGCTTAAAGTTTGCCGAGGTTGCGGCAAAAATTGAAGTAATAGCATCTCCTCCGATTTCTCGGAGGATTTTTAAATTTTATATTGTACTATTCGCTTATTCGTGCGAATAAGCGAATAGTATTTTGAGGTTGACAAAATTATGTCTTTCTAGTAGCATTCCTATTGCCAAAAACAGCTGACGAGAGGATTGTATGTCTAATCTTGCGACGGAAAAAGGCAGGGCATTTGCCCGTAAAGCTCTTGAACAAAGACGGCAAAAAAATAAGAATATAAAGCGCGTAGATAACGGTTCTTTATACGCCGGCGATCCAATGTATTTTTATTGCATTACTTGCGGCGGAGAAATCGTCGTGCCGGAGAATTACATTACTCGTCCAGAGTTATGCGGGGAATGCCAAGCATTAAAAAAACTTGGCTGGCTTGAATAAAATGAACAGGCGAGAATTCGTAGAATTCGCCATAAAACATCCGATTAAATTTTTATGCCTGTTTTTCGGCATATGAAATCCGCGACCTAATTCGCGGATTTATTTTTTTTATCATTTTGGGATTTTAATTGCCTTAAGCGGCACTTCATTTAAATCTGTACTCTTTTTGATCATATCCAACTAACCGACGATCGTCGGTTAGTTGGATAATCGGTTCGATTTAATTATAGAGATGTAAGACTGAATTTATTTTGTTTCTTGAAGTCGCCTGGAGAATGGTTGCGAAAAAATGAAAAAAGAGCTATAATATTTACAATGAAATTATTTTCTGTAATCATATTATCTTTGCTGTTGGTGCTTGCCTTTTTTTTGCCCGTCCAAGCTTCAGCCGTTACAAATCCGGGCGTAAAGCCCGGGAGCTTCTTTTATTTTTTTGATACTACATTTGAGAAAATAGGTTTGTTTTTCGCGTTCAGTCCCGAGAAAAAAGCCGAGAAAGCGTTGGAATATGCCGATGAACGTTTGGCTGAAGCGGAGGCGGTTATAGAGAATGCCGAGGCGGTAAAGACGGCCATAACGAACTACGAGAGCAATATCGCTCTCGCCACGGAAAAATCAAAAGAGGTTAAAGATAGGGGGCAAGCAGAAAGTTTACTCGCCTCAATTCAAAACAATTCTTCAAAAAATCAGGAGATTTTGTCCGCCGTTTTGGTTAAAGTTCCCGAAGAAGCGAGGGAAGCGATTACGCAAGCCATCGAAGCCAGCAGAAGGGGCCAAAAAGAGGCGGCAAAACAAATTGCCGAGTTAAAAGGCGAAGTCGAGAAATTAAAACAAGAGGTTACGGAATTAAAAGCCAAAGACGAAGAACGAGCAAAGATAATTGAAGAATTGAGCAGACAAAAACCCGAAAGCGTACCGATCGCAACTAAACCATTCACCCCTCCGGCTTCGGTGGTTGCACCGACCCCCAAACCTGCCACACCAACGACCCCAACCCCAATAAAGACAATAAGCGAGGTAACGCTTCCCAACGGATCAGTTGTTGAAATGGACAGAAATGGAGATATAGTCCGCACAATCAAAGAAGCACCGATTAACGCCGCGACAAAAATTTCTGAAGAGCTTGCAAGACGCAATGAACTCTTGGAAGAGCAAAATAAGATATTACAACAACAGACGCAAGCAATTCAGCAGATTCAGGCGAATACGGCTCCTGCGCCCACTCCTGCTCCGGTTCCTGTGCCAGTCGAACCCCCCAAAGACACTACTCCGCCAGTATTCATTTCTGGACCAAACCCGTTTCTTAACGGCATGGAACTTAGTCGTGTTGAATATCAGACCGATGAACCAACTACTGCCACATGGCTTTATACAAATGACATCACTTGGCAAAGTTCTCCTTGTAAACCGGGCCATCCCGCACAACCACGAACTACCTATGATTGTATTTTGAGGGTTTCAGATAAAGCAGGCAACATTTCAGAAAAACCATTCTCTTTTACCACCGGTCCCGGAACTTTAGGATTTAATGGCCGGAATACTGGAATATACAATGGTGACACCGAACCAGTTTTTCTAAAATCAATCACGGTTGAGATAAGTTACGGCCTCCTGACTGCTAAGCCAAACGACTATTCTGTGACTAAAACTCTAAGTCTTTATCAGGTTGACGGTTTTTCTAATCCTTCTCTTGTTTCTTCAGTTCCGCTTACGCTTAATATCACTTCAACGAATAGTGGCTATATTCAGAAAAGACAATCATTAGTTATACCGCTGAACCTTACGATTTCGCCTTCAAAACTAATCTATGTGCAATTCGACACTGCATTTGAGAACCTAGTTGACCAAATCCGGAGCGAAGACCAACAATTTGGTACTGGTACGGCTTTGGGTGTAGCCCTTAGTAATGTTGATGCTGAACCCGCGCTTGAGTGGAATAAACAAGGCCGCCTCGCTGACTGGAATAATTAAGTAAAAGATCTCCAATCATTTTAACGAGGTCGCTTAGCTTGATATGAAAACTTTTTTTATCGTTATCCTAGTCGCTCTCTTGTTCATTCTCGGCGCATTACTTGGGCCAGTAGGCTGGTTTGACGGTACTACTTTTTAGGTACACTTAGTATGAATTGGCTCAAAGAAAATTGGTTTCACTATGACTCTTTTTACTGACAATTTACCTCTTATTACATCCAGCAAAGAGTTACAAAGTCTTATTGAACAATATCCAAAATACGATCCTTATTATATTGCTAGCGGCTCAATAAAAGACTGGCGAGAAAAGTTCGATGACTTATTTAGGCATTACCACTCGTTTGCAGATCGGCATTTTTTGTCTGAGGTTAAACGAAGATTCCATCAGCGTACATGGGAAATGTATCTGAGTGTTGTTTTACTGAATCGTGGCATTAGGTTCTCGTCCCAAAATTCAGGGCCAGATATTTTAATTGAATTCCACGGCAAAAAAATATGGATTGAGTGCGTTGCATGTGAAAAAGGTGGTGGTGCGGATCAAGTTCCTGATATGATTTGGAGTGAGGTGCAACCGACGCCAGATAGCGAAATGCTTCTTCGCCTAGCCTCCGTACTTAAAGATAAGTTTGAAAAATACTGTCAATATGTTAGGAAGGGTGTTGTCCAAGAAACTGACCAATTTATTATTGCAGTTAATACCGGAGGGTTGAGATTTTTTGGCGGACACGTTCCGTTGATACTGAGGTGTGTTTTTGCGGCTGGGCATCCAACTATATCTTTCCCTATTGGTGGTGGTTCTGAAACACATAGTATTAGCACCATTCCTTTTATAGAAAAGAAAAGTGGGGCGAAAGTACCCATGACTTTTTTTCTTGAAGAAAAACATAATGGGGTTACGGGTGTATTCCATTGTGGTAACAATGTCTTGAATCACTCCGATGTTATTGGGGAGGATATAGTGCTAGTTCCTAACCCCATGGCAAAAAATCATTTACCCGTGGGGCTTTTCGATTCGTTCAGGGCTTATAAATTTGACGAGAACGGAGAGATACATTTTTAGGATTTTTTCAAAAATTTTGGAAAATAAAAACGGGGTTTGAACTATCGAGGTTGAACCTCCATAATATATGGAACTTAAAGATTTAAAACTTTAAACGCTAAGGAAGGTGTCACCTTTCTCAAAAGTATATAGGTAAAGCGGATTTTGAATATCCAGTATCATGCTTATAAACTTAAGGATATAAGGATGTTTCGTTCTCGCCCAAGCCGTTATATCCCTAATTCGTGCGAATAGGAGAATAGAAAGCGATTAGTGGTAAACAAAAATAGAGGATAAGAACATTCTAACATTCTGCAGAATGTTAGAATGTCGTAAACGCGATGATAGAGGAAAATAGTAGAATAAAAAGCCAATACGCCACACGGGTGGCGCATTGAAAATAACAGGGCGCGTAAAACGGCAAGTTATCCACAAGGGAGTGAATTTGACTCAAAATAAGAAAAAATGCTCCTTTGGCCACACACACTTGACTTTTAGTTTGGGCGGGTATATACTTATATTATAAACGTCAGCCAGCCGAAAGGTCCGCTGGGTTTTTTTGTATAATAATGGCTTAAGGAAGGTGCCACTTTTTTAGGAGATTAAAAACATTCTCACATTCTCAAGAATGTGAGAATGTTTTTAATGAACCACTACTACGATTGGCGAGTCCAAAGCGAGGAACAACTGCCGCTCAGACACGTGACTTTAAAAACGCTTCAATTTTTTTAGTAAATTCCAAGCGAGGCGTCTTGTATTTTTATTCATCGGGCTGGGTTGTAAAGCAAGATATTATTTACTAAAAAATTTTTCCATTAAGTAAATTCCAAGAGAGGAACAATGTTTTTAAAACCGTTGTTCCGAGCGATTAGTTACTCTTTTAATATCTTCAAAAACACCTCCGGCGGGATTTCAACTTTGCCCGTTTCTTTAAGCCGTTTTTTCCCTTTTTGCTGTTTTTTCCATAGTTTCATTTTTCTCGTCCTATCGCCGCCGTATAAGTAGCCGGTAACATCTTTTTTCATAGCCGGAATGGTTTCCCTCGCTATAATTCTTCCGTCGGCGGATGCCTGGATCGCGACCGGAAAAAGCTGTGGCGGGATAAGATTTTTTAATTTTTCAGCAAGTTTTTTGCCTTCGCGTAAAACCGAACTTTTTGGCAAAATTTGGGAAAACGCTTCTTCTATATCGCCCGCTATCAAAATATCAAGCCGTTTAAGATCCCCGGCTCTGTTGCCTATAAGTTCATAAGCCATTGAGCCGTAGCCTTCGCTTACGCTTTTTAATTCGTCGTAAAAACCGCTGATTATTTCTTTTAACGGCGCTTCATATTTAAGACTTACCCGATCGGAACTCAAATAATCCGTGGCTATGTAATTTATCCGCCGGTAGCGGAATAAGTTATTTATGGCGCCAAGGAATTTATGAGGAGAGATTATTTCTAAAGCCACCCACGGTTCCTGTATTTCCAGAACCAAATGTTCCGGTGGCAGGGATGAGGCCGAATAAATTATTTTTTCTTTGTCGTCTTTGGTTTTAACGGCATAAGCCACCGACGGGCTTGAAAATATTGGGTCTAAGTTATACTCTCTTTTCAGTCTTTCAGAAATTATTTCCATATGAAGCATGCCTAGAAACCCGGTCTTGAATCCCCTGCCCAAAACTCCGGAAGATTCCGGCTCAAAAAATAAAGACGCGTCGTTTAGTTGAAGTTTTTTTAAAGCATCACGAAGAACTTCATAATCATCCGCCGATTCCGGGAAAACGCTCGCGAATATGACCGGCCTCGGCTCTTTGTAGCCCTGTAATGGGGCTACCGTTGAATTACGCTGGCTAAACGCAGAATCGCGCTGAAAATTTCCGCGTTGGTCCGCGTGAAGTCCGCGTTGGTCTATGGTGGTAATAGTGTCTCCGACACGGATTTTTTCCGGTTCTTTTATCCCTGTCGCGATATACCCTATTTCTCCCTCATTTAAAAAATTTTGCGGATGTAAAGCGGGAGAAAAATAACCGATTTCAAGCGCTTCGGTTTCTGTTTTAGTGGCAACCGTTGTTATTTTTTCTCCTTTTTTAAGGTTGCCGTCAAAAACTCTTACATGGGCGACGATTCCTTTATATGAATCGTAATGCGAATCAAAAATAAGAGCGCGAAGAGGCTTGTCTTTTTGTGGCTCGCCTTCGCTATTTTGGGGCGGACTTTGTCCGACGTAGTTCGCTACGGCGAGCGAAGGCGGAGGGACGGTTTCAATAACTCTATCGAGTAATTCCTTTACTCCTATATTTTCTTTCGCGGAGACGGAGGAAATTTTTTCTTCCGTGATGCCAAGCAGCGAACTAATTTCTTTTTTTACCCCGTCAATGTCGGCGCCCGGCATATCAATTTTATTTATTGCCGGTATTATCACCAAGCCCTCGTTTTGAGCAAGGTGGAGATTAGAAATCGTTTGCGCTTGGATCCCCTGGGTCGCGTCAACCAGAAGAATCGCGCCCTCAACCGCCGCTAAAGCCCTTGAAACTTCATAAGCAAAATCAACATGCCCTGGAGTATCTATCAAATTCAGAATAAATTCTGAATTTGATAGATAGTTACTAGTTACTAATAACTGGTTCGTCGCATGATTCGGCGGCCGCCAAATCATGCGAACAGGCTGCATTTTTATCGTAATCCCCTTTTCTCTTTCAAGATCCATCTGATCCAAAAATTGTTCCCGCATTTTTCGCTTCTCAATCGTCCCCGTCAATTCCAAAAAACGATCGGCTAAAGTTGACTTGCCGTGGTCTATATGGGCGATTATGACGAAATTCCGAATATTTTGTTGATTTGACATCAATAATTTTTAAAGATGTCTGCCGAGATTTGACTCCCCGTCCCAATATTTGGGGAGTTTTTTAATTCGCAAAAATTTTCTTTCAAGGCTGTCCCAAAAAAACAGCATATCCTCACTTTTGAGGAGAAATAAAACTGCGAAATAAATTATAAAGCCGATAGTCCCGGAAACAGCTCCTTGGATAAGCACTTGGGCAAAGGAAATAAGCGGCAGTGTCGCGGAAAAACTGGCCCTTACGGCGTATGTCGCGATGCCGGCGCAAAAAGAAGCGGCTATGATTTTAATAATTGGCGCGTAAGGAAACTCGAAATGGTCTTTAAAAATTTTTTTCGCAAGGCGCAAAAGAGCGAAGTAAAGAAGAATAATGTTTACAATCTGTCCTATGGCAAGGCCTAAAGCAAGACCCAGAATTTCCGTTCGGGCAAGATCGCCGAGGCGGAATAAAGATAAAATATTTTGGCTGAAAGAAGAAGTTTCTCGCAAAGATCCGGCCAGAAAAACGGCTAAAAATACTGATAATATCGAAGCGAAGATATTTATAAAAAGAGGATGCCAGGTATTTTCGAGAGCATAAAAGGCTTTTATAAGAAGCGCCGAAAGCGACCAGAAAATCATCGCGATGGCAAAGGCGGCTAAGGCGGGGTTCAGAAGCCAACCAAAAAACGGATATAAAATTCCCATTGCAACCGGGATAAGTACGACATTATAGCCAAAAGCCCAAAATAGATTTTGTTTTATTACCGATACGGTTTTGTGGCTCAATTTAATTGCGGTCGATACGCTTTTGAGATCTTTATTCAAAAGAGTAATACTTGCTGATTCAATCGCAACATCGGTTCCCGATCCCATTGCTATTCCGACATCGGCGGATGCAAGTGCAGGCGCATCATTAATACCGTCACCGACAA
>Ga0209541_10015324_pt1 | contig 11462 bp, 7 predicted proteins | sample RifCSPlowO2_01_FD_184027 | JGI IMG/M metagenome (GOLD analysis project Ga0209541, IMG submission 184027) | Groundwater microbial communities from Rifle, Colorado - Rifle CSP2_plank lowO2_0.1 (SPAdes) (version 2) | ecosystem: Environmental > Aquatic > Deep subsurface > Groundwater | place: Rifle...
AAATCGGTATTATTTACTGCAAGATCATGTATTTTATTCAACATTATACGACCCGCCTTAAATGCCGCCTTGTCTGGATCAACAGCCGATAATTCCAAAGCAATGTTATCCGCATTGATTAAATTTTTATATGGTCGCTATGTCTCAATTTTTCCAAATCAATATTATTTATTGTATAACCGCATGATAATTTACCATCAGCACGATAGTTACTACATCCCCAAAACTTGCCATATTTACCCGATTTCAGTCTGAGCATTCCTCCACATTCAGGGCAAAGGGGCTCAATATAATTGCATTTCTCTGATGTGCAAATAACATAATCTGCCTCTTTATTTTGGAGGCCACCACATTTAGGACAACCATTTTGGGTATATTCACAATAAGGGTAGTTAATGCATGCATAAAATATATTTCCCCTAGCGCTATTTTTTCTTTCTACCAAATAACCCGAAAGGCATTCCGGACATAAAATTTCATTACTCCATCCGGCATTCTGAGACAAGTCCGTTTTTAACTCTGATATGTGATACTTATCGCTGCGTAATTCACGCACAAATTCTGATGCCTTATCAGGGTGGGTTACAAGATATACATGATGTCTAGCACGGGTCAATGCCACATAAAACAACCTGCGTTCTTCAGCATATTTGTAATCTTCTTCCGGGGGCAATAACAGTGATAATAAAGAGTTACTTACCTTGGATGAAGGGAAACCATTTTTCCCATTAACTAATCCGAGCACGATCACATAATCTGCTTCTTTCCCTTTTGCAGCATGTGCTGTCATATACTCTATGTTGAATTGTGGATACTGACGTATCAATTTTGGAAACATATCGGGCATTACAAACCAAAATCGACCCAGTTCTAATACACTGCTACCCGCTTTAGCGTACTTATTTAACTCGGTCAATGCCAGATCAAGTCCGTCTGCATCCGAGTTACTGGGGATCAACGTGACTGCATTATCATTTACACTTCGTAGACTTTTAATATCTTTCCTGATTTGCGCAGGATTTTTTTGAATAAATCGTGAAGCCACCTCACCGATCCGTTGATTAAATCGAAACGTCATGTCCAAAATATTAACTGCCGACGCACCAAAATGGTCTGAAAAATCACGAGTCAGCGCCACATCGCTGCCAGTGAAACGATAAATAGACTGCCAATCATCACCGACACAAAATATTGAATTACCTCTATTCTGGTTTTGTAACGCTTTAATTAACCTGGCTCGTGGTGCTGATATATCCTGAAACTCATCCACTAATACATAGCGGTATGGTGATACAAACAGCCCTTTTTCAACATATTCCACAGCTTTTGCAATCATATCCTCAAAATCAATTTCATTACGAGATTCCAGAAAAGATTGATACTTCTTATAAATAGGCTCAAATAACTCAACAACAACCAACATTCTTGCCTTATCAATATGGTTAGCTGCTTTTTCATATAATTCCTGAATACTGAGCAATGCGGATTTAAATAATTTCAAGAATTCCGAAATTAGCTGGCTAAAGGATGAAACCCTGCCAAATTCTTTTATGAGATTAAGTACCGTGTTTTCAGATAGTGGCTCAAACACAACACCAGCAGACAGTAATTTTTCCTTCAGGTTTTCCAATAATTGTCCTTGTTTGTGTTCGTAGCTGTATGTCTCTATAAGATGTGTTTCTTGCTCATTATGAAGTGCTCGCTTCCAATCCACCCCTTCAAGATATTTTTCCTCATCTATAAATTCGGGAGTTTTCCCGTTTTCATCCAATGCGAAATGTTCTATATAGATTTCACAGTCCAGCAAATAAAAATCAGGTTTATATCTGCGAAAATCAGGCCCAGACGTATCAATTTTGTAATCCGCCTCATATTCATATCTAATTCCTTGCTGATATAAATAATTGGCAATCATGAGTTCTTCATGACTCTTGACCTGATCACCATTCAAAGTGCGTAACTCGACCTGCTGACAGTATTCGATGTATTCTTTTTTAGATTTAAAATCAAAAATATTTTTTACCGGATACAAGTAATTAGCAAAATAATTAAATAACTTTGCACGATAGCTTTCTATAAGCAGTAACTCTGATAAAACATTATCAATGAACTTTGCTCTCAAGCTATCATCTTCTGCCATTTTGCTTAACGATGGCTGTTTACCCTCTACTTTTGCAATAATGTCTTTTCCAAGACTATGAAATGTTTTAACCGTTAATCCTTCGCAGCCAATTCTTTTTTCTATTCTTTCCTGCATCTCCTCCGCAGCTTTACGGGCAAATGCCAACATTAATATCTCTTCTGGTCTGGCAGATCGTGACTCAATAAGATAGCCTGCTTTACCCACCATTGTGCTGGTCTTGCCGGTTCCAGCGCCTGCCAGAACCAGATTTGCATCTTCATCTTCTATACAGGCAAGTCGCTGGGACTGTGTTAAGGGATTTGATTCCAGTTGGTCGAAATAGTCCTTATATGCATCATTTTTAAGCTTAACGTAATGTTCATTCCTTTCTCCTCTGCACTCATCCGGTTTTAAATAAAATCGATATAATTCATCAGCATAGTCATTAGTTTTCTTATCCAGATATTTCGCACGTTCTTCTCTAACTAACACACCTTTAATATTTTTATTAATTTCCAGCCATTCTTGCGTGCTTGAATATCTTAAATACCGATCTTGCTTATAAAGATCTTCTAACTGATGGAATACATCTATAATTTGTTGGGAAGATTGCTTGAAGTATTTTTTATAGTAACCATCAATCCTTTGATTAACTTCAGCCTGTAATTGCCTTGCGGCTTGTTTATTAATCCAGTCGAATTTAATCAAGTCATCATTATTTAACTTCCATTCCAAAGCTGACCAAATCAAGCCTTTATTAATTGAAATATTTCCAACTATGTTTTGATAAGGATATTTAACGTGAGAACGATTATTGGATAAAATAATTTCAGAGGAGTTAAAACCAATATGGTTAAATTCTTGCGCACTCCCTGACAAAATCCTGGCCACTTTCCCTAATGAATAATGCTTACCTTCCATTTCACATTTTCAGATCATCAAAGAATTCAGATTCTGAACTCACACTGCAAGTCAGTGCCTTTTAAATGAATATAAAATTTAATCATGTATTATCGCAAGACACATGAATGTTTTCTGCATTGAATTCAGAAATATATCCTGCGATCTTTCCTGGCATTTTTTTCACTTTTATCATAATTTACATCACATTTCAGTTATAGAATATCAGGTTAGATCGAAGCGCAATTCTAACTACGGCACAACCGTAGAATCTGATTGACTGCATCATTAATGGATTTTCCATCAGCCCATGCAGACTCATTCACCGCGAATCGTATTTCACTCTCTCCCACAATCAACCCTACATCACCTTTGTCCGTACAGAGATCACCCATGGTCTTTTGATATTGGCAATAGTCATCCCAGACTGGTTGAATCCGATCACCAATATCAACGATGAATCTACAGTTCTCTTGCACTGACTCAATTGTTGGTTCTGATGAGTCGAGCGGTACTACGCATAGCATGAACCTGTCTTTTTCATTTACTGCTGTCTCTGCCTGCTTTATTGTCATTCTTGCCAAAGTACGTGCTGTCGCTTTTACCTCAATGAGAATAGAACGACGATCGCCATCAATACTGAAGATAACCTCTGAATCATCAACAACATAATCTTCCTCCACTTCGAAATCCGATCCAATGGGTTTGCGTTTGACTTTAAGTCCTTGACCTTCCAATGCCTCCTTCAGCAAATTTTCTACTTTTTCTCCTAAGCGTTGGTTACGCTGTACACTCTCACGTCTCTCACGTGATTTCTGTATTTCGTCCAACAGACCAGGAGACTCTTTAAGTTCTTCCGCCAAGAGACGGACTTTCTCCTTATCGTGACCGGCTGCTTGCGTAATCTCAGTAAGGGAGCCTATCAGTGAGATTCGCGTATCTTCGTCCTCGGCCAATGCGCGGAGAGAAAGATCTGCAATGCTGATTTTGAGTGCTTCCAGTAACTTTCTGCCATTGCCAGATGTGAGTTGCCTTAACTCAGTTTCCTTATCAGCAAATAGTTGTGCAATAGACTCGGCAGTTGCTGTTGATTGTTTGTTTTCACCCAAGGGCACCCAGGATCGTTCCGACATTGGCACAAGCCAGGAAGCAGGGTAATAGCGATGCGACTCACCACACTCACAAGTAGCCTCTTTTGTTTCGAGTGAATCAGTGTCTTCAACAAGTACATGATTCATCAGAAATAGTAAAAGACTGACCGCACGTTTTTTGCTGCGCCTGACTGTGTCCAATCCTGTTTCTTCTTTTTCAAAAAAAGCTAATGCTGAAATCTCTACTGGTTTTTCAGTCCGATGTTTTTGCTTACTTTCATTATCCGATGCAGGTAAAGGTTCGTCCGGCAGAAAAGGTACACGTCGGCGTGTGGTGTAGATTGGATTCAATCGAACATAACCGGCTTCTGTAACCTTCATCCAAAGTGTTTCATCGATAAGCGCTTCACGGTAATCGTCAGCGAGTGTGTGTTTCTGAAATAAATCAGCCACTTCGCGAGCAGCCTCAGGCCAGCAGTCTACCGGCGCCAGTGGTATTTCATCCATTCTTTCCCGATCATTAAAAAGTGTCAGCAATGCAGCATTATCTAGGCTTGCTGCGCGGAGAATTACTGGAAACCCATCCAAATAATCAAGCTTATTGCGACTAACAAGCCACTCGAAGAATTGCACCGAGAGTTCGCGAAAAGTATTATCAATGTCTCTGGATCTTTCTTTCAGCTTTTGCAGGGATGCCGTTAATACTTCCTCTTCCGGCTTGGGTTGCAATTCCTGAAACTGTTCTAGCTTTAGTCCGTGATCAAGTAAGTCTTCCCGTACTGGCAGACCTAATTGCTCAGCTATATCCTTAAGTTCCCCGTCGATACCAGGATCACGCCTTAATTCAGTGAGCTTTTTAAGTTGGCCAGCTTGATTGGGTATAAGGCGTAATTGATCGAACAGATCTCTCTCATCAGAATCAAAAATGAGCTGGTGAAGTCTGTTCATCCAATCGATTGTGTCAACGGTTTCAACCAGTTGTTCGGCGATTTTTTCAACAGTATTGCACTCTGCAACTTTCTCGGACAGTTTTTCCACCGTCATCGCCTCGTCGAGTTGTTCAATGGGCGTTGATAGATACGAACCCCAACTTTCCAAGTTTTTTGCCCATGTTACAGCTTCCTCACGTGTGGGAAGTTTTTCAAGCATTCCGTCCATGTCAGCAATGATTGCCCACAAATCATCACTCAATGTTGGATCACGTGAGAATGGAATAATGCTTTCATCCGGTGTGATTCTTTCGCCTGTCACACTTGTCAACACTTTTGTACTGCGTAGTGGATCGATAAAGTGTACCTTGACCAGTTCACGAAACCAGGCAGTATCCATCCATTCCCACTCTCCCAACTTGCCTGTTCTCACAAGCTTTGCTGCACCCTGCCAGCATTTTTCAGCGGCTAATGTCACTAACCTGACGGCATGCTCGCAAGCCGTCTCGATTAGATCCATATTTGGGTTCTTGCCCTCACGGCTTTCAACCAACACCAATGCATCTCGTTCTTCGCGGGGTTGAAATTTTTCATTGTTGATTACAACTGGAAGAGGAAAATTTCGCATTCCAGATAGTGGGAACGCCACGAAAACTCTTGGGATATGTAGGCGATCTACAATTGACCAGCCACCATCCACTGCCTCGAGTTCTACCGCCGCTGATGTACCGATTTCATCTGTAACCAAAGCCACATAACGCGACACTGGATTATCATCCTCTTCTTTCACCACGATATGGGCACGTTTTGCATCGTTTTCAATTGATTCAGAGCACTCTTTCTCAATGGTGAGGAAGTGGCCAGGTTGTTTCACATGCAGTGACAGAATTTTGTCATTGAACGCGATCAGGTAAGCAGCACTTTCGATCAGCTCCTCAATACCTTCCTTGACAATATTTGTGGCACTGCCTTCCAGAGGATATTCGTACTCAGTAGTGAACTCCCCAATATCCTTATTGCCACTCTCGATTAAAGAATCATTAAACGCTTCCCAGGATGCATCCATAGCAGTCTTCAGTTCATCGGCATCTTCACCACGTCGATCCAGTGAAAATGCGAACCTTTCCCCATTGATCATTTGGCCTTTAACGGAAACGACTTTTGATATGAGATGTGTCGTGAGGAACCCTGTCCCGAATTGACCAATGGGATCTAATTCAGAAGGATAATACTTTGTGGAACCATGATAGATGAGATGTGCAACATTCTCGTCTGAAAACGGCAATCCATTGTGCCTAAATACCAAACAGTTCTGCTCGTAAAGAATCTGAACATTCACACCCTCTTCAGGAGCAGCGTCTCTTGCATTCTGTAGTAACTCCCATACCCATTTGCTTCGAAAACGTGCTTCTTCCTGAAACAGTTTGGACAGATATTTCCGAACATCCTGTGCGGTGTTCTCCGCCAGAACTTTGTGCCTTACTTCCTCTTTACGGTCGATATCCATTTTTACAGATAGCCTAGTTTAAGGAGAATCAGTTGGTTGTGATCTGTCACAAGCTTTTTTCAGCGATTTCGTAGTCTTGTTCGCGATCGGGACAGAAGAAGCGCACCATGACATTTATCCGAGGTATTCAATGACTAATTTTCATCTCTTGGTCAAGCAGCTTGGCCGATTTTCCCATACTTTGATAATAAGTCAGATTCAGGGTCAGGACTTGCATTGGCATATCGTATTATAAATACCTGATCCCGCTTGCCTACTTGTCTGTCTACTTGTTCACACACTGAATGTGTTGTTAGATCAACTATTGACCTTTTCCCTTTTCAATGTACATAAGTCTCGGAAAATAACGTTTAGGATGTCGACCAGAGGAATAGACTTCATGGCGACGGAGACGAGTACCCAGCTTGTTAACTAAGTCATGACCTTCTGATAAAAAATAGCGTATGAGTGTACGTTCAACAAGGAGCATGCAATTATCTAATTTTTGGCCAGGTTTAGTCATAAGTCGACCTCCAAGAACGATTCGTTTCCCTGCTTTAGCATTTTTCAAGTGTTGCATTAGTCGTAAATTATTTAACTGGGATTTTATACGACTGCGTATGTTTGTTGCTTTACCTACGTAAAGCGCTTCGAATTGTGTACCATAACGTCGACCGAAAATATATACACCAGATGAAGTAGGAAGCTTTTGCAAATCGGTATTGTAAATTAGGTTCTGTTTAGTTGCGTCTTTCAATATAACAGGTCGTGACCATTCGATGTTTAATCTCATATCTTCATCCTCATAAAGGTGTTTAACCTGATTTTCTGTATACTTCCGTGTATTATTCAGGTTCAGCCTGGAAGAGTGTTTTCTAAAAATTAGCTGACTTCGTAGCTTTTTATAAGTAAAGGTTTTGCTTTTTCCAAATCATCCATCGATTGAATGGTAACCTCCAAATCTCCTGTTCCCCAATGTCCTATTCCACGGACATCTCTGGTAAATCCTTCCTCCAATTTAATAGAATCCGGATTCACTTTTGTAAAAACAAGCAATTTTCCCTGACTTGGATGCGGATCAATACAAGCAAAATTTTTAAATCGTTTAAAAGCTATATAATTTTTTAAAGTTTTTTCCTGGACATCATCGCCTAATGCTGTAACAAAAGCCCTTAATGATTCAAATAAATCCTTTAATTTTTGAGGAAACCTCTCCAAACTCTCCCTGCCTGTTTTTTCATGACCTTTACCCCTATTGCTTGTCTTTATTTTATGTTCTGCGTTCTCAGTCGCAGTAGTAGCATTAACAAGCTCTAAAAGAAGTAAATTATCACCGTATCTACGATATCTTATTAATTCGATATTACGATTTATTTGCTGAACGGCATGTTCATCATATTTTGTAAAATCTCCAGCAATGCAGAGCAATCTTGGGCTAGACCACTCAATAGATTCTGAAGCCTCTTTATCTAATTGCTTTAATACTAATAGTTCAAATTCTGCTTTATGGTCCATCAACCAATCCAGATAGAACAATCCTTGATTCATAACATTTTCATTAAGCGACCTTTTATATTCAATAATTACAGGGCATCCATTTTCATCTATACCAAGGGTATCTATCCTCCCACCATGTACTTTCCCTGTTGCATATTCCGAGGCAAGAAAACGCACACCTAGGTAAGCATCAAGATTGGCTTCTAGCTGTTGCTGCAAGGATTTTTCAATCGATGCAGATTGGGCAGGCAATTCAATAACAACATTATCTTTTGACTGAAATAATTTTATATCACTCATAATGTGATCCTTATTTCACCAATACGATTATTTACAACGTATTTTCTCTACACTACTTATATGTTCAAAATCAACCTTCAACTCATTGAAATGAGCTTTGCCACATAAAATCTTACTCCATTCTTTTCCTCTGAGTTCCTCTCTTTCTGTAGCGCCTTTGGTTTCACGAACCAGATATAGTTTTTCATCACATTCAAGGACTATTGCCCAATCGGGATTATATGTACCTACCGGAGTTTCAACTTTGAACCAACTAGGTAGTTTTACAAATAGTTTGATATCATCCCGCTTATCCAATGCCTCAGCAAAATTACGTTCATTTGGTGAATCGTATTCAATATAGTCATAAATTGAATGTTCTACCTTTACCAGATTACTCAGATAAGCTTCTAATTCCTTTTCTTCGAATAAACGCATTTCATATTCTTGTCCGTCTATACGTTCGTATTTAACACCTTCAACCATAATACGATTTAATGTTTGTTGAACTGCTTTCAGGCTTTCGTCAAGAAATTGCTGTGGGTTTACAGAAACATCTTTTAATCTACCAGAAGCAATTAATATTTCTGCCAAAGTATGGCGGGTCAATTCTGTTTCATGCTGAAGAAATGAAAGCAGGTCAGGAATAGACGTTTTCTGATATTCAGAGTTATCCTCCTTGATTCCATGAAGTTCCGTACTGATACCTTCCTTCCCTATCTGAACACCTGCCCGTATAGTCACTATTTTTGGGGCAGTAATTTCGGGCATTGCTTGTATTTCCTTTGCTGCGTCCTTGATTAGCTTGTCAGATTCATATTCAACCTGATATCTCGTTTTAAGCTTAATTCTTTCCCATAATTCCCGGAAATCTTCATTCAACTTCCAACCCTTTTTAAGATTTACGGTACGGCGTTTCTTTTTATGTTTGATACGCCCTTCAAAACTGACTCCACATTCTTCTTCAATTTCAGTCTGTAATTTACGTGCAAATTCTTCATAGGACTCATTAGCAATGACTGTCAAACGGTTAATATTGGTGTCAAAGCAACGAAGCCCGGAACTCATAACGGGCAAACGCAACCCTCGGCCAATTTCCTGGCGTTTTTTCATTTCTGATCTGGTTTCATTAAGTGTGCATATCTGAAATACGTTTGGATTATCCCATCCCTCACGTAATGCAGAATGGCTGAATATAAACCGCAATGGCTCCTCCGGAGAAAGTAGTCTTTCCTTGTCTTTCATTATCAATTCATAGACATCATCATCCGCCTGTGTATCCCCGCGAGTATCCTTGGCCTTTCCATTTTTATCCCGAGCAAAATAGCCATTGTGTACTTTCTCTACAGGAAGTGGTTTTAACTCAGTATATCTGGGAAGAGATGATATTTCCTTATAAGCCTCTTCAAACCAAAGTCTAATTTTCCCATTTTGGTCAGCATAGTTCGAAACCCGATCAATAAAGAACAATGACAATACTTTCATCTTCTCATCGTTCGGCAACTGACGCTTTAGTTTGAGATCGTTATCAAAATGGGACTTGACCGTTTCCTGAATCTGAACTCGCATAAGGTCATCTGTTTGTCCACCTATACTGTCACCCACATATAACCTGTGCCCATTTGTAAAATCCACATAACCATCGCCATGATGAATCTCGCTCACCGCAAAACCCTGATAGAGTTCTCTGTCTGTTATAACAGCCAAGTCATCGCCATGTTTGATTGTTTTCTTTTTCCTCGCTGTACCATTGCTGCTTTTTACATCTAGTGTAACCTGCGCACTGATTCTGGTTTTCGTAGCATTCGTTTTGTGCAGTTGTATAAATGGTTTATTAAAATCGCCCTGTTCTAGCACAGAATCTACTTCAATGCGTTTTACCAACCCCAAATCATAGGCCATCACAGGATCCAGTTTGTAAACCAGGTTATATACATCTTTATGCGTAGCAGAATAACGCAAGGTACAGAGTGGATTCAGGCTTGATATGGCCTCCTTGGCTTTCTCAGACTCCATGTTTTGCGGTTCATCCATAATCACAATTGGCAATACAGCCTGTATATATTCAATTGGCCGCCTGCCGGACATGCGATCCTGTTCCTTGTGAATCACGGCTATATCTTTTTTATTAAAAGCATCAATATTGATAATTAATATTTGTAATGTGTTTTTGGAGGAAAAATCCCGAAGACGAGAGATTTGTTTGGAATCATAAACCCACGGATCAACTGGTTTATTCTGATAAATATCTTGAAAGTGATCTCGTGTCATTTCAATTGCTTTCATTACTCCTTCGCGTATTGCGACTGATGGAACAACGATAACAAACTTGGTAAATCCATAACGTTCATGTAATTCATAGATGGTTCGCAAGTACACATACGTTTTCCCGGTACCTGTTTCCATTTCCACCGAAAAGTGCCTACCGGTATATGCGCCGTTAGTTATATTATTTCGTTGCTGAATATTTCCAATATTCTCTGCAAGCTTTTCTTCATCAAGAAACAAGCGGTTAGAGATAAACAGATCGGAGAATAAATCGCCAGCAGGAGCATTCAAACGCATAGTGCATTGGCTTTCGGAATGAGGTTGCCCTTCAAAAATATCCAGAACAGACTGAATAGCATCTAGCTGATATTGTTGGCTGGAATCGAACTGGATTTTCATAATTGTAACTAGATGGTATGAAATACAATGTCCTGAGATTTCATTTCCAGGACGGTATTGGTTTTAAGCTGATCATTTCCTTTAAATGCACTGTCCAGACAGATTACCTGCCTGGGTTTAAGCTTCATGATCTCCCGTAAAATTTCCCTGGATACTTCATTCTCAAGACACAAAATTAATCCGCCGTCTTCTATATTGAAAATCCTGGATTTACCAACTTTTTGCTCTTGCATATTTGCAGTTAATGGAAAACCTGTTTTCAATAAGATTTCGTACAGAATGTCTAATTTGGAGCGATCACTTTTAACATGTTCTGCGTAGAGGCGAAGTTGTTTTTCTAGTTCATCTGGGTTGATCTTATTTTCACCGTCCCAAAGAGTGAAATTACTTGAATCTAATTTTAATACCTTAACCCACTGCTGTCCCACTAACGCCGGGCCAAGGCCAAAGCAAACTGAGGCGATATGTTTTTATCCGGTTTGCGTTTTTCA
>Ga0209541_10015325_pt1 | contig 11462 bp, 11 predicted proteins | sample RifCSPlowO2_01_FD_184027 | JGI IMG/M metagenome (GOLD analysis project Ga0209541, IMG submission 184027) | Groundwater microbial communities from Rifle, Colorado - Rifle CSP2_plank lowO2_0.1 (SPAdes) (version 2) | ecosystem: Environmental > Aquatic > Deep subsurface > Groundwater | place...
CGAGAAACGATTTTTGCCGGCATAGTTTCTATACCATCCGGCATTTCCACCTCTACCTCATCGTTTTTCGAAATGCCGTGGGCCACCGATAAAATATACCGCTTAGCAATAACAACGCCTCCGACAAAACGCTGGGCTGTATATTCTTCCCCATCTTCGCCTATATACTCTGTCGTTGCTTCAATATGTACGACGGCTGTTCTGACACGCTCCAAATCCATCTTCGCAGATTTCACTAAATAGTTATTATTATCATATTTGATAGTCCAGGCATGATAATAATAACTATCTTCAAAGATTTGTCTTTTTCCTGATATAATTACATTATCTTGTGAATCTATAGCAACACTCTCAACTTCATCTTGAAGAATATCTCCACTTTCAATTATCGCATTCCAAAGTTGGCTACCGGAAGAATTATATTTAAGAGTCCAGATGTCTAAATCTCCAGTACCATAAGATAAAGTTTCTGCTGTCACTATAATATTATCATCTGAATCTATAGCAACACTTTTACCATAATCTCGACTTCCCCCATCAATACTGACATTCCATAGTTCAGTTCCAACAGAATCTAATTTAACAATTTTTATATCTTGATAAGCTGATACACTTTGGTTTGTACCGACAATAACAATATTATTTTCAGAATCAATTGCGATATCCCAAGCATAACTTGGAGAAGAAGCTACTTCTGTTAGATTAATGTTCCATTGAAGATTTCCGGAAGAGTTGAATTTTGCTAGTAAAGTTCCTTGGCTATTAGTATAAGTTCCGACCATTGTAATATTGTCACTTGAATCAATAGCAACCTTTTTACCAGATGCTTTAGGAATTGGTTGTTGTTTATTCCAAACAATGACTCCGGCAGTATCATATTTAGCTAATACATAACTTCCATAGCCCGTAATTATTATACTATTATTTGAATCTGTAACAATTCCTTTTCCTTTACTATTCAACCCCCCATAAGTCTCATTCCACAATAATGCTCCAGAAGAATTAAATTTAAGTATCCAAATTGAATCTTTGTAATATGGATAAACAGAATTTGTATAGCCTGTAAGTATAATACTATCATTATTATCTACAGCTATATCATAAGCATCTTCATAACGACTAGTGTCCACACTCTGGTTCCATTCGTAGAACCACTGTTCACTATTTTTATACCAGAACCCATTATAATTGATATTTTCTCCTTCACTGGTTGCATTAACGATGCAAGTTAAGTCATTAGAAGTTAAATTAAATGGTCCACTGGAATTTAGATAGATTGTGTTTAATGTGGCTAGATTAATTTGTATTTCTTCTCCGAAGATAGCTATACTTTGAATTAATAAAAACAAAGTCAGGATTCCTATCAATAACCATTTTTTTTTATTCATTTTTTATTTTGGTATATGAATCTGTATGAAGTTAATAATAACAGAATAATTATACTAATTATTATTGGGATTTTTAATTTTTTAATTATTGGCGGGATAGTAATATGGTAACTTTCTTCAGTGATTGTAATTTTTTCTGGTTGAATTATTTCACCTACCACTGCAACAGGATTTAGTTCTTTTAGATTAGATTTGAAATAATAATATTTCATATCAGATTTAACATATTCTGTTTCTAAAGGTCTCCAAGGACTATTTTTTTGATAAAGAGAAATTGAATCTATACTGATATTATTTTTTACAATCCAGGATCTATTTATTTTAAAAAATGCTTGAGCTTGATTTATTTGAGATTGTTCAAAGTTTTCACTTGTAATCGTATTGATTTGGTAGACTTCTTTATTATCAATATTTTCTGTTTGTCCAATATCTATTTTTATCTTAGCATTTTCAATAGTACTACTATGGTCAATATTAATTTGATATACACTTATTTCTTGGTTACCAACATTGACTATAATTTTTCCACTTCCTGAAGCTAAAGGGATAATCTTTTGAGTTGTAGTTTTACTTAATAGCCCACTATTGTCTCCACTTCCACCATTAGACCCTGCAATAGAACCGGGATAATTATTTACTTGGAAAGTAGATGTTGTTGTAGCAGAATTGCCTGCATCATCAATGATTTGACATGTTAAACTATAAGTACCAGAAATTCCTGTATCTGTAAACGGCATATTAGGGTTAATGAATAGTTCATTATTTGGTTTTAATATTGAAAGAGAGGTGGTTGGTGAACTATCAAAATTATCAGTACCAGAACATGTAATTATATTTGAACCATACAATGCAATTACACTATTACTTATACTTAATGTTGGATTAGGATTAGTTCTATCAACTGAAAACCAGTAAATTCCACTAGTAGCAGTATTATTATAATCATCAGTGCAATTAACACTCCAATTATAATTCCCATCTGAACTTCCTAATTGGGCCAATAATGAAGTCTTTTTATTATTAATCACTAAACTTTTATTTGATGCCTTAATTATATCATTAATATAAAGTGAACAATTAGTACTAGTTTTGTAGAGGCTATTAGTTGCATTAATATTGAAATTATAAGTCAAGGATGCTAAATAAGTAGAGTTTGTTGGATTGAGGGGAAAGATACAGAAAGTACTATTTGTAATATTGATATTATTAGTAGTATTGTATACTGGGATCCTGAAGTAATTATAACAAAAAGTATTATTATTGAAAGTATTATTATAAGAGTCTGAAGAAATATTTATTACAAGTAAAGAATTATTATGAAAATTATTGCTACCGACATTGCTGGTATTAGAACTAACCAAAATTATAACATCATCATTGAAATAAAATTCATTCTTGCTGATAGAATTATTTTCACTAGGAGAAATATATATTGCTACAATATTATTTACTAAACTATTATTTGTTATATTGTTATGTGATGAGTTTGATATTAAAATACCATTTTCAAAACCTGAAATGTTACAATTTCTAATCGTTAAATTATGTTGATCAGTTGAATTAAATCCGATTCCAGCAGTATTCCCTGAAATTTGATAACCTTGACAATCTATGATTATGTTGGAATTACTTATGTTTAATGCATTGTTAGTACAATCTAAATTTTGATCAAGATTAAGATTACTATTTACACTAGATCCACAATAACAAGTATAAGTACCACAATTTTCATTTTTAATATTTAATGATGAACTTTCTGTATAAGAAGTATAGTTTGTACCATTGTATGCTCTGATTTGGCATGTCCAATTATCTCCTGCGGAAGTATATGAGTTATCTAAAGTTTTAATCAAGATTTGGTTTCCTTGGATTTGATTTGAAAGGTTGAAACCATAATATTTGACTAGGAAAATATCTGAAACAGAAAGAGAACCATAAGAACCAGTTCTTCCAGTGATTATTAAATTATCATTTGAGTCTACAACAACTCCTTGCCCCCTTGGATTGTTATAACTAGAGTCATCAAAAGTATTATTCCAAACTTGATTACCAGAACTATTTAATTTAAAAGTAAATATCGTTCCAATATCAGTACCAGTATTAATATTGTTTCTTCCACTTACAAATATTTCCCCTTGTGAATCTATAATAATTGTTTCTCCTTCTTCGTTGTTTGTAGTGCCAGCTAATGAATACCAAACTTGACTACCTGAGGAATTATATTTTATAACTATGGTGTCATTATTCCCTGCACCATAGGATGAAGTGAATCCTGTAACAAAGATATTATCATTTGAATCCACAGCAATACCTCTTCCTTGTTCTTGCTTATTTGTTCCAAAAGTATTATTCCAAAGGTATGCCCCATCTGAATTATATTTTATAACCCAAATATCATACCCTCCCGCTCCATAACTATTAGTTTTTCCTGTGACAATGATATTATTTTCTGAATCTACAGTAACATCTTGTCCAGTTTCTTCTTGATCTCTCGCTCCACTCCCTTCACTGACATTCCATAAATTAGTCCCTGAAGCATTTAATTTGATTAACCACATTTTAGAGTTATTTGTTCCAGTGACAATAATATTACTATTAAGATCTATAGCAATATCTACTGGTTTATTTGTTTCTCCAAATACTGGAGTATATCCGCCACCTATTGTCTTGTTCCAAAGTAAGTCTCCTGAATTATTAAATTTCACAACACTTAGTTCATCGTTATAAGTTCCAACTATTATTATGTTGTCTTGTGAGTCAACAGCCACACCATAACTAATATCATAACCTTCTTGTCCAAATTTAGTGCTCCATTGTAAGTTCCCAGACACATTATACTTTAATATCCAAAAATCAAACAATTGCCCATAAGCCGGAGCGATATAATTATATCCTGCAACAATAATATTATTATTTGAATCAACAGCAACATCATAGCCCCCATCATTAGCATTTTCAGCATCTATTGTTTGGTTCCACTCATAAAATTGTTGCACACCATCCTTATACCAAAAACCATTATAATCAACATTTTCCCCATCACTAATTGCAGTCGCAAAACAAGTTAAATCAAAACTACTGAAATTCATCGGACTTGTTGAATTGGCATATACAGAATCAATAGTAGCAAGATTAATCCCAACATTATTACTAATATCAAAATTAAAAGCACCAGTATAACTTAAAAATCCAAGTAAAAAAATAAATATACAAATTACTATCACAATCTCTTTTTTATACATTAATAATTTAGAATTTTTATTGATATTTAAACTTTGTTGTAATAGAATAGTATGGACCAGCCAGGATTCGAACCTGGGACCTCCGCCGAGTCAAGGCGATGTCATAGCCACTAGACCACTGGTCCAATTTTAGTTAATTAGAAATTTTAAATACTATTTAAACTTTACTTATCAATTTTTATGACTGCAGATATTAAATTTAACACTAAACTGACTAAATTATTCAATAACTTTTATTAACTAATGACAGCAGCTTGGTTTATTATGTACACTTTTTTCTTGCTGTTTTACTTGTTCTTTAAACTGGGTATAGCAAGCTTTTGAACAGAACCAGTTGCCTGTATTTTTGTCTATGATCCCCTTGCCTTTTTCTTGTTTCATGCCACAAATAGGGTCTTTTTTCTTAAAAAGATTAAACATTTTATATCACCTCCCTATATCTATGTTAATTTTATTTATAAATATACTATAAAATTTAGTGAAAAAATACTGAAAAGAAGATTATTTAAGAATTTTTCTACCCGCGGAAGTAACTTTTAAAGACTTGAATCTTCCTTTCTGATCAATCTGAACTAGACCCAAAACATATAACTGCTTTATTTTTGTTCGGGTGGTTGGTTTGGTTATCTTGAAATATTGGGTGATGTCTTTATATGACACTAATTTATTGACAATATTTTTTTCATTGATGAAGTGCAGGATGTTATATTCCATTTCTGATAAATTGACTGTTCTCTTTAGGAATTTGCCGTATAAATCAACTGTCTCGGCTTCTATTTCTTTCAGGCGAGCTGGATTGATAATCTCTGGATTTAGGGATATGATAATGATTGCATCCTGTTGCGATACCAAATCTTTTAATTCATGTAATGCTTTAATCACTTGGTCAAAACTGTTAGTTCGGATTAAATAGTCAAACCTATCAATCAGGATAACACTTTTATCACTTTTTATAATGAACTCAGCTATGATTTTATTCAATGCTGGGATATCTGTCTCACAAGGGCATCCATCAATTTTATTCTTTGTCAGCCAAATGAAAGAAGTCTTGTTTAGATTATATTTCTTCCTAAAATTATCAGGGTTTTCCCTGATTAGACCTAAACCCGAGAAACCTCTGTTTAAAGAGCTGATAAATAATTCGTGGGCTTGATTTTCGTCGTCTTCTTTGATGAGATAAACATTATGTGAATCTAATACTAGATCAGCCTGATTGAATTTATCCTCTTCAGTGCTTACACTAATTCCTAGTTTCTCCAATGTCAAGTTTGCTTTTTTAAGTTCATGCTCAATCGTATCTTTTGATTTATAGATCAAGAATAATGCAACCAGGACAATAGTGATGACTAAAATAACAAAGATAAGGCTGAACAAATGTCTCTGTTGTACAGATTGGACTTCTTGTTTAATGTTATCAACAGGTGTCAATATAACCAATTTCCAATGATCTGAACCCAGAAAAAGGTCTGATGAAGTCATGATAGTTTCTCCAAGAGTGTCAATATCAATAATTGCATTCTTTTGATCAGTCAGTGATATCAGACTAAAAGGTGACTTGAAGGGGGCAAGGTCTTCACTTTGTAATATAATTTCATTAGAGTCAACATCTAATAAAACAAAAAAATTAACTCCTGAATCAATGATAGGGTGCAAATATAGATTATATAAATTATCAAGTTCGATGATGCTTAGTAATACTCCTTTAAATTCCCCTTCAAAATTGGGGTAGGGTGTATATTCAGTAGTATCAAACAATGGTACGGAAATGAATAATTGTTGGTTAGATCCTTGTTTGACCAATTCACTGATGTAAACTTTGTTAGTTGTTTTTGGTTCTATGAAATAATCTTTGTTCTGAATGTTAAGATTTAGGAAATTTTCATAACCAGGAGATGATGATTCGATAATAGTCCCTTCTTTGTTTGCTCGTAGTAGGGAATCTATCTTGCTTTCAATATCTTCATGGATTACTTTCATATCTCCGCTGCAATGACTAATATTTAAATTGTTCATCACTGGGAATTGACTTAAAGTTAATATTTCGTCCCTGACTTGGGTGATATGCGATTCTATTTGTGAAGAAACAAACTTGGTCTGGGTGATTTGGTTTTCAATCAATTGTTCTAACATTATTTTTTCCATGTTCCCAAATGAGATAAAGTTAGATAGGATAATTATACCTAATAAGACCATTGATCCTAATACCAGCAACAATAATTTATTGTTTTTCACTATTTTTTCCTTCATAGAAATGGTTTTTGCTAGCTGACTATTTAAATTTTCCCTATTTTTTCCCTGTTGTTTCTCCTTTTTTAAATATAAGACAAGTTTTATATTGTCCAGAAATGGAAAGCATAATTAATAAAAAAAGAGAAAACCAAATGTTTTATGGAATATTGATATTCTTACTTTTAGTTTTTATTTATTCAATTTACTCTTTAACAAATGTGATATCAAGCCCTATTACAGCACATGTGACTGCTGATAGTCCGGATGAATTACTTTCTAATTCAGGGGCACCATCTTTAATTGAAATAAAAGAAAGTATTAAAGACATAGGAATAATTAAACAATCACCAGAATTAATCAAAACTTCTTTTGAATTTTCAAATATCGGTGACAAGGATTTGATAATTGATTATATCAGTACTTCTTGTATGTGTACAAGTGCAGTGATTAATTACAATGGAGAGAAAAGTCCAGTTTTTGGAGGAAAGAGTCCAACATCCGAGGATTACGAATTAGTATTACCACCAGGGAAAACTGCAACAGTAGAAGTTTCATATGATCCTATGGCACATGGCATACAAAAAGAGGATAGACAAGATATGGTTCGGGTAATCACTTTATATACTAATGATCCTAGTAGCCCTCAAGTTCAATTAAGGGTTAAATTTATCCAAGCAAAATGAAATATAAAAAAGTAATAATGATTGTATTAAGTATGGTTGTGGTAATTTTTGGAGCTTGCACTGTGGGTAGCGGTGCCCAGATAGAATTGGATAAGGATTATTATGATTTTGGGGATATCAAATTATCAGATGGAATAATTACCCAGACTTTTTATATTAAAAACACCGGCACTGAAACATTAGAAATATATGGTGTTCCTACTTCTTGTGGATGTACTAAAGCAAAAGTTAATTCCAATAAAGTTGAACCCGGCGAACAGACCGAGTTGGTTGTCACTTATGACCCTTCAGTCCATCCGGATTTAAGAGGTTCATTTAAGAGACTGGTCTATATTAAAAGTAATGATTTTATGAATGAAGAGTTAGCATTGACTTTAGTAGGAAATGCTGTTGCTGAGGGAGGGAAATCATGAGCTATTCAAAATTATTGCTTTTACTTATCTTGATATTAATATTACCCAATGTTTTGGCACATGGGGAAGTGGTACATGGAGGAGTTGACTCGGCTGAGAATATTAATACTTCGAATACCAATATTAATGTCCCGCTTACTGAATACAACACAGCAGTTATTTATTATAATGAAGCCTGTTCCATGTGTTCAATGTATCTTAAAATGGAACTGATTCCATTACTTAAAGAATTGGGGATAAAAGAAATTATCTTAAAGGACTATGTCAATGAAAAGCAGAATAGAATTGAACTGAATGAACTTAATAAGCAATATATGATTATGCCGACAATGCAAGGTCATTTTGAGATATTCATCGATAAAGAAGTGTTCCTTGGAGGTCATGTACCAAAGCAGATTGTTGTCGATCTTTTGACTACTGAGCATGGGATGGATAAAATATTGGTGCTCCAGGATGAGATGGCTGATGCCAAATCTTATTTTGCTTGGGGATTCAAGGGAGAACCAAAAGAATATAAGATAGATGAGCCGATTTATGAATATATCAATTGGTTTGAACTTAATGAAGATTCCTTGAGCGAACCAGAAGATCCATTCAAGGTTGGCTGGAAATGGAGTAATATATTGCCTTTAATCATTTCAACAGGATTCTTGGACGGAATCAATCCCTGTGCTTTTGCAGTTTTGTTGTTTTTTATAGCTTTTTTATATACTATCCGTAAAACCAAGACCAATGTTTGGAAAATGGGGATTGCATATATTCTAGCTATATTCATAGCATATTTTTTAATCGGTTTAGGATTGATGAAAGCATTTATCTTTACTGGTTCACCTCATCTGATGGCCAAAATTAGTGCTTACTTGTTAATCGGTTTGGGGATATTAAGTTTGGCTAATTTCATTTTGCCTAAAAAAGTTAATTTAGGGGTGCCTAAATTTTCAAAACATTACTTGAAAATTTGGATGTACAAAGCAACTATTCCTGCAGCATTGATTGTCGGATTTTTAGTTGGCCTATGCACTTTTCCTTGTTCAGGCGGGATGTATGTGGCGATTATCGGTTTATTGGCTGCCAAAACAACTTATAATCAAGGTTTAGTCTACTTAGTCATATATAATATAATGTTTGTAATGCCTTTAGTGATTATATTATTAACAGCATCGAGCAAAAAGGCAACTGATAAGATAGCCAGATGGGAATCTTCGCAGAGTAAAGTAATAAAATTAGTTTCAGGAGTTATAATGATTGCTTTAGGATTGGCAATCTTATTTTGGTTCATATAAAATGATGATATATTGGATATTGCTTGGGATACTGACACTTTTCATAGTTTTGGTTATATTGAGAAAGCAGGTCAAACATAAAATTTGTGCTATCTGCGGTGCTGTCAGTTTGACTTGGATCACTTTACTTATATTAACATATTTAGGGTTTGCGATTGATCCATTGATTATCGGGATTTTGATGGGTGAAAGTGTCACCGGAATCATGTACCTTTTCGAAAGAAAGATCAAAAGCAAAAACAAAAGTCATTTATTAGGTTTGAAAATTTTCATTATCCTATTAGGGACAGCATTGGTCTATTTTTTGCTGACCTATGGACTGCATCTTGTGACTTTAGTGACTTTTGGATTGATTATTTTGTTTATCTTGTTAGTTCATTCAGCAGTGCATAACAAATTTAAACATGATTTTCATGGCAAAGGAATAAGCCAGAAAATAAAGAAATTAGAAGAACAATTTGAACATTGTTGTGACTAAAAAATAAATGGAAGGAGACTTTAAGAAATGGAAAAAGAATATGAAACACATAACCAGGATTTGCATAATCCTCATAGTAGACATAAAGAAAATCTGTTTACCAAACCAGTGATAGGCTTGATGGTAGGAGTTATTTTATTATTGCTGATCAATCAGTTGCAAATAAATTCTGTGACTGGAATGATAACAGGTTCATCTGCCATAACTAAAAGTAATGGCGGAGGCGATTTAGCAGAGATTGATATCAGCAGTTTAAAATCGACAGCACAAACTGTGGCTGCAGTTTTCCCAATTGATGATATTGAGACTACAAATGATGCTATTGCTATAATGTTCCCCACAGGTACTCCAGATTATGGTCAGGAGTTAGGTGTCAGTTACGATGACCCAATTGGCTCATTATCTATTTTATCAGTGATGTACCGGGGGCTGAAATCTGAAGTGCAGCAAAAAAATCCTGAAGCTTGGAGCAGATTCATGAATTTAGCCTCTCAGCCAGTTGGAATATCATGTGAATTTTGTTGTGGTGTGGGTGCAGTAGGAATTAATAAACAAGGTGATTCAGCATGTGGATGTCAGCATAATCCAGCATTATTATCTGTTGCATTATACTTAACAACTTATACAGATTATACTGATGGAGAAATCCTGCGGGAAGTTATGAAATGGAAGACATTATTTTTCCCTAAAGATATGATTAACATAGGCATGTCTATTGCGGGGGGAGATTCTTCAGTATTGACTGAACTGCCAGGAATGGTTGGTGGGTGTTAAATAAGGGGGTGAAAAAAAATGAATAAAAAAACAATTTTTTGGTTAGTATTGACAATTATCTTACTGCTGGTGATTGTAGGTTGCACAACTCAATCAGGTGCTCCTCCGGTCGGACCAGTAGGGGGTGGCTGTTAAATGTTAAAATTATCAAAAAGAGATAGAATGAACACTCTGGCTGAAAGAGATCGTCACAGATCTCTTCAACAGCAAGAAGAACGGAAGAGTAGAGATATGATGCTGGCTAATGATAAAAAAAGAAGACGAACCAGGGAGTTAAAAATTCTTGGTTCAATAATCTTAAGCTTAGTGATACTCTCATCTATCTTTGTTTACTTTCGGTCTACACCTGGACAATACGATAATTTTGCTAAGTGTCTGACAGAGAAAGGTGCAGTCATGTATGGTGAAGATTGGTGCAAATATACCAATGCCCAGAAAGGTATGTTTGGTAAATCCTTCAAATATGTAAACTACCAAGTTAAGACTGGATTGAATAAAAGACCGACATGGGTAATCAATGGCCAGAGTTATGAAACTGTACAATCTTTTGACCGATTGGCAGACTTGACTGGCTGTAAATATAATTAGGAGGTAAAAAAAATGAAACAACAAATGATTTTAGCAGTTTTGTTAGGTATTTTAGTCTTGGTTTCAGCTGTTCAGGCTTATCAACTAAATACCCTGAAATCAGATATACAAGAAAGTGGGCTTAATGTCAAAGTGACTGGTGCTTCAACAAGTTCAGGTCCAAGACAAACGGGGCAGTTACCATCTAACATCCAAAACTTGCCACAGATGGTCGGCGGATGCTAGATGTTTTTATTTTTTATTTTTTTAAGGAGGTTAAAAAATGAATACAAAAAAAACAAACCAATTGGTTAATGTAATATTAATTTCTTTGATAATCATAACTTTAATCGGGGTGGTGCAGTCAGTCCAATTAAAAAACATAGTTGAACAGAAACTAAGCGA
>Ga0209541_10015326_pt1 | contig 11462 bp, 9 predicted proteins | sample RifCSPlowO2_01_FD_184027 | JGI IMG/M metagenome (GOLD analysis project Ga0209541, IMG submission 184027) | Groundwater microbial communities from Rifle, Colorado - Rifle CSP2_plank lowO2_0.1 (SPAdes) (version 2) | ecosystem: Environmental > Aquatic > Deep subsurface > Groundwater | place: Rifle...
GGCTTATCTCGTGATCTTGCCGCAAAGATGTTCCGCGACCGGAGGGTGCGCACCGCGATCACCAGACAGAGCCACTTCATGTTCTTTCATTTCTACTTCGCCCACTACGTGCAATATCCGACAGCGCCATTTCAACGGGAGATGTTCTATCTGTCAGAAGAACAGGACATTCGGAACTTATTCATCGTTGCTTTCCGCGGCTCTGCGAAATCAACGATCTTCACCACTTCATACCCAGTATGGGCGATATTGGGAAAACAGCAGAAGAAGTTCGTGTTGATTCTCTGCCAAACGCAGGCGCAGGCCAAACAGCACATGATGAACTTGCGGCGCGAGCTTGAAAGCAATACGCTCCTCAAAAACGACCTGGGGCCGTTCAAGGAAGAAAACAGTGAGTGGGGCGCCTCATCGCTCGTGTTCTCGCGACTAAACGCTCGCATCACCGCCATCTCTACAGAACAGAGTATGCGTGGTTTACGGCACAACCAGCACCGGCCGGATCTTATCGTCGGAGACGACGTGGAGGACCTGGCTTCGACCAAGACGAGAGAAGGAAGGAATAAAACCTACCAGTGGCTTACCGGAGAAGTGATTCCGGCCGGAGACCGCGAAACGCGCCTTGTCGTCGTCGGAAACCTCCTTCACGAAGACTCGCTCATGATGCGCCTCAAGGAAGACATTGAGAAAGACAGAATCGCCGGCATCTTCAAGTCGTATCCGCTCATCGTAGGAGAAACGATTCTCTGGCCGGGAAAATATCCGACGATGAAAGAAGTGGGGGAAGAAAAACGGAAAGCCGCCAACGAATTCGCCTGGCAGAGAGAATACCTCCTGAATATCGTGCCGGACACGGAACAGGTGCTCCGCCGGGAATGGTTCCAGTATTACGACGAGGTGCCTCCGTATCACTTTTTCGTTGTCGATTCGGAGCAGAGCGTCAGATCACATCAGGAAATTCGCATCGGCGTGGATCCGGCTATTTCCAAGGAAGATGCTGCTTGTTACACCGCTATAGTTTCGGGAATTCTCTACGAGACCAAAAAAGACAACATCTGGGCCGAAAGCGAATATGTTCTCTACATTCTGCCCAATATCGTGAACAGAAAGATAGATTTCCCCGAGACCGTAGAAATCTGCAAAGTGCTTAACGAAAACTACAAAGACGTAAACAAATTCTGTCCTCCTACCTTTATCGTTGAAGATGTCGGATACCAGAAAGCGCTGCCCCAGCAGCTGGAAGCGAACGGACTCAACGTAAAAGCCGTACGGCCGGGCAGCCAAGACAAGCGGAGCCGCATCGTACTCACGGCGCATCACATCAAAACCGGCAAAGTTCTTTTCCCGCGCAAAGGAGCGGAACAGCTTATCCAGCAGTTAATACATTTCGGCGTGGAAAAATACGATGACCTGGCAGACGCCTTTGCCCATCTTGTGCTTCACTCCTTCATCGAGAAGCCGGTGCCTTCGCGCTGGTGGTTTACGAGATAGAATAAAGGAAGGCTCGTTGCGAGCAAAACTCCCGAAAGGGAGTTTTGCTTTTCAGAACTATGACAAAAGCGTATCAGATGTGAAATGCGCAAGAATCGCGCAAAATTTTCCTATCAATCAAGCCCTGTAATTTTAGCTTTCAATTTTTGATAGTACCGCACACGCTGTTTAAATTGCTTCTCAAGAAATGGGATATTTTTGTCCCTATAATCAATAATCAGTTTTTGAGCTCCGATATCGCGTAGGCGTCCCATATACTGGATGAGCTTCCCCTCAAACGAGAAAGGAAACGCGAGCACAAGACATGTTGTGCCTCGAATATCGATGCCTTCGCCAAAGAATTGTCCGGTTGAAAGAATTACCTGATAATGGCCGCTTTGAATTTGGGCAAGCTTTGATTTCCGCGATCTTGCAGAATCGTCTCCAGAAATAACAATGGTTTCGCATTTACTTTTGAGATACATATTCAAAATTTCGAGATGCTCTTTGCGTTCGCTTAACACCAGAATTTTTCTGTTTCTCCCAATCTCAGCCAGTATATCTTCAACTACTAATCGGTTGCGTCCAGTGTCGCAAGAAATAATTTTTGCCAGCAATTGATAATGATCCGTCGTAAATTTAAAAGGAATTTCCAGTTCCGTATCTCGTATCAAAACTTCCGGCGTATATGTCACTACTTTCGTCTCGTAAATAGGTACATCGGATACGGCCATTTGAGCGATAATATCGCCAATATAAACATAGATAAGTTTTTCATCATTATGTTTGCGTTTCGGAGTGGCAGTAAGCCCATAAAGATATTTTGGATTTAGCTGGGCGACGACTTCTCGAAAAGTTGATGCGGGAATATGATGGCATTCATCCACAATAACTGTTCCAAAAGAATTTTTCAGTTCGGATAAGTCGCCCCTCCTTGCAAGACTTTGAAGTAGGCCAACAGTTATTTGTTTGCCAATTTTTTTCTTAACTCCCGAATACTGACCGATATGTGTTTTTGCAATGCCCAAAAATGCCTGTATTCGTTCAATCCATTGGTCAAGTATTTGCTTTCTATGCACCAGTATTAAAGCCGGTTGTTTCTGGCGGGCAATGAGTTCAAGCCCCATTATGGTTTTACCGCTTCCAGAAGGCGCGACAATAACCCCCTCGTTGTGCTTTGCTGTCTCCCCCACAACCGCTGCTTGTGCTGGGGTAAGTTTAATTTCATTTTGGATAACCACATCGTCCAAAACAGAATGATCTGTCCGCACGTCATAGGAAATATGTTGCGCATCTAAAAATGCGGTTAGTTGACCCAAAAATCCACGCGGCAATGAAACCGTTTCTCCCGATTCATCAATAAGCTTGAAATATTTCTGTACTTTATATGTTGACTTCCCCAGCCGCTTTTTTGTGAGATATTCAGTATTTAAGAAATTCAGTTCCTCTTTGAGGAAATGGATAATTGAAGGAGAAAGTTCGGTGCGAGGCAAGGTTATTTGATTACTAACCATGATTGGCAGTGTGCCCTCTGTCGGCAAGATTTGTTTCTGTTTGTTTTCATTACCAAAAAGAGTGTTATAAATTGCGTCAAGTTCTTGCGAGGTGTGCCGCTTTATATTTTGCAAAAATTCCCATTGGTTTGAGTCGGGTTTGCCAGTAGGCACATTAATAAATACGGCATTTCCGTGTGAAATTGATCTGCCTTGCAGAGGCAGTACGATCAAGTTGCCGAAGCCATTTTTGGTGAGAGTATCTTGGTTGGGAAATAGTCGATCAAAACTTACTTCTTTTTCAAACTCAGAGATGTGAAACGCGCGGCGTATTAATTCAAGCGCTATTTGTCGGCTCTTATAACACGGATACGGCTCAGAAAAGAATATCCAGACATGACCGCCATTCCCAGATCGGGAGCGCTCCAAATACGCGCTTATCCCTATTTCAGTGCACGCGCCAATAAAAACTTTGGAATCTTTGCGCCATGTTTCGCCATCAAAATCAGCTGCGATGAAATATGAAGTGTTATCGGTAAGTATTGGATAAATACCAACAACGTGCTGTCCAAGAATATGTCGCTTAACAACTTCTCTGGTAAGTGGCAGTGGTTTTTTATTCTCGAAATCTTTCATCGACCCACCCCGGCGTTTATGTGCCCAAAATTCATTCCAATTAAAATCATACGCCGGGCTATAACCCGAACGTTCCTCCTTTTCCCATCGACGCGCGTAAACATCTTCGCGCCCGCGAAAGAGAGACATAAATAATTCAAGTTGTTGATCATTTATTGTTATCATTCTTGTATTTAAAGTATTTCTCCAAGATACCGTTCGTAATTATTTTGAAGTTCTTCATAAACAGCAATCTCTTCGCAGTATTTTTGCATACCGGCGCGGAGATCGTTCAGTAAATTATAGAATCCGAAATATAAACGGTATGTATTTTCCGGGGGTCCGGCTTTCTCAAGTTTCCAGTGAAATTTTGAAGGATTTTGATAGTTCCATTGCCAAGCACACATCTTGGGATGACCAGTGTGTGCTAGCGAATGACGCCAAATTTTTATTGCAGCTCGACTTTCTTCGCGGTCATAATTCAAATATCTTTCAAGAAAATCTATCATTCTTTTCGTTTGACTCTTTTTATATCCAGCCCACATGCCCGAATAACGATCAATTAAAATAAGCAGCCATAAGGTAATGATTGTCTTTGCCTCAAAAGATATTTGTTCGTGCGAAAGAATTATCTTCGCGTCTTTCTCCAGTCCGTTAAGTTGGCTCTGGAAAGTCCATTTTAGATTTTGGTATTTGTCTGTCATATCATCATTAAAGAAGGTCGGCGAGTTCTTCTCACTCGTCCTCGTCAAATTCATTGGGATCAAGCCCCTCGTTTTCCAGCCTTTCTCTTATTTCTTTTTGTTGCTCTTTCTCTTCGTCCATGAAAATGATCGATAAATTTTACAAGAACAATCTTTGGATTTGCAGATACTTAAGTACGTGTCTAAGTTATGTACTTTGGTTTTTGTTCTCTGTAGGGCATTGTGGTCAAAATGTTCGATTTTTAGATGCTTACATTCTTTACACTTTTTGAAGAATCCTCTTTTTGATCCAAATTCTATAATTTCCTCTACAGAAGTGCAGCCGAGAGTTTTTGCAAGATTTCTTTCGCTCCCAGATTTAATCTTTTTGAAGACATCCCTTCTGGTTTCAATTTTATCTTCTTCCGTATATTTACCCGATATCGTCATCCCAACACCTTGTTTGATTTGCTCGGACTCCAAATCATAGGTGATTTTTCGAAGTTGCTCATAAACCTTCTCATAGCGAGTACAAACAATTTCCAAATGCGAGTATTCAACCTCGCTGATAAAAAATCTATGAATAACCTTATTTCGGATATCGTACAAAGTATTAAGTTCTTTGAACAGATTTTTATCGATAATTTTCTTTTCAAACACCAAGCCGAAGATTTTTCTCTCATTGAAATTTGGCTCATCGTCGTGCTGATAAATATATTTTTGATTGATATCCCCGTTTTTCTTCTCAAACTGCTCTTTTAAGACAAGACAAATCCGGCAAAATCCATCCACCAACGCGGCGTATAAAACCAATCCCTCAATAAGAGAACCGCGCTCATAAGCTCTTTGTAATAGCAATCGAGTAGCGCCAAAGGCACGAAGAAAGTTTTGGAATTTTCCCAAGTCGCCCTTTTCAGAATTTTTATGCTTTGTTTTGCTCATGTTTTTACCAGTCCATATTTTGATGTCTATCAATTAAATCATTTGTATGCTCCACGAATTCTAATGCGTTACCGCAACGCATTAATTTTTTATACTCCTTCCTTTCCTCTGAAGAGAAATCAATATTTAAGCCGCCACGGATAATCTGCATTGGCACCTTATATTGCGAGTGCCTTATTAACTGCAAAAAGTTCTCAAGTTTTTGAAGTGATTCACCTGACCTGCCGAGCCATCTCAATAGTGAAGTGTCCCCACTATCATCAAAACGGAATGGCTTAGCGCTTATTAATCCCGTGCCGGCTAAATAAACCAGCATACTACTGTTATCTTTGCTGAATTTTCCATGTGCATACAAATTTCTGTTTTGTCTTGATAGATCGGTAAAAAATATATAATACTCATTGAATCGTTTGTCAGACAAATCGAAAATCCTTTTGTACTTTTCAGACCACTTCAAGAATATAAACTTTTTTATTGATTCTATTTTGGGGTTGAAATTTCTGAAAGCCAACAGTAAAACCAGCAGATGCTCCAACAATCCGAAAAAGGCGAAGTAAGCTGCTTGTTCAAAATAAAATGACTCTCTCCCGGCTTTGATGTCGCGATTCCATAACTTAGTAAAATTTTTCTCTTTTGTTTTGACATCTCTAAATTTTCTTTTCAGCCCCGCCTGCTGCTTAAAGAATGTATACATATCAAACAGTTCTTTATACTGGTTAATTACAATTATATTTTCTTTTTTTATTTCGCTTGCCGAAAAGGCTTCAATGTGTTTTTGCAACGACACAACGGCCCTATTAAAAATGGATGGGAGTTGCTTTGACAGACGCGAAATTATTGCGTGATCTTTTGAGCGTATATAGAGACGGTAGCCAAATTTCTCACTCGAAACCGTGCAGTGTGTTTCATTGACAACAAAGTCGATTTCCCAGGCCACTTTTTCTATTGGTTTATAAGTGCATGGAAATCCCATTATATCGGCAAGAACATATTTAAGAAGAAATTCTCTCTGGAGGGACCGATTTAAATTTATTTTGACGGCACTGTCATGAAAGCCCGCAGGGAATCTCCGCAATTTAATTGGTTTTTCTAAACCAGAAAGAATCATGAGGAGCCGTTTTTTTGTTTCTAAATCTACTAACATTGTTATTTATAGTTTACTTTCTTATTCAACAATTTTAATTTCGTCCGGGGTGAGGCCGTAGAGTTTATAGACGAACCAGCCAATTTTCATGTTGCTTTTATGCATGTGGATAAGTGCCCTCTTACACCTTCGGCAAATCTTCGGTACACTGATAGTGTAAGAAAATAAGAACGCTGAGTCAACTAATTATGGCCACCCTCACCAAACGACAAAAACAAATCTACGACTACACCAAGTCCTATATCAATAGGAATGGTTTCTCGCCAACCTTGGAAGAAATAAGAAAACATTTCCGGCTTTCATCACTTTCCACGATCCATCAACACATAGAAACGCTGGCAGACAAGGGCGTCCTCACAAAAGACGGCAATCTTGCTCGTGGTATTAGTTTAAAAGAAAAAACCTCTCACCTTGTAAACATTCCTCTTCTTGGAACTATCGCCGCCGGCGAACCCATCGAGGCCATCCAGCAGAAGGAATTTATAGCGGTACCAAAAACCAAGCTACCACCAAACAGTGAGGTTTACGGACTACGAGTGATGGGCGATAGTATGATCGATGAGAACATTAACGACGGGGATATTATCCTTGTCAAACATCAAAGTATTGCCGAGAATGGCCAAAAAGTGGTTGCTCTAATAGATAACCAGGAGGCGACACTTAAAAAATATTACCGAGAGCGCGGGCATATTCGTTTGCAACCAGCTAACAAAAACATGGAGCCGGTAATCCTTGATAAAGGGACCCCGTTGGCAATTCAGGGAATATTTCTGGATGTGATAAGAACCGAAACTCCAAAAGTTGAACCAGAAAAAAAGGTGGGGATATCGGAGGATTCGCCCCAAAGATCGTTATTGCCACAGAAAAAAATCAAAATTGCCTATAAACCCGCGAAAGATGCGGATGTGATTCTTTTTCACGGTGATCGCTTAGATTTAATGCGCGCACTGCCCGACAATTCAATAAAATTGGTAGTTACCTCACCGCCTTATAATATCGGGAAAGAATATGAAAAGAGGAGAGATTTGGATGCTTATCTTGCCGATCAAGAAGAAACAATTAAAGAAGCTGTTCGTATTTTAAGCGACGACGGAAGTATTTGCTGGCAGGTTGGTAATCACATTGGCAAAGACGGTGAGGTTTTTCCGCTAGATGCGCTTATTTATACAATCGGTAAGAAGTTCGGCTTAAAACTGCGCAACCGGATCATTTGGCATTTCGGGCATGGTCTGCACTGCACCAAAAGATTTTCAGGACGGCACGAAACGATCGTTTGGTTTACTAAATCAGATAATTATACCTTTAATCTTGACCCAATTCGTGTGCCGCAAAAGTACCCGGGCAAAAAGAATTTCAAGAAAAATGAAAAATACGGCATGCTTTCGGGAAACCCACTTGGCAAAAATCCTTCCGATATTTGGGAAATTCCTAATGTAAAAAACAATCACCCAGAAAAAACCGACCATCCCTGTCAGTTCCCGATCGAACTTATAGAGCGTCTTGTTTTATCTATGACAAATCCCGGCGATGTTGTTCTTGATCCATATCTTGGCGTAGGAAGTGCCATCTGCGCGTCAGTCATCCATAATCGCAAAGGATACGGTTCCGATATCATGAAAGAGTATTTAGATATTGCCGAGCAACGTATAAGAGCCGCCGCAGGCGGTACCCTGAAACGCCGATTAATGGGCACGCCAGTCTATCAGCCAACCAATGGAGTAAAACTTGCTGAATTACCAGACGAATTTAAAAAAGTTAGAGAAAGCCTATTTAGATTTGGGGCCGGGCGGTGAGCCACTATATTTCCGCAGTTTGATTTTCACTAAAGCTTCTTTTCTATTTGTCTTAAACAGGTCGCGTAGGGTTTGGCATTTTGCCTTCTCCTCGTCGGTGAGTCCGATGCTCATCACAAATACTGGAATATCGATATTGCTTACCCCTCTGTTTTCAAAATCGACAAGCAACTGTTCAAACGAAGAAACCCCCGTAGACATTTGCTTAACAAGTTCACTGCTTGGAACAACTTCCACACCACACTCAATATACTTAAGGTTTTTGAAAATAATCATCTTGGAAAATATGTCATAGCCCATAAATGCGTATTTCCCAAACTGAATCTCTAGGCCAACCTTGTTTTTGATACCGTCCATCTCGCGGAATCTCCCCTTCCCAAAGGCATGGCGAGGCTCAACAAACTTTTTCTTTCTTCCTTTTCCGGCTTTCAGCGTCCAACCCTTTTGATGGAAAACCAGTTTGAGATAGTTATTCATATCAACCGGCGAAAAAAGCACTTGTCCTTTTTTAGTTTTCTCTTTACTCTCCTTTGTTAAACAAAGTGTGGCGTCCAAGGCTTTAATAGCGTCAAAAACTTCCCGAAGTTCTTTCGGGTGCTTTCGCTTTAAAAATTGCTCCCCGCCCTTGAACGAGTAAGTGTTGATTGCTTTCATAATCGATAAATTTAATATTTCTACAGTATCATTTATTTCTTCCGCTGACAATCAAATTAGATAGGTATTAGTCAATGCCCAAGGGCATTTTAGGGCATCCGAGTTATCAACTCGGGGCGCTCTGGACTCCTTCGGTGATCGGCGTCATCCCTTATGGTGTATGAACAATACAACCACAAGGACGGCCTTCGGGAATAGTAAGGGGCAGGTTCCCGCAGAGCCCATCAAAATCAAATACTGCCTCTATGCGAGAAAGTCGACGGAAAGCGAGGAGCGGCAAATCCTCTCCATTGATTCGCAGGTCAAGGAGATGCTCCAGCTTGCAGAACGCGAAGGTCTTGATGTGGTCGAAATCAAGAGAGAGTCGCACTCAGCAAAAGATACTGGGCAACGGCCAATCTTCAACGAGATCATCGAGGAAATACGACAAGGTAAATTCAATGCCATTCTTACGTGGGCGCCTGACCGCATTTCAAGAAATGCCGGAGACCTAGGGAGGATCGTGGACTTAATGGATCAAAAACTTCTAATTGAGATCCGCACCTTCGGTCAGCATTTCAGCAATAATCCCAACGAGAAGTTTCTGCTGATGATCTTGGGGTCGCAGGCAAAACTCGAAAACGACAACCGAGGCATCAATGTGAAGCGTGGATTGCGGACGAGAGTTGAAATGGGATTATGGCCGGGTGTAGCACCGCTTGGATATCTCAATCAAAAGCTAATCGATAAGAAGTGCCAAATTGTAGTTGATCAAGTACGAGCTCCGATTGTAAAGAAAATGTTTGAGAAGGTGGCGTACGAACATTTTTCGGGCAGAAAGATTTATAACTGGCTAAAATTTGAGCTGAACTTTCATACGAGAGGAAACAAGCCGCTGACCTTGAGTGGCGTCTATCGCATACTCGATAATCCCTTCTATTACGGACCATTCGAATATCCGCGAGAAAGCGGCAGTTGGTATCAGGGCAAACATCAACCGCTGATTACGCAGGAGCTGTTTGAAAAAGCCCAAGCGCAGCTGAAGCGCGACCAGATAGTCAGAGAAAACAAAGAGTTCGCCTTCACGAAACTATTTACCTGTGGATACTGCCAGTCGGGCATATCGGCAGAAGAAAAATGGAAGCCGCTCAAAGACGGCACGTCAGCGCATTACATATACTATGGCTGCAGCCGGGCCAGGGATCGGAACTGCAAAAACAAATATATCCGCGAGGAGGAATTGATTGAGGAGCTTCTCAAAATTATGGACAAGGTCAACATCAACGAGCTTGGCATGCGGCAGAAGCTCGAGGATGAAATAAGGCGATTCAATAAGCTTCAGAAAATAGTGAACGGCAGGTCGGGCAAAGAACTGGTTGAGGAAAATGATGTGAACATTCGCCAATACGCAAAATACCTCCTCAAAGAGGGAAGTACGTCTGATAAGCGTGAACTGCTCGCAAATCTACGGAGCCGGTTGAACTACAAAGATAAAAAGATAACTCTGATTGAGGAATAAGTGTTTACAAAATATCCTCCACTGGTATATAATGTTTACATATGAAGTTTCTGCTCACAATCTTACTTATCAGTAGCTTCGCCGGTATTGCCGTGTTTGGTGTTTTTGGCATGAATCACGGGCAAGCTCACGATATGGAACCCAATAACTGCATTGCCGCGACAGCAAAGGGAATGGACTGCCCCAAGGAAGCAGATCCTATTAATTTCGCTACCTTCCACCTTGATGCTTACAGAGGGTTTTCCCTGGCCACTTTTGGCGAGAGCGTGATGAGTGCGCTTCTGCTCGCTTTTGCATCACTGCTTTTTATCGGTTTGGCATTTTTCTCAATTTCTCTTTTCAGACAGCCCCAACTCGCTTTTTATAGGTACCGATTCAGAGACGCTTTTTCTCCGCCCCAAAAACAACAGCTTATTCGCTGGCTGGCTTTGCACGAAAATAGTCCAGCTACTCCATAGGGCGCCGATATAAAACCGCCTGTCGAACGGGTTTTGTGTCGCGCGTCCGCTTATCCCTCTCATCAAGGGATTTTTTGTATTTCTAATCTCACTAAAATAACATGAATAAAACCATTATCGGCATCGGAATCGGAATTCTGATTCTCGGAGGCCTCGTCTGGATCGCGCGACCCGATGCTCAAAACGCATCATCCGCGACATCAAACAGTAACGGAACACTTACCGTGGAAGAAGCAAACAATTACGACTTCGGCTCCATCTCAATGGCCACCGGCAAAGTAAGGCATACGTTCAAAATCAAAAATACAAGCAACGAGGCGGTTACCATAAGCAAAATGTACACATCATGCATGTGTACGACGGCGGCTCTCGCGATCGACGGCAAACAATTCGGACCTGTTGGCATGCCGGGGCACGGTGCTATCCCGAAAATAAATCAAGCAATCAATCCAAACGAGGAAGCATCTGTTGAGGTGGTGTTTGATCCGGCCGCTCACGGCCCCGCTGGAGTCGGTCGAATTCAGCGGACAGTCACTCTTGAAAATAACGCGGGGCGGCCGGTTGAGCTTCAATTCGCCGCAATCGTCACGCCATAAAGCCGTATGAACAAAAAACTTGCAATTCTGATCGGTATTGCTGTTCTGCTGTTTGGGTCGGTGCTACTGCTCAAAACAGGCAACATCGGCACAACTGCGCTTTGGAACTTAAGCGATGA
>Ga0209541_10015328_pt1 | contig 11461 bp, 19 predicted proteins | sample RifCSPlowO2_01_FD_184027 | JGI IMG/M metagenome (GOLD analysis project Ga0209541, IMG submission 184027) | Groundwater microbial communities from Rifle, Colorado - Rifle CSP2_plank lowO2_0.1 (SPAdes) (version 2) | ecosystem: Environmental > Aquatic > Deep subsurface > Groundwater | place...
CGGCGCGGCCACGCCGTTCATGACCGACCACCAGACGCCGTCTTGAACGGAAGCTTTCATGCTTTTGCGCTGGTCCGCAGTAACCGAAGGATCCGATTCGAACATGTCAAAAACGCCATTATTGGGGAATACGAGAAAGAAGACTCAAAAAATAGAAAAACAAGTAGGGTTTAAAAACCCCATAAGTATTTAAACACAGACCGCAGAATATATTTATTGCATACAGTTAATTAGTTAATTCAGGGGTGAGGGAATGAAAAACCATCTTGGAATCGCAATCATCGGAGTATTCTTGATCTTACTCTCGCAAATGTCGTTTGCCTCGTTTAGCTTTTACTTCAACTACGGCAACTCGTACGACGGATACTACGACGATTACTACTCGAACTATGGATACGGCGGATACGACGGGTACTCGGACTACGGATACGCGAATTATGGATACAACCCCTACGCCGGATACACAAATGATGCCTACACCGGATCCTACGGATATTACGGCGGATACACCGGATACACGGGCTGCTATCCCAGCTGCGGATACACCGGATCGTACTACAATCCCTATGTCTACCAACCCGCTTACACGTATTACCCCGTGACCAACTACTACGTCGCATCGACCTACTACGTACCTTCGGTCGTTTCGCCGGCAATCGTCTATTGGGGATAATTTTTTTCAGATCCCCTTTAAACCTTTTTTTTACATCTTCTACGACAGGAGGAATTTTGACGCGCATCCTGTCCATCGCAATCCTTTTTATCCACTCATCCCATTCGGCGAATTGGCTTTCGCTAACTACGTGGCCTACCGCTATCACCCCGCGGATTACTATCCTTATCCCCACACCTACTATTACGCTCCCGCGACCACCTATTACAACGTCAATCCCTACCCCGTCAAATCCTACTACGTGGTGACCGCCCGTATTACGCCGTTGGAACCTATCGACCTTACCTGGTGTACTGGGGCCACCAAGCCCCTCCACCTTCTTTTTTAACTTTTCAGTATCCAAATACAAACACGATTAAACCTGCAATTATACCCAATCCACGCTGCAGGGGGTCATAGCATAACCTGGTAGTGCAGCTGGCTCCAGCGCGACCTTTTCAAAGAAAAGCCCGGGGAAAAAGTTTTCTTCGGAAAAAACCGCGGAGTGCAACCAGCTGATCGGGGTTCAAATCCCCGTGACCCCAACAGCCTTTTGTTGCGACAAAAGCCTGGGGAAAAAATTGGACTGTCTTTAGACAGTCCTGTCCCATCGAGAAGCAACGAAAACGAAAAACTCGTTGATTCAACACAAACCAGCGTATCGGGGTTCAATTTTCCAGATCCTCAATACTTAGGAGTAAAAGAACGAAAACGAATATTGGCCTATTTTTATTCGCTTGCTTTTCAAGACATTTTAACCAAGGTTGATGTTGAGCGCACAATCAAAGCGTTGAATGCCACGAAAAAAAAGAACCTCCTGAGGCAAGAGAACTTTTACGGCGTGCCTTTCTTCGAGATGTATACGCCTTAATTGGTACATATCCGTCATTCCTTCCTAAACGGGTCACAATTCAAATAAAGGTAAATCGTGAAAAAATGGAATTCGGGTGGGAAGAAAACTGGAAGGGTGAGCACGCGATGCTGGGATTCGTTCTTTTTAAAAAAATTCCAAAAGAGAAGCTAAAAAAAGCGCACCGCAGTTGGGGGGCACGTTAATTTTATGCCTCAACTAGCAAAACCAGCTAATCTTCCTGTGCTGCCAAAGAAAAGAAGAAGGACCGTTCCAAAACAAATTGGCGACCTTATTGAAATTATGGGTGATGCGGCCGATGGTGTGGATGTTGAAACGGTCCTTAAGGTCATTCTCGAATTTATCCCTGTCGGAGGTGGCATAATTGAAAAACTACTTTTTGCCAATAAGGATAAAAAAACAAATAATATTCTTTCTCAAATTGTTTTCAGGGCAATTATCTCGAATTGATGCCAATAAAATCGATAGAGATTATATCTTAAGTGATGAATTTTATATTTTGTTCAAAAAGACCCTTGAAAAAGTTCGTTTCGAATATCAACAAGAAAAAATTCAGTTGTTTAAAAATTTTCTAATTAAATCATCTCTTAAAAACTTGTCAAGTACACCGCTCGAAATCAAGAAAGAATATTTGTTGAATAAACTAGAAACAATAACCCTTGAGCATTTTTTAATTTTAGAATGGTACTTCAAAAATAATTTTATGACGCGAGAAAGATTGGGTGTTGATTTTTCGGTTAAAAAACAAAGCGATCTTCCAAACGTTACTCCGCTATACGAAGAATATGAAAACGATTTGGTGTCTTTGGGCTTTTTGCACGATGATACTGCGGGGCGAATTAGTCCTCCTGTTCGCTACTGTTTTCCTTCTAAACTGGGCAAAATATTTCAAGAATTTATACATTACGATGATATTGAATAATCTGAATAATTTGGCTTTTAGTTTTCCAAAGAGTTAACTATTGCAAAAGAAAGAGAGATTTCTCTTATTTCCCCTTGTTCGTTTTGCCCACTTTCGCTTTTTTATTATTTGCTTTTGAATTTTTTATCAAAGTAATTACCCACGCCAGTCCGCTTAAAGTTGAAATTATCGTTAATACTTGGAATATTGGTTCTCGTTGAAGTTGGAAAATAATCGCAGAAACGATTCCATCATTTGGCACCAAAAATTCTACTGTCTTATCCTCTTCTTTGTCTCTGACAGTAAAAAGAACATCCTTTCCGACATAGGAAAAAGAATTTGTTGACTTTTGGATCGCAACGGATAATGCTGGTGATTCTCCCGTAAGCTTTTCGGAAATCTCACATGGACAGTCTGTGCATTTCCCATTTATACATTTTTCAACTGTAAAAACTATCTCTTCTCCGATTTGCGGTTTGTCTGGTAAAAAGTGCATTCTATAACTAATCAAATTGTAGTCGACAGTAACTATTGACGATGGAAGTAAAACGCCTGCTTTTGAATCGCCTGTTAGGGGTGCTACTACTTGCCAAAGGTATGCCCCCCAAATAAAAATAAAGATCAAAAAAATTGCAGGGGTGTGTTGCTTAATGTTTTTCATGCTGTCAAGCATACTGTTTTGATGAATTTAACCTTTGTGTTTTCCCTGTTTATTTCTTTTTTAACTCTGCTTCGATGATTGCTCTAAAAGTCTCGTAGGGCTGTGCTCCGATTATCATGGTTTTATTGATTAAAATGGTAGGTGTGCCTAAAACCCCGATTTCTGACCCAAGCCCCACTTCTTCGTCTATAGTTCTTTCTAAATCTTTTTTCTTGAGGGCATCTCTTTCAAACAGGTCATTTAATTCACCCGTGGTTTGTGTTCCATTTCTTTGTGGTTCGGAATATTTTGCGTTCATCATCAAAAAAGGAATGTCGTTTGCCAAAGAAAGCGTTTCAAATAATGCTCTAAAATAATGTTCAAATTTTCCATTTCGTTCAGCTGAAAGAGCTACTTCAGCTGCTGGTTTTGCATTTGGATGGAATGAAAGCGGAAAATTAACAAAAAGGAAATTTATTTTTCCTGTTTTTATATACTCCCTGTCGATTTTCTTAAAAGTTGTTTCATAAAACTGCTTTGAAAAGGGGCATTCAAAATCACCAAATTCAACTACTGTCACTTTTGCGTTTATGCTGCCAATAAGCCTTTTTTGGAACCGTTGTTTAATTTTTTTCAGAAATGAATCGCTTATTTTCTTCCCGCTGTTTGGGTTTTTTAGTTGCTGCCCTCGTGTTGTGGTAGCTGACGTTATTGCGGCTACAAATAATACCAGCAACGCTAGTACTACGGTGCTTACACTCAAAAGAATTTTTGGGTCAGTATAGGTTTCGATTAATTTTGGCAAGACGAATACAGAAAAAATTGCAATTATAATGAAAAATAAAGCTCGAGGGTTTTGTAATTCTCTAATGACTTCTCTACTTATCGGTGTTGGGTCCATTACTACAATTAGTTCCAACTATATTTTAAGAACTTGTCCTGCTTCCCTATCCATTCTATAATTCGCTACCTTTTTATTCGTAGCATCGCATAGTAATCGTATTCCCGAAAGGATGAATCCCCGTGACCCCAACAGCTTTTTCTTGAAAGAAAAACCTGGGAAAAAGAACCTTCGTTTTCGCCAGCCTTTTTTGAAAAGGCGGTCATTGTAACTCCAAACCCTGATCTCTGTTTGGGGGGAACGCGCAACGTGGATATCTTTATATATATTTTGGCATATCATTTTGATAGGTGTAAATTATGGTGGAAACATTGGTTCGGCTGGAAGGCGCTCAGGAACTCATTGTGGAGAAAATGACCAAAACCGGAATGTACAAAAACAAGAGCGAAGTCATCCGTGCCGGAATCTTGGAGCTCGGAAAACAGCACAAAATTTACAAGAATTTCAAAGAGCTTGAAGACGAATTGGCGTTTCGAAAAGCCAAGCAGATTGCAGATGAGATTGATTCCGGAAAGCGAAAAGTCTGGACTGAAGAAGAAGTGAAGAAAAAATACCATTTCAAGTGACTTTCCTTGTTCGAACTCCGTTACGCCAATGATTGGGATATGTATTACTCCAAAATGGATTCAACGGAGCAGGACAAAATCTGGAAGAAAATCCAGCAACTGAAAAATCCAGTGAAAGCACGCCACCTAAAACACGGCATACCCCTATTCGTGAAGGAAGTCGGACAGTATCGCATTTGCTTCCGTGAAAAAGAAAAAATCCGAGAAATCCTGTTTGCCGGAAATCACAAGCAATACGAAAAATGGTACAACGCGATAGAAATATCACTGTAATTGAATCGAATGGTTTGATCCCCGTGACCCCCACCGCTTTTTTGCGGAGGAAAAAAACCTGGGAAAAAACGTGGGCCGTGTTTTCGCCAGCCTTTTGTGAAAAAGCTGTCTTTGTGACCCCCAACCCCGTTTCCGTTATTTTTATTAATGCGGTTTTTTATTATTTATTGAATGAAAATGTGGCTGTTTTTTTGTGGTTGGATTAATCGCCTTGCTGGGGGTTGCATCATGAGTTCATCCGCACCGAAACAATTTTCGGGAAACTCTGTTACCCTAAAAATCAATGAAAAAGCCACGTTTGAAGGATTAACGGTCAAGCTGCTTGGCATCGCCGAAGACAGCCGTTGCCCACGAAACGTGAATTGTTTTTGGTCTGGCGAAATCGTCACCCAAATTTCGTTGAGTTCGCAAGATATGGAACAAACCGTTTACTTAGGCGATCTGGGCGTTCCGATCATGAACAACTCCAAATATGGCATGGACAAGAACTTCTTCACTAAAACTGCTTTTGTGTTTAACGGGCACCAAATCCGCATTTCGAAAGCGGAACCAATACGGGAAACTACTCAAAAAATCAAGCCCTCTGATTACAGGATCACGTTTGCAGTGGACATTTATCCGTAGCATCGCAAGTAGTCGTATTCTCGAAAGGATGAATCCCCGTGACCCCAACAGCCTTTTTGTTGATGCAAAAAACCTGGGAAAAAACGATTTGTTCGTTTGTACTTTTTTTTCTAAACCTTTTTTTGGGTCAGTTGCGAGTTTTCTTTTCTGTTTTGGTAAAAACTATGAATATTTCTTTTTCTTTTTTCCAAAGAATTATTAAGTGCTTCAGTGTTATCCTTTAAAATGCGAAAACGAATCCGGCCGAAAGTACTTTTCGTGGACGACGATCCTGCGATTCACGACTATGCACGCGCTATTTCTCAACGTCAAAAACTTATTTCCCGCCACGTGACGCATCCAGATTCCGCAAATCGTTTGATTGATCGTCGGCTAATCGCGATCAAAAGATTGCTGGCTTACAAACAAAAAAAAAGAGCCGAAACAACCGATCGTATTACTAAATTCCGGCTGACTCATCAGATTCGCATGCTCGAAACACTCAAAACCACACCCTTTGATTTAATCGTTTGCGATATCAACATGCCAAACGGTTGTCCTGTTGGACTTGGTTTTGCCCGAAGCGTAAAACAACGATTTAAAAATCAAAAAATCATCATGCACTCGGACGATTACGAAACCATGGAAATTCTCGTTGAAGAACTCGGGATTCCAAACGTCTACAAAGGATTTTATCGCGAACGCGATCTGGAAAAAGGAATCAGCGAACAATTACCCAAAAGAAAACGAAAACAAATCAACTGATGATTCTGCTGTTGTTCCAGCTGCAATGTTAATTTTATCTGATCGATGACAGGAATCAGCCTGAAAGTATTGGTCCAAGTGGGATTTAGGCAAAGGAAAATGAGAAATTCGTTTTGTTTAAAATCCCATATAAAGTAATTAAATCTTCAAAAGGGCTTCTCAATGTTCGAAGGGATAGGGGCAAAAGAAATGAGTGAACAAATTTCCAACTCAACAACAGGGGTCTCGAAGAAACCCCGCATCGGATCACGCCTACGAAATGGCGCCGGTGGTTCAAATCCCCGTGACCCCATACCCTGACCTCCGTTTTGGGGGACCGGGCATCGTTGATTGCAGGCAAATCGAAAGCTTTAAAATATGAATTTGGTATGAATAAATAGGAAATTGGTAGGTTTTAATGATGTATGAAAGTGAAAGCGTTGTAGGGGAACGAGGGCAGATCACAATTCCAAAAAAGATTCGGGATATGGAAGGAATCAAGGCAAACGATACGGTAGTCATCAAACTTGAAGATGACAAGATAATCGTTGAAAAAGCATTGAACCGAAAGCAAAAAGATGCCTTAATGAAAGAATATTTCTTGAAGTACGCCCAGTTGGATGAGCAAATGGCTAAAGACTGGGATTCTGTTTCAAGTGAAGCTGACGAGAATCTGGATGACTATTAAGCGCGGACAAATTATTTTTGTTGATCTTGAGCCGGTAATGGGTTCGGAACAAGGAAAAAAAAGACCCTGTTTAGTAATCCAGAACAATATTGGCAATCAATACAGTCCGAACACCATTGTGGTTCCGTTCACTTCTACCATTCCTGACAAAGAATATCCTACGATTGTGATCGCAGAAACTTCTGAAACTGGTTTGAAGAAAAGAAGTGCCATCCTATGCAATCACATTCGAACAATTTCAAAGCAGCACCGAATCGTCAAGAGTATCGGAATGCTTAAACCCGCAACCATGAAAAAAGTCGATACCGCACTTAAAGAATCCTTGGCACTCGAATAATCCGAATCGAAGTTGATCCCCGTGACCCCCACCGCTTTTTTGCGGAGGAAAAAAACCCGGGGAAAAAACGAACCCTTGAATTTCTAACTGATTATTGTTCTTTTTTTTGGTCGAACCCTTTTTCCAATAAACCGTCCCGGTGGATTGTAACTCTTGACTTTGGTTCGCATGCGTGGAGGTACCGCAGTCACGGAAACTATTTTTTTGGTTTTTAGCTTTCCATCGCTTGTATACTCTAACGCTTTGTTTACGACGCGCAAGGCAACCCCCGTTACTGGGTTCGTCTCTGTTCGGGTGTGAGCGACGGTTACATTCTGGCCGTCTGTAAATAGCTCCATATGCCGATGAGTTCCCCGATTTGTGCTACTTGCGATTCTAACCAACCCGTTGTTTCCTAATTGGGCACGGTAAAAAACCAGTTTTTTTTCGGATAACTCTCTTCCAGTGGCTATTTTGGCTTTCCGTACCATCGCTTTTCCAAGTCTTCGTAACCTTCCAGGCATTCGAGATCAAAGAATACAATGAATTCTATCTTTATAAATCAGTGGAGTTCCCGCGACCCCAATCCCTTACCTGGTCACGGCATCGTTATCGAAATTAATAAAAACATTAATCGGTTTATCTTGTTGGTGATTTTTGTGGGGTTGTCAAATCGATTTCCAAAAAAAAGACTTGTAAACAAACAAGGGAATTTAAAAAAACCCGGTCCGCGTTCAAGCAAGGTTCCTCGTTTTGCTCCGGAAAAGGCAAGAGTTATCCTCAACAGTAAACCATTGCTTTTGATGTACTCTGCGCGATACAACATTGCACCAGAAACTTTGGCTTTACAGCTTCGCGCAATGTTAACCCATTAATCGCTTTTCGGCCGGTGGTGTCCCCCAACAGCCTTTTTTCTGTGGAAAAAAGCCTGGGAAAAAAACCTGTCCAAAATTTTCATCAAGACGTGATTTCTTTGATTTTCCTTTCAAAACCCGCTGATTTTCATTCCGCATTCGAGGTCGCAAGCTGTATCGTGGAACACAACGGAAAAATACTTTTGCTGTTACGCCAAGACCACAAACCGGAAGGAAACACCTGGTGTTTGCCCGCGGGAAAAGTCGAACCACATGAAACCATTCAAGCCGCGGTAATCCGTGAAATCCGCGAAGAAACCGGCATCGAACTGGTTAACCCGTTTTTTTTCAAATCCGTTTTCGTTCGCTATCCAAAATACGATTACGTTTATCACATTTTTCACGTAACGTTAAACCAAGCACCCGTCGTCACATGCAATCCCGCGGAACACAAACAATTCCAATGGAAAACGCCCGCCGACGCGCTCAAAGAAAACCTCATTCTTGATCTAGACGCATGCCTCAAATTATTCTACAAACAATAATTTTTTTTCGGGTTATTTTCGGCGCAACGCCAATCGTTTTTTCGTGCTCTTTACTTTTGGCCAAGTATCTTTTCCGGTTTTAAGCAATCGTTTTCCCCTCCGAACACCTATTTTTTTCGCAAGTACCATCATTCCAGCGCCCACCATTTCACCGGGAGTCATGCTTTGCAATTTTTTCCAACGACTGATCTTTGGCCTGTACAATTTTCCGCGTCGCGCGAACAATCCAGGGTATTTTCTGGCCAATAATGCCTGTGAAGTAAAATGACGGGCTTCTTGTTTTGCATAATCCAAAACCGAAGCCGATTGCTGGTAAAAATCCGCTTTGGGAACGATTTTAAAACGACCGATAAAAGCCAACTCCAAAAATTGATCCTCTTCAATCCGTTGATCTTTCGGCATTTTTATTTTGATCGCATCCGAGCGACGCATTGCATAACACGCGCCATTAAGCCACGGCTGGGCTTCGCCATAGCTTTCAACCACTTTTCCATGGGCGCGCTTTTGAATGCTTACCAAGCCCCGCAATCCTCGTTGCGGAAGCGGTATTATTTTCCCCCCCACCAATGCAAGCGAAGGATTTTCCCGTAACTCTTTGGCAAATTCCAAAAAAGTATCCGGTTTCACGATTACGTCCGCATCGACAAAAAAAAGAAACTCCGATTTGGGGGATGATTGCGCAACCAGCGCGTTCCAGGCATGATTCTTTCCTTTTTCCTTCAACTCGATGACTTTTACCTGCGGATCGTTTGCGGCGATACGACGGGCAATGGCCGCGCTTTGATCCAAACTTCCATTAACACAAAAAACAAGTTCTCTGTCCAAAGTTCCGCGCCACAGACTCGTCTCTCGGACGTGATCCGCTATCCGCGCAACGTTTTCCTCTTCGTTAAAAACCGGAATACAAATGCTGATCATTTTACCGATAAACCTATTTAGAGTAAAGTATTTAATTCTCGCCAACCCGCATGTTTTTATTATTCGAACGTGTTGCTTTCATAGAAACCATGAACAAATACATGAACGCCGCAATCGCGGAAGCACGCAAAGGACTGATTGAACACGGAATTCCCATCGGAAGCGTGCTCGTCAAAAACAACCGCATCATCGGCCGCGGACACAATCAACGCGTTCAAAAACACGACCCGATTCTGCACGCCGAAATCGATTGCCTTGAAAACGCGGGCCGTCTCAAAAGTTACCGTGGATGCACGTTGTATTCGACGTTGATGCCCTGTTATCTGTGCGCCGGTGCCATTGTGCAATTCGGCATCAAAAAAATCGTTTGCGGAGAAAACCGCTCGTTTGCCGGAGCCGAAAAATTCCTGCATCACCATGGGGTATCCGTTAAAAACATCGATTCTTCCGAATGCATTGGCCTCATGACCGAATTCATCCGAAAAAACCCGAAATTATGGAAAGAAGACATCGGAAAATTATAACCCAAACAATGGAAAAAAACCCCAAGCAAACCTTTTTTTAATACGCTTATCATTTAATTATGTATTAATGGGGGGCGCATGACCGAACAAAAAATTTCGTGGGAAGAAATCGAATCCGCCTGCAAAGCGATTCACAAACAAACCGCCAAAAACAAATACGACGCGATCGTGTGCGTGGCCACCGGCGGATTGATTCCCGGAAAAATCCTTTCAGAACTCTTCCACTTGCCCCTCGGCGTCATCGTGTCGCGTCGCTACGGAAAAGACGCCGAAGGCGAAGAAGAATGGTTTTTGGACACCAACATCAAATGGATGGCCAAAAAACTCAACCCCGCGAAAATCCTTGTTGTTGATGACATTATTAGCGAAGGAAAAACCATGGAAAAAATCATCCAGCGGTTCAAAAGTTTCACCAACATTACCAAGCCTGAAAACCTTGATGTCTGCGCTTTGTTCTTCAAAAAAGGAAAATTCAAGGTCAACATCAAGCCGCACCGCATTTACTTTTACAAGGAAACCGACGATTGGATCGTGTTTCCATGGGAAATCGCAAACCCCAAAAAACACGGAAAAACCGTTTAATTCCCAAAAAAGCCCCGTTTTTTAGGGGTTTTTTAAACCTTGACCCAAAAAGCAGATTTTTTATACTCCTTGCATTATGACTTAGTTACAAAGAAAAAAAAGAATGTAACTCTATTTTAGGGTAAAATTCAAAACAAAATAAAAGAGGAATAAAAAAATGAAATTTTCTAAACTCGACAGAGTCGAGACTGTCAAAGTCAACCGACTCCCAAACGACAAAACCATGTTCGACGTCCAGACCGGCAAAAGCTATCATGCCATCCTGCACGGAAACATGGCCGAACTCAATTCGAGCGTCAAAGCCCGGATTGTGAACCCCGAGGAAGCGGCCGGAAAACGCCAAGGCGGCGTGGAAGCTTTAAAGATCGTCAACGGACAATTGGAAGTCAAGTATCTTAAAGGACGGTTCGAACTTGAACCCGAACAAATCCAGTTATCCAACATCAACCAAGACGACTTGAACAAAAAATTCGTGGTTACCGGAAAAATCGAAAACATCAAACAAACCGGGGGACCCACGTTGTTCACCTTGTTTGACGGAAGCGCGACCATGAGCATCAAGGGATTCGCCGGAGCCGGTCAACGCGCCCACCCCGAAATCCTGGAAGGCCAGATCGTCACCACGCAAATCCAAATCATCGAACACGAAGGCGTGCTTGAAGGCGAAATCATCACGATTCACGAAATGCCCAAAGAACGACAATCCGAATTCGACGCACGGTTACGACAAATCCTGTTCGAACGCTCGCGACCCGAAAAAATCGATTTTTTGGTCAAATCCGACGTGCTCTTAAAACTCAAACCCAAAATTGACGACGCCGTTGTGTTAATCAAAACCGCGATCGCGGACAACCGGCCCATCGTGCTCAAGCATCACGCGGAC
>Ga0209541_10015330_pt1 | contig 11460 bp, 11 predicted proteins | sample RifCSPlowO2_01_FD_184027 | JGI IMG/M metagenome (GOLD analysis project Ga0209541, IMG submission 184027) | Groundwater microbial communities from Rifle, Colorado - Rifle CSP2_plank lowO2_0.1 (SPAdes) (version 2) | ecosystem: Environmental > Aquatic > Deep subsurface > Groundwater | place...
CAGAAGAAGATGCATAAGCCAAGAAATAGACAACACAAAAAGGGTGTATGATTTACCTTATGAAAAGTACATAATAAAAACACCATACCAATGGATAAAAGAAATAGATTATGCAGAAATAATAGGATTTGAAACATTAAACAACCACGCAGTCACAAAAATACAAACAGAAAAAGATGGAGCGCGGATTGAAATGTGGGTAGACAACAGATTTGGACTGCCGCACAAAATAAGAATAACAAAAGACGACAAAGAAAAAGTATATTACTTCAAAAATATGCTTTTTAATGTTGCAAAAGACACAGATGTTATTTTGAAATAAATAATTTTTATTTATTCTTTTTTATGCAATAAATAATTCAAAGCATTCCCAACAGAAGCATCAGGACTATCTTTGTAAAGCGGTTGAATAATGTTTTTGGCAAGAAGTTCAGCCCAAGAAACTATTGTGACTTTAGAAGTAAAAAGCTTGCCCTTCTCTGCGGATAAAGACACAGTGTCTGAGATTATTAACTCATCTAGTCCTGCATTATTAAGGTTTGCAACAGAGTCACCAGTCAACAAAGCATGAGTTGCACAAGCACTAACACTTTTTGCGCCTCGTTTTCTCAACGCGTCAGCATCAACCTTAATACTGCCGCCAGTATCAATAATATCATCACAAAGATACACATTCTTCTCATTAACATCACCAATAACAGACTCAACATAAGGCTTGCCACTTTTTTTATCTCTTTTTTTAATCACTTGAACCATTTCACAACCAAGAACTTCAACAAGCTCTCCAACTTTTTTTGCAGCACCCAAATCAGGGGGTGCGAGAGTTATTTTACCCCTTTTCTTTAATTCAGGAGCAAACACATATTTAGAAGACAAATCAAACAAACTGGTAGCATAACTAAAAGCATTCTGAAGAGCAACATTATGCAAATCAACAAAAATAAAGCGCTCAATGCCAGATGCATGACAGAATTTGCCAATAAGCGACATGCTCAAAGGCTCACTGCCTGTAGCCCTATCCTGGCGCGTGTAGCCAATAAAAGGCAAAACAGCAGTAATACGGTGAGCGCCAGAACGACGTGCAGCATCTACCAAAAAAAATAATTCCATCAAATAATCATTAACACCAGGAGAAGGGGTCGATTGAACTATATACAGATCAGAACCACGAACAGATTCTTGAAGCTTGACTTTAATCTCTCCATTAGAGAATGTTTCACACGTTCTGTTAACTAACTTTTTTTCAAAAAAATTAGCAATAGATTTCGCAAGTGGCAAGTTACCATTTCCTGCAAGAATTTTCATGCGATCATAAACCATAAATTAGCAAGTAAATATATGTTTTTTAAACATTTGTATACTCTAGTATTATTAAAAACTTCAGAACTCAAATTTCTTTTTTTCAACAACAATAGCTGGAGCGCTGCCGCCATGCCAGCTGAATCTGGGGCGAACACGAATAGGATAGACACGCTCATTAACATCATCAACAACAAGACAAGCACCGGCAACTTTGGGAAGATTAGCAAGCTCAAAATCAAGGCCAGCACGCAAGTAACTCTGAAGCAAAGAACCAAGAGCATCAGTATCAATCTTTGCAGTCAAACGATGAGACAAAATAATGTCAGACTGAGTCATAGCATCAGTATGAATCTTGCCAGGCTGCTGTGTTGAAAGCAGCAAAGCAATGCCAGGCTGCCTGCCCTCACGCAACAAAGTGATCAATGCAGAAGAAGCAGGAGTCACCCCATCCTTTGGCAAAAATTCATGCGCTTCATCAATCATAACCCAAACAAGAGGAAGCTCACTTGCCTTCTCAGACTCTGCAAAATAATGAATAGCAGAATGAATTGAAGCAAACTCTTCATTTTTTCTTGCAATCATGCGCTCAATAAAAATACGCTCAGAAATCAAGCCAGCAACAAGATTCTTAATCTTCCAGCCGTTAGCCATAGTCGCATAACAACTCAAGTCAATTACTGTAATTTGGCCGCCTTGAATCAAATCTTTCATAGAAGTTGCCTGCCTGCTAAAAACCCCCCAGCTATCTGCTGAAAGAAAACGGTTTTCGGCAGCATTGCGAATATGCACTTCTTCTTTCAAATCTGCACGAATTGAAGAAAGAATATCCTGAATATCATAATCAATATTACTTTTCCGTAGAGATAAAATTATGCGCTCAACAAAAACAGCTATAGAATCATTAGCTGACAAGTCAAAAGTCAAATTCCAATCCTCGGGCTGCAGCTCAGAAGGCTTAATCGCAAAAGGATAATCTGTCGGAATGCCTTGCTCTTTATAAGACTTGAAAAAACCACGCGGAGTGTAAATCTTAACAGCATCAATGCCCTTGCCCTCAAGATTCCACTCACGAAGCAAAGCCTCATCTTTATGATTCGGATATTTCATAGTCCAATAAATACCCATAGTATCAAATAAAACAACAGATAAACGCTTGGAAAACTCAACAGGTAAGCCTGCAATGCCCTCTGCTATGACGCCAAGACAATAAGATTTTCCTGAACCCCTCTTACCACAGACAAAAACAACGTGCGCCTTGTTCAAATCAAGATAAACAGGCTGCGAAAGAGAAGTAATCTGCCCCATCTTGACATAATGCTTGCCCAACAAAACAGTGCCATTAAGGCCAAACTTTTTTCTATCCTCAACATCACGGCCAAGAACAATTTCAAACTTCTGCTCATCAGATTCTAAAGGCATAAAGAAAAGAATGAAAGAAGGGTATAAAAATTATTCTGCTAAAAAATCAGACAATTCAATTCTTTTAAAAAAAATAATTGCTTCAACAGGAATTTGTTTTTTTCGCACATCAAAATACTTCAAAGAAGGAACACCACACTTGTTTACTTGAGGGCCAACTTCCAAAACAAATTTATATTTTTCATCCCTTCCAGCAGGCTCTAGAATTTGCAAAGAATAAGGAATAGCGATTTCAGTTCTTGCAATACCCATTTCATCGCGATATCTAAGCAAAATAGCTGCGTTAGAAACACCAAAATCAAGTGTGTCAGCAAACAATGACGCTAATTTATCCCAATTACCTTGCATTTTATCATTCATTTAAAAAGTCTGAGAGTTCAACCCTTCTGAAATTAATGATGTCTTTCAAAGGAATTCTGATTTCTTTATCATCACAATCTTTTGGAACAAACAATCTGCTGGAATTTACAGCATAGGGACCAACAACCAAAACTTTAACATAATCATATCTTGAAATTCCTTCATCTGTGCACGGAAATTTTTCAACGTAGCTAACGCCAAAACAATAAGGCACACCAATAACAACAGATTTGCGAAAAGGACTATCGCCAAGTTTTTGAACAACAATCAAAGCCTTTGAATCATGATTTAAAGAATCGCCAAAAACACGTGAAAGCTCTGCAAAATTGTATTCAGCAATGTCATCTGGCGTCACCAAATCAAGCCTATAAATTCCTTTATGCATAGAAACAAAAACTATAAACTGGTTTAAAAATAAATGTGTTATACAAAATATAACCCATTGGACACTGGACAAGTTCGCACGCAGAGTTTAAAAACCAGTTGAGAATTATTTGAATAAATGCTAAAAGATTTTGTTCCAAGACTGTACCAAGAAACAATATTATCAACATGCAGCCAAAAAAACACATTAGTAGTGCTGCCAACAGGCATGGGAAAAACAGGAATAGCCCTATTGTTATCAATACAAAGACTGAAAGTCTATCCAAAATCAAAAATTCTCTTTCTAGCGCCAACAAAACCGCTAGCAGAACAACATTTACAAACATTCAAACAATTTTTAGACATAGACGAGAGCAAACTAACTCTTTTTACTGGAGAAATACCCCCCGCAAAAAGAGCTAAATTATGGAACGACACAAAAATAGCATTCAGCACACCACAAGGATTAGAAAACGACATAATAAACAACACAATCAATCTTGAAGAAGTATCATTAATAGTATTTGATGAAGCACACAGAGCAACAGGAGATTACGCATACGTCTTTATCTCAAAACAATACAACAAAAAAGCAAACTATCCAAGAATACTAGCACTAACCGCCTCACCAGGAAATGATTTACAAACAATAGAAGACGTGTGCAAAAACTTATTTGTAGAAGAAGTAGAAATAAGAACAGACCAAGACCCAGATGTTGCACAATATGTGCAACCCATAGATGTGCAAACGATAAAAGTAGAGTTGCCAGAAGATTTGAAACAATTAATAAAAATTCTAGAGCAATGCATCAGAACAAAAGTCTCAGAAATAAAACAATTAGGAATAACAGAAGAAATAAACACAAAAAACAAAAAAGAACTATTATTGCTGCAAGCAAGACTCCACGCAGAAATAGCACAAGGAGAAAGCGACTTCAGCACACTAAAAACAATTTCATTGCTTGCAGAAATAATGAAAGTACAGCACGCACTAGAACTAGCAGAATCACAAGGAGTAACAATACTGGTAAAATATTTTGAAAAAATATTTGAAGAAGCACAAACGAGCAAAACAAAAGCAGTACAAAACCTAGCAAAAGACATACACTTCAAAACAGCATATGTAAAGACACAAAAATTATTAGAGCAAAAAATAGAACATCCAAAATTAAACGAAATAAGAAAAATAATAGAACAAGAAGTAACAAACAACAAATTCGTAAAAATATTATTATTCACACAATTCAGAGACAGCGCAGTCAGAATATCAGAAGAAATATCCAAAATACAAAACATAGTGCCAAGCATATTTGTAGGGCAAACAAAAAAAGGAGAAACAGGACTAAGCCAAAAAAAACAAATAGAAATGCTTCAACAATTCAAAGATGGGCTGTTTAATGTTCTGATTGCAACATCAGTTGCAGAAGAAGGACTGGACATACCTAAAGTTGATTTAGTAATATTTTATGAACCAATACCAAGCGCGATTCGCAGCATACAAAGACGAGGAAGAACAGGACGGCAAGACAAAGGAAGAGTAATAATGCTTATAGCAAAAGGAACACGCGATGAAGCATACAACTGGGCATCAAAACAAAAAGAAAAAAAAATGCAGTACTTCCTGACACAATTAAGAACAACACTAAAACAAAAATTACAAAAACAACAACCAACACTCACAAAATTTGTTTCAGAAGAGAAAAAACTAAAAATATTTGCAGACTATAGAGAAAAAGGTTCAAACACAATCAAAACATTAATTGACTCAAATGTAGAACTAAAACTAGAGATGCTCAACTGCGCAGACTATGTTTTGAGCGAAAGAACAGCAGTTGAGCTAAAAAAAGTACCTGATTTTGTTGACTCAATAATTGATGGAAGACTATTGCAACAGCTGAAGAATTTAAAACAAAATTATTACAGGCCTTTAATAATAATTGAAGGCGAGCAAAACATTTATTCTGTAAGAAATGTGCACCCAAACGCAATACGCGGAATGCTGGCAACAATTGCAGTCAGTTATGGAATACCAATTTTGCAAACAAAAAATGAAGAAGAAACAGCAGCGTTATTATTAGCAATTGCAAAACGAGAACAAGAAGAAAGTTCAAAAGAGTTCTCACTACACGCAGACAAAAAACCATTAACAGCAACAGAACAACAAGAGTATGTAGTGTCAGCACTGCCATCAATAGGGCCAAGCCTTGCAAAAGAATTATTGAAACAGTTTGGAACAGTTAAGAATGTAGTTAATGCAACACATGAAGAACTGCAAAAAGTAGAAGGAGTTGGCGAGACAATATCAAAAAGAGTAAAAGAAATTATTGAGAAAGAGTATAATGAGGAGAAATAGATTAATCATTTGTGGACATACCACAACGACATTACTAGCTTCGCTTTTTCAACTCAAAGTCCACAAACTATTTAAATAAAGAGTGAGAATAAACTTTTGATGATAAACCAAATAAAAACAATAATTTTGCTAGGAAGCCTGACAGGATTAATGCTGTTAGCTGGCAGAATGTTAGGAGGAGCAAACGGATTGACATTTGCAATCATGTTTGCAGCGGCCATGAATTTAGGCATGTACTTTTTTTCAGACAAAATAGTGCTGGCAATGTATCACGCAAAAGAAGCAAAGAAAATAGAATACACACAACTGCACAAAATAGTTGAAGAAGTTGCACAAAAAGCAAACATACCAAAACCAAAAATCTATATAATACCCACACAAACACCAAACGCATTTGCAACAGGAAGAAATCCAAAAAATGCAGTAGTTGCATGCACACAAGGAATACTACAATTATTGACTGTTGATGAACTAAAAGGAGTAATTGCACACGAAATTTCACATGTAAAAAACAGAGACATACTTGTCACAACAATAGCTGCAACAATAGCAGGCGTAATATCATATCTTGCGCAAATGGCACAGTTCGCAGCAATATTCGGAAACAGAGATGACAGAGATTCAGGAAATATTTTAAGCATGCTAATGCTTGCCATACTAACACCATTAATTGCAATGATAATACAACTAGCAATATCAAGAAGCAGAGAATATCTAGCAGATGCATCTGGAGCAAAAACAATCAAGAATTCAAAAGGATTAGCAAGCGCGCTTTTAAAGCTTGATTCCGCAATAAAACATAACCCAATGCAGTTCGGCAGCCCAACAACAAGCAGCCTTTTCATTTTAAATCCATTCTCAGCAAAAGGATTCACGCAATTGTTCTCAACACACCCAAGCACTCAAGAAAGAGTAAAAAGGTTGAGTGAAATTAAGTTCTGATTTAGAAAGATTTAATCCATTGGTTCATCAATTGCCCTACAAACAGAATGCGTGTTATACTTCACAACAACACTTTCACGCTCTTCACGATCAACAATCATACCAATTGGCAAATCAGGCTTTGTGTAACGGTCACCAACTCGAATTTCTGACTCATAAACATAATATACTTCTGACGCAATACAACTCAAATAAGTTATGTCTGCAAAAAAAGAAAACCATTGATGCGGATGCTCTTTATCTAAACGAGCGCATTCAGAAGCAATTCTTTGCAATTCGCTTTTTGCACTAACCTTGTTGTCTGCCCACATCAAACGGCAATACTCAATTAAGTCAATATCAGGAAGAGACATATGAGTCACTAATTTACAAACCTGCTTCTTTCTTCAAAATAGCAGCTTTATCAGTTGCTTCCCAAGTAAAGTCAGGATCATCCCTGCCGAAATGACCATAAGATGCTGTTTTTTGATAAATAGGACGCTTCAATTTCAGTTGAGTAATAATATCTGCAGGCTTAACAGGAAAATGCTTTCTAGCAAGCTCAGAAATTTTTTCTTCAGCAATCCTGCCAGTGCCAAAAGTATCAACCAAAATGCTGACAGGCTCAGCAACACCAATCGCGTAAGCAAGCTGAACTTCACAACGATCAGCAAGACCAGCAGCAACAATGTTTTTAGCAATATATCTTGCAGCATAAGCAGCACTTCTGTCAACTTTTGAAGGATCTTTGCCAGAAAAAGCACCACCACCATGACGACCCATACCACCATAAGAATCAACAATAATTTTTCTGCCAGTCAAACCCGCATCTGCATAAGGACCGCCTCTTACGAATCTCCCAGTAGGGTTGATAAAAAATTTTGTGTTTGCATCAATAAATTTACCGCAAACAGGCTTGATTATTTTATCAAGAACTTCCTTACGAACTGTTTCCAAAGAAGTTTCCTCATTATGCTGAGTAGAAATAACAACAGTATCAATTCTAACAGGCTTGTTATCAGCATACTCAACAGTAACCTGGCTTTTACCATCAGGACCTAAAAAAGCAATCTCGCCAGACTTTCTAGCCTGAGCAAGCCTTTGAGTCAACTTGTGAGCATAACTAATAGGCATAGGCATTAATTCAGGAGTTTCATTAGTTGCATAACCAAACATCATACCCTGATCACCAGCACCTTGCTCTTTTTTCTCAGAAGCAGTAACGCCCATAGAAATATCTGGACTCTGCTCCTCAAGATTTGCAATAACAGCACATGTATCAGCATCAATTCCATGTTTTGGGTTGTTATAGCCTATCTGACTCAAAACATTTTTTGCAATAGAACGCACATCAATCCTTGCAGTTGTAGTTATTTCACCGCCAACAACAACAAGAGAACTCTTAGCAAAAGATTCAGCAGCAACCCTCGAATTTGAGTCTTGCGCAAGGCAAGCATCAAGAATAGCATCACTAATCTGGTCACAAACTTTATCCGGATGCCCTTCAGTAACTGATTCCGACGTAAAAAGTGCTTTTTTCATAATATCAATCCTCCAAATTATGAATTTTGACAACAGCAATCGCTTTAAAAAGTTTATGAATTGAATATTCTTGAAAGAATAATCAACAAAAAAGAAATGTTTATAATAAATCATGTTTCATTCAAAAATATAAGGAGGAAAAAACAATGAACATACTAAACAGAAATGAAAAAAATGGAATTACAATTGGAGACTTACATATTAACTTTCAACGAACTTGCAGAGTGCCAGAAGAACAATTAAATGATTTACCTGCAGGATTAGGGAATTTTCCAATATTTAAAGTAAGTGACTTTAGCTCAGGCACACCTAACACATGGCGAGAAGACGGATTTTTTATGCCAATGTATGAACAAGAAGCGATGTGGATATCATTCAATAATTATGTCCGACCAAAAGCATTAATTGTTGGCGCAGGAAACATAAACGCAATTTCAGGAAAGCCTTTTGATGCATCAAAAATAGATCATACAAAACCAAGCACGATTGACGTCAAACTTGAAGAAGAACAAAACTATCTAGTTGTGCCACCACAGCCTTGGCTGGATGGCTGGAAAGCAGAAGATGGAAAAGTATACCAGTTTGTTGCAGCAAAAATAGGTTCAGGACAAACAGTCGAAGGCCAAATAACTGGAGAAGAAAAAGCAAGCGGAATACAATTTATTGTTTATGATGCAAAAGATGGAGTAAAATTAATGCCAGCGTACAAACCACACCTAAACAGTTCTCTTACAGAAGAATGTTGCCTTGAAAGTTTTGGTGCTTTAAGAGGAATTGAAAACATTGTTGAAGAAATGGGTCTTGGCCGCGGCGGAGAAATCAATCAAAAAATTTATCCAGACCCGCACAGCATAAACGTGTGGAAACCTACACCAACAGCAGTAGAAATTGTTTATTTAGTGTCAATCAAAGATTTCAAACAAGTCACTGGACATGATGCACCACCAACACCAATAACACAAGAAACTTACCAAAACCTTGGCTTGCCTTGGTTTAAACTGCAAGATAAACACTATGCTGACACAAAAGGCAGTGACACATTTGGAAAACTAAAACCAGTAGGATACAATCCATTAGAAAAACTACAACCAAAAAAACAAGATTGAAACTTAATAAAAATAGTTTATCTAATGATAAAAAAAGTCAAAAAATTAATACAAAAATAAATGCAAAATAAAAATTTATTCAGGATAATCTATCAATCTTGCTCACACCACATTTTTTATATTTTGTTGGTTGGAAATAGTTTAGATACACATATTGTTTGTTCATAAGCACAAATGAATTTTGCGCTTTACGTCCAGACACCAATCATAGCTGCACTTTCTGAAGTACAAGAACTATACCATAAACAATTTCCTGCTTCATCATAGTTAGAACAAGGCATTTCACAATAAGGCACAGACAATGTCAACTTAGCAAATAAAGAATCATTAAGCTTGAGGCAAAGCACCCCTCCCGCAAAGTTAATTTGGTTTGCAAGAAGCATTGTTGTGGACTGCCCAGGTTGAATTGATTGAATTGTTGGCTGATTAAAATTTGATGCTGGCGCATATGTTGCGGCCTGGCAGTCAGCAAGCGTGATTGCTGAATATGGCTTGCCTTGCGGTGTGGCTACGAGAACGTTCTGCGCAGTTCCGCCCAAGAATAAATATGTACCATATTGACCGTAGCAATCACTACCATCAGTATAGATATAATCCATAGTCATTCCACTCAAAAATGAGTTTACCGATGCCCCCAGATTATTGACAAACCCTTCACCATGCCAAGTGTCTGATGCGCAAGTTGATAAAATAGGGCGTCTCACAGCATTGTTGCGTGTTGTAAACTCTCTCAGACCACCAAGAAAAACATTACGCACATTACGATTGGCAGCATTACGATTGGCAAGATTGGCAGGAGTTCTGCCACCACACTTCTCACTTTTGCCACTATCACAGCCAGATTCAAAAGCTGCAGGTGATTTTCCGCACTCAAAATCATAACCATACTTTGATTTAAATGAACCTTTAGATCCTTCATAATCAGTGCGCAAATCATCATCATTGTCAATACCATCATCACAATTCCCACTTACTTTTTCAAATCCGACGTCACTCCCAGTCATATAAGTACTGCCTATGTTGAATAGAGAGCCAATTAAAATTCCTATAAATAAAGAAATAACAGAAGAAATGGCTAATGCGCTATACGCGCAGGAATGAACCATTAATCTTTTACTCATCATAAACTCACTTCTTTTTTGTAATTGCCCGAACTATAAATTCTTTTCGGTTAACTTATTACATTTGAAACGATTCAAAGAGTTTTTTGAGGAGTTTTGAGCGGCTAAAAAACCAACAAAAAAACAAGATTAATACAGATAAAAAATATTTTTTATATTTTTATTTCAAATTTATATGCCTTAAATAGGTTATTAAACCCTCAATCTGCCTTAATTGAGTTTTTTTGAACAAAAAATTGCGAAAAGAATTATCAATCTTCACGCCGCGATGCTGCAAATCCTCCGCAAGCATAGAGTAAAGTTTCTTGCCTTCATCATCCAAATCAGTCAAAACAGCACAATCTTTAGTTTTCTCAGCGATAAGCTCAACAATTTCAAACAAAGGCTTGTTAAGAACAAATATATTGCTAATGCCAAAAGCGGATAGCGCTTGTTTATCTTTAACACCCTCAACAATAACAGGAATGTTCTTATCTTTTAATGCTGAAAGCAACATTTTGAGTTCTTCTGAGAGCATCATAATACTTATATATAGACTCCAAACTTTTAAAGTTAGGGGAAAATGAAAGATATACCTATACACATTTTGTTAAAGCATTACAAAAGACCAGAAGTACAAAATGCTATAGTCAAATCAGCAGAAAACAAAGAAATAGCAGTAGTGTACGGCTCAAAAGGATACGGAAAAAGGCCTGACACAATAAAATATCCTGCAGATGTTCTAACACTCGCCAAAAATGGAGCGACAAGCTTTCACTGCTCAGAAGAATTATGGAGAAACCCACTGCAATTGCAAACAGGAATGTCAAAAACAGAATTGGACAATCTCAGAATAGGATGGGATTTAGTACTGGACATAGACTGCAAATGGCTAGAATACTCAAAAATAGCAGGACACTTGCTTGTTGAAGCGCTAAAACATCATGGAATAAAAAATATAGCTGTGAAATTTTCAGGAAATCATGGATTCCAC